>Ga0065721_10005807_pt1 | contig 32920 bp, 35 predicted proteins | sample Mesricmetagenome_FD_59108 | JGI IMG/M metagenome (GOLD analysis project Ga0065721, IMG submission 59108) | Mesophilic microbial community from rice straw/compost enrichment Sample: eDNA_1 v2 (version 2) | ecosystem: Engineered > Solid waste > Grass > Composting > Bioreactor | place: USA: Davis... | reverse complement strand
GGGGGAGCCGTGCCGTATTGCCCGTTGCGGGCTTGAGCTCGGCCTAAACCGCTTCGTCCAGCCTGAACTGCAGCTTGGCCAGTTCCGCATAGCGGCCCCCCTTGGCCACCAGCTGGTCATGCGTGCCCTGGTCGATGATCCGTCCGCCATCAAGCACCAGGATGGTATTGGCGTCCCGGATCGTCGCCAGGCGGTGGGCGATCACCAGTGTGGTGCGCCCTTCCATCAGATGTTCCAGCGCCGTCTGCACCAGCCGTTCGGACTGGGCATCGAGGGCTGAAGTGGCCTCGTCAAGCAGCAGGATGGGGGCATTCTTGAGGATGGCCCGGGCAATCGCGAGACGCTGCTTCTGCCCCCCTGACAGCATCACGCCGCGTTCGCCAACCATGGTGTCGTAGCCCTTGGGCAGGTCGGCCACGAAATCATCGACCAGCGCAGCTCTCGCCGCCGCAAGTACCTCGTCCATGGACGCNTCGGGTTTGCCGAAGCGGATATTCTCGGCAATCGTNCCGGCAAAGATCACCGGTTCCTGCTCGACATAGGCAAANCGCTGCCGCAGGTCGGCAAGNTTCACGTCCCTGACATCCACACCGTCAACCAGAATGCTGCCGCCCGTGACATCGTAGAAGCGCTGCAGCAGCGCCAGCGTCGTGGATTTGCCCGAGCCCGAAGGCCCGACCAGCGCAACGGTTTCCCCCTTGCCCACGGCAAAGGTCACCCCGTTGAGCACATTCTCCCCATCAGCCCCGCCATAGGAAAAATCCACATCGCGGAAAGCTACCGTGCCCAAAGAGGGCTCGGGCAGCGTTACCGGACGTTCGGGATCAACGATCTCTGCGTCCGTGTCGAGAATTTCAGTGAGGCGCTCGGTCGATCCGGCCACCGTCTGCAGGATGCCCAGCACTTCCGAAACATTGGTCAGGGCGCCCGAGGCCATGAGCGCATAGACCAGGAACTGGGCCAGCTGCCCGGCCGTGACCGAGCCTTCGAACACCGCCTGCGCACCCCACGCAACCAGGCCCACCAGAGCTGCAGTGCCGAGGAAAATCACCAGTCCGACCAGGAATGCGCGGGCGCCAAGGCGCTTCACCTCGGCCCGATAGCTGGCTTCGCTGCTTTCGCGGTAGTGGTTCGACTGCACGTCTTCCTGGGTGAAGGACTTTACCGTGCGGTTGGCGCCCAGCATTTCGGTGGCCATGGCCGACAGATCGGCCAGCGCGTCCTGCGTCCGGCGCGACATGCCCCGCAGCCGCTTGGAGAACAGGAAGAGGGGAATGAGAATGGCCGGCACGGCGATGACCACGGCCAGCGTCAACACCGCACTTGTCAGCAGCATCATGATCAAGGCGCCGATGATGGTCACCATCGAGCGCAGGGCGAGCGAGAAACTCGAGCCCACCGCATTACGGATCACGGTAACGTCGCCATTGAGGCGGCTGGTCAGCTCGCCCACCCGATGCGTGTCGAAATAGCGCGTTTCAAGCCGCATCAGATGCGAGAATACGGCATGGCGAAGGTCGGCCACGACCCGTTCGCCGATGACGGAGATAAAATAGAAGCGCGCGCCGCTGGCCACCGCCATGATTGCGGCAATTGCGATGATCAGCCATCCATATCGGCCGACCATCTCGATATTCTGCGCGACGAAGCCCTCGTCGATCGCACCGCCCAGAACGGCGGGGATGGCGAGCGAGGAAATGGCCGAAATCAGCAGAAACAGGATGGTGAGGGTCAGGCGTACCGGATAGCGCAGCAGGAAAGGCAGCAGGCGCCGCAGCGGCCGCAGACGGCGCGGAGCAGCTTTGGCTTCCGAGACGAGTGTGTCGGGATCGGATGCTGCCGAAACGGCCTGGTCTGTCATGGCTGAAATGCGCCGCCCTTGCTCGGTGACCGGCTGCGGCCGGCGATCGCATCCATATAAGGGCTGCCCCATGGAGCCGCAACCACGCGCCACAGGGCGAAATTGCCGCGCCACTTGTTCACGCCGGCGCGCGCATGCCCTTGCAGAACCCGATCTTCTGCTGTAGGAAGCCGCCCAACACCAGATTGATGCTCTCCGGGCGCCGCGGCGCCCGTTTGATTTGAGGCAAGAGATGAAGACCGATATCCACCCCGATTACCACACCATCAACGTGGTCATGACCGACGGCACCACCTACCAGACCCGCTCGACCTGGGGCAAGGAAGGCGACACCCTGCAGCTCGACATCGACCCCAAGACCCATCCCGCCTGGACCGGCGGCACGGGCCAGCTGATGGACCGCGGTGGCCGCGTCTCGCGCTTCAAGGAGCGCTTTAAGGGTCTGGGCATCTAATCCTGCCTCGTTCGAATTCGAAAAGCCCGGCCATCGTGCCGGGTTTTTTGTTTGCAGGATCGGCCCATGACCTTTTTGCTGTTCTTCGCCGCCGCGGTGTTCGAGATTGGTGGCTGCTACCTGATCTGGATGGCCATGCGCGCCGGCCAGCCCTGGCTATGGCTTCCAGCCCTGCTCTCGCTGACTCTGTTCGGCTACCTGCTCTCGCTTACCGGCACCGGCAGCGCCGGGCGGGCGTTCGCCATCTATGGCGGCATCTATATCCTGGGCTCGGTAGCCTTCATGGTCACGCTTGAANGGGTAAGGCCGGACCGGTGGGATCTGGTGGGGATGGGCCTCGCTCTGGCTGGCGCNGCGGTGATTTTCTTTGCGCCACGCGGCGCCTGACCTATTCGGCGCGNGCGAAGGCGGCCTTGAGGCGCGACAGCTGGTCGGCAACACCATTGGCAACGCCGGGCGTGACGTCCGGCAGCGTACCACGCTCGAGCGCGTCGAGCTGCATGACCCGATCGAACAGCCGGTCGCCCTTGTCGATGAAGTCCCGCAAAGTCTGGGGCAGGTCGTCATATCCCGGGCCGCCGCGCTGACTTGGCGTGGCCGAAAACTTCACCTTTTCCTTTTCGGACCGGGCATTCTCGCGTGAAATCTCGCCCTCGTTGACCGCTCGCTGCAGCAATAGCCAGGAGGCCAGCTGCATCAGCCGCGTCGTCAGGCGCATGGATTCGGTAGCGTATAGAAAACCGGCTTCCCGCGGCAACATACGGCTCTCGATGCGGCCCTCGGTGTCGAGATAGGCGGCGACGGCCTCGATCAGGCTCATGCCTTCGCGATAAAGCGCGTCAAAGCCACCGGAGGCCACGATACGCGGTCCGATCGCTATAGCCTGTCTGCTCTCGCCACTGTCAGCCAACACAATCCTCCGATCGCCCCCATGTTAGCCCGCGCCGGCCCCCGGGTCATGCCAAGGGTGACAGTATTGTTAATTTTATGGTTGAAGCGTGACACGCCAAATACAGGCCCTGAAAAAGAAAAAGAGCCGCAACCTTGCAGCTCTCGAAGTTAACAGGGAGGCGTCAAACAGAGGGAGAAACCACTCTGAAAAATCCAGAACAAATCTGAATAACCAGACCTTGCCACCCAAATATTAATTTGAACTTAACGAGAGTCGATTTCTTAACCCTGCCCGTTGACCTCGGCGAAACCCACTTTGCTGGCGTCGAGCAGGGTCCGGCCGGTAATGGTGATCACCGGGACATTGCCCAGCATGTCCACCCATCCCTTGGCATGCAGGCTGGCAATGTCGCGCCGCGCCGGCATCAATCCGCCCTCGGCCAGCGCCTGCAGGCTGGCTACTTCACTGGCTTGCACGCCCTCAAGAATGCGATCGGCTGGCTGCGCCATCTTCAATCCTCCGAGACTGCCGACACAGAGCTAAGAGTTAGAGACGGCCCCTGTCCATTGACCAAAAGGCGGAGCGGCGCTGCCGCGCGGCCATCAGCTGGCGCAGGAAGACCTGCAGGGGCTCGGTGTGCCAGGCGCGCTCAAGCGCCGTCCGCGCAGGCTTCAGCACGCGCGCCGGAAGATCCTGCACAGGCGCCTTGGCGCGCTCCGATTCCAGAAAGTAAAGACCGCTCAGCGTCAGCAGCAGGGCAATGCCCAAAGTATTCCAATCCATCCGCAACCCCCTTCAGACCTTGCCAATCTACAGCGGGGCGCTGGGAATGCGTACTATTACTGATTGTTAACACTAACGGCCGCAGGTCGTCAGAACTTGAAAGCAGCCTCCGCCGCCTTGCGCGAATCGCCCTTGGCGGCGATTGCCGACCGCAGCCGCTCAATTTCCCTTTCCAGCAAACCGATACGCTCTTCCAGTTCTGCCACAGAGAGACTGTCGAGCGGCATGCCGACTTCGTGCGTCACCGGGCGCTTGGCTACGTCCTCGTCCATTTTTCGCTCCGCATGGGTTTTCCCGCAAGTTTAGCCCACTCCACTTGCCGGGCAAGTCGGCATGCGCCATGCATGTCGCCATGCCTATACCCCACGACATGACCGCCATTCGCATTTCGGCCCCCGGCGGCCCGGAAATGCTTGAACTCAGCCGCGAACCTGTGCCGGTTCCCGGCCCCGCAGAGGTCCTGATCCGCGTGGCGGCCGCCGGCGTCAACGGGCCGGACCTGGCCCAGCGCCGCGGTCAATATGCACCGCCCCCCGGTGCTTCGCCGCTGCCCGGCCTGGAGGTTGCCGGCGAGATTGCGGCACTTGGCGATGGCGTTACCGGCTTTGTCCCCGGCGAGCCGGTGATGGCGCTGACCAATGGTGGCGGCTATGCCGAATACGTTGCCGTGCCGGCCGGACAGGTACTGCCGGTGCCCACCGGCTGGAGCCTCACCGAGGCCGCGGCGCTGCCCGAAACCTGGTTCACCGTCACGCAAACCCTGGTCATGCGCGCCGGCCTCGAGCCGGGCATGACGGTGCTGATCCATGGCGGCGCCGGGGGCATCGGCAGCGCGGCGATCCAGATTTGCGCAATTGTTGGCGCCAGGGCAATTGCCGTGGTCTCAGGCGCAGAAAAGGCCGACTACTGCGCGGCTCTGGGCGCCGTGGCCACCATCGACCGCACGCGCGAGAATATTGCCGAACGGGTCATGGCTATCACCGGGGGCCACGGTGCCGACCGCATCGTCGACATCCTTGGCGGGGCCCATGCCGCCATCAACATTGCAGCCGCGGCCAGGGGCGGTCACATCGTACAGATATCCACGCTCGAAGGAGGCACGGCCAGCGTGCCCCTGCGCACCATGATGGCCAAGGACCTGACCCTTTCTGGCTCCACGCTCCGCCCGCAAGGCCCGGCCACCAAGGCTGCCATCGCGGCCCGAATTCGCGCAGATTTTCTCCCTGCCCTGTCCACGCCGGGCGCCAGCAGGCCCGGCATCACCACCTACCCGCTCGCCGAGGCGCACCGCGCGCATGCCGAGATGGAGGGGCGCGGCCATCGGGGCAAGATCGTGCTGCTGACCGCCTTCGGAATGACGCAAGGCGCGACTTAATCGTTGCGATTGGGCGGCATTCTCCGTATATTGGCAGGCAGTTCCCCCTCAGCATTTGACCATGAGGCGGAGCGGCCCGGAGGAAGACCGGCCGCGCCACCAGGAGAAATTTAACCATGTCCCAGTCCCTTCTGATGCCCAAGGCGACCGCCGTCTGGCTCGTGGACAATACGGCACTGTCCTTCGAACAGATCGCCGCCTTCTGCACCCTGCATCCGCTTGAAGTGCAGGGCATTGCCGATGGCGACGTGGCCAGCGGCATCATGGGTGTCAATCCGATTCAGAACGGCCAGCTCACCCGCGAGGAAATCGAGAAGGCCGAGGCCGACCCGAACTATCGCATGAAGATTTCCGAGCCCAAGGTTCGCGTTGCCGCCGTCAAGCGCAAAGGGCCGCGTTATACCCCGATCTCGCGCCGCAACGAGCGCCCCAACGCCATCAAATGGCTGGTGCGCAACCACCCTGAACTGAAGGACGCGCAGATCATGCGCCTGGTCGGCACCACCAAGTCGACCATTGAGTCGGTGCGCGAGAACACCCACTGGAACGCCGCCAACCTGACGGCCATGGACCCGGTTACGCTGGGTCTTTGCAGCCAGATCGACCTCGATCTCGAAGTCAAGCGCGCCAGCAAGGATGCGCCCGCCCAGGCCGAGCTGAACGAGGGCACCACGCTCCTGACCGCCGAGGAAGCCCTGGCCCGCGCCAACGCCCGCCTGGCGCCGGAAACCGATAGCGGATTTGCCGGCGAGGAAACGGGCCATGCCAGCGCTGCCGATGACGAGCTCGATGCCGATTCGGTCTTTGCCAAGCTCAAGTCCCTCAAGTCCGATAGGGCCGACGAGGAATAGAACCACAAGCCCCCGCTTCGGCGGGGGTTTTTCTTAGTCCATTCTCTATCCCCCACACCCCGCTCCGTCCTCCGGCTTGACCCGACGTCAGAGGCCAAGGCACACGGCAGCTGGCCCGCTGGTCCTGCCCGCCGGCCGCCCGGTGAGAGTGACGGGGGACGTCCTAAAACCGTTTCGGACCACTTATGCTCGACCCTCTCTACATCGCCATCACGGTCATCGCGGTGCTCATTGTCGGCCTCAGCAAGGCCGGGTTGCTCGGCGGGCTCGGCGTGGTGGGCGTTCCCCTCCTCACCCTGGTCATGGCGCCGCGCGATGCTGCCGGCATGATGCTGCCGGTGCTGCTGTGCATGGATGCAGTAGCCGTCTGGATGTATCGCAAGGAATGCGACTGGAGCATCATCCGGATCATGCTGCCCGGCGCGGCCATCGGCACGCTGGCCGGATGGGCGCTATGGGCTGTAGTGAGCGATGCGGTCGTGCTGCTCATGGTGGGCGTCGTGACGCTGCTCTTTGTGCTCGACGCCATCCTGCCGCTGCGCAAGAGGCTTGAGGGCCTGCCGCCCTCCCGGCCCTGGGGCGTTTTCTGGGGCACGATCGCCGGCTTTACCAGCTTCATTTCCCACACCGGCGGCCCGCCCTATCAGATCTATACCCTGCCCCGTCGCATGAGCCCGGCCATCTATGCCGGCACCAGCGCCTTCTTCTTTGCCATCGTCAACACGTCCAAACTGGTCCCCTATTATTTCCTCGGCCAGCTCAACGTGCAGAACCTGACGCTCTCGGCGGCCCTCGCCCCGGTGGGCGTGATCGGCGTGCTGGTCGGCGTCTATCTCGTGCGCCGCATCTCGGCCAAGCTCTTCTACCAGATCGCCTATTGGCTGGTGTTCCTCTTGGCGCTGAAGCTGGTCTGGGATGGCATGACCGGTATCATGGCGGGCTGAGATCGGGACCTTCCACGGCTGCGGAGCGCTCCAGCCGCGTCACCGGACCGCCTTCACAGCATGCAAGCCGCTGGTTAAGGTCCGCCCCGACATTTGTTTCCGGGAGTCGCGTTCATGTCGCAAGCCGCTCAAGCAGGCCACAACCAGTTCGGCACCCTGCCGGTCTGGGACCTTGATGATCTCTATCCCGGCAAGGACAGCCCTGAATTCCAGGCGGCGCTTGAAGAGGCCAGGTCGCTCGCTGCCCGGTTCGAGGCCACATACAAGGGCAAGCTGGCCGAGCTGACGGCCTCGGGCAAGCTGATCGAGGCGATCCGGGACAGCGAGAAACTGGGCGACCTCACCGGCCGTATCGGCTCGTTCGCTTTCCTGCAATATGCGCAGCGCTCCACCGATCCGGACCGCGCCAAGTTCATGGGCGACACCAATGAGGCGCTGACCGCACTCTCCACCCGCGTGCTGTTCTTCGAACTCGAGCTCAACCGCATCCCCGACGCCGATCTTGATGCCGCACTAGATCGCGATCCGGAGCTGGCCCGCTACAAGACCTGGTTTGCCGAACTGAGGAAGGCCAAGCCCTATCAGCTCGACGACAAGCTCGAGGAACTTTTCCACGACAAGTCGGTCACGGCCTATTCGGCCTGGAACCGCCTGTTTGACGAGACCCTGTCCAGCCTNGAATTCGANGTGGANGGCGAGACGCTCAACCTCGAGGCCACGCTGCACCTGCTCTCGGAANAGGACGGTGCCAAGCGCGAAAGCGCCTTCCATGCACTGGCCAAGGTGCTCAAGGCCAATGGCCGGCTGTTCACCCACATCACCAATGTCCTGGCCAAGGACAAGGAGATTTCCGATCGCTGGCGCGGCTACGAGGATATTGCCGACAGCCGCCACATGGCCAATTCGGTCGAGCGCGAAGTGGTCGATGCGCTCCAGACCGCAGTGCAGGCTGCCTATCCGCGCCTCAGCCACCGCTACTACAAGATGAAGGCGAAGTGGTTCGGCAAGGACAAGCTCAATGCCTGGGACCGCAACGCCCCGCTGCCCACCAGCGACGAGCGCATCTGGGATTGGGACACCGCCGTGTCCACCGTGCTGGAAGCCTATGGGCGCTTTTCGCCCGAGCTGGCTGATGTGGCGCGGCCCTTCTTCAATTCGGGCTGGATCGATGCCCCCACCGGCAATGGCAAACTTTCCGGTGCCTTTGCGCACCCCACCGTGCCCAGCGCCCACCCCTATCTGATGCTCAACTATCTCGGGCGCACCCGCGATATCATGACCCTGGCGCACGAACTGGGCCATGGCGTGCATCAGCGGCTGGCCGCCGCACAGGGGCCNATCCTGGCCAATACACCGCTGACGCTGGCCGAGACGGCATCNGTCTTTGGCGAGATGCTGACCTTCCGCTCGCTTCTGGAAAAGACCACNGACCCGAAACAGCGTTTCGCGCTGCTTTCGTCCAAGGTCGAGGACATGNTCAATACCGTGGTGCGGCAGATCGCCTTCTACACCTTCGAGCGCAAGGTCCATACCGCGCGCCGCCAGGGCGAGCTGCGCACCGAGGAAATCAATGCCATATGGCTTGAAGTGCAGGCTGAGTCGCTGGGCGAAGGCATCATTGCCAATGAGGGTTACGAGACCTTCTGGGCCTATATCCCGCACTTCATCCACTCGCCCTTCTACGTCTACGCCTACGCCTTTGGCGACTGCCTTGTGAACTCGCTCTACGCACAGTATGAGAAGTCCAGCGAAGGCTTTGCGGAGCGTTATTTCGAGCTTCTCAAGGCGGGGGGCAGCAAGCATCATTCCGAATTGCTCAAGCCGTTTGGGCTTGATGCCAGGGACCCCCAATTCTGGTCGCTTGGCCTCTCGATGATCGAGCGGCTGATCGACGAGCTGGAAGCCACCAGCCCCTGAGGGCTGCGACTTTCTGCTTATGACGAATTGACGACTATACGACCGAGGACCAAATGGCCAAAACCCGCCCCGAACACCACACCCAGCCCGTACTGGAATCCGCGATGGACTATGCCGAGCACGAAAAGACCTACAACGGCTTTGTTACCGGGGTGAAATGGTCGCTCTACGGCATGGCGGCCCTGATGGTGATCCTCTACTTCGTGATCAATCCCTGATCCGAAATCGTCCAGCAGGCACATGAACCGAGCCTGCCCGCGGGCAGGCGGGGAGGAGAGTTTCCATGAAGATTGCCGTTTTGCGCGAGCGGTCCGAGGGAGAGAGCCGCGTTGCGGCCACGCCCGAGACAATCGCCAAACTTNTCGGCCTGGGGGCCGAAGTCACCGTCGAAAAGGGAGCCGGCATCGGTTCCCGCATCGGNGACGAGCAATTCAGGGAAGCCGGCGCCACGATCGGCGCCAANGGCGCTGCAACCGTAAAGGGCGCNGATATCGTGCTCTGCGTGCGCCGNCCCNCNGCCGGTGACCTCGCCGGGGTCAACAAGGGCGCCCTGCTCATCGGCGCTCTTGATCCCTATGGCAACGAAAAGGACATTGCGGCCCTGGCCAAGGCTGGTGTGGCGGCCGTGTCCATGGAATTCATGCCGCGCATCACCCGCGCCCAGGTCATGGATATCCTGTCCTCGCAGGCAAACCTGGCCGGCTATCAGGCGGTGATCGAGGCAGCCGCGGTATTTGACCGCGCCATGCCCATGATGATGACCGCTGCGGGCACCGTGCGTCCGGCCAAGGCTTTCATCATGGGCGCCGGTGTCGCCGGTCTCCAGGCCATTGCCACCGCCAAGCGCCTGGGCGCGGTGGTCTCGGCGACCGACGTTCGCCCCGCCGCCAAGGAACAGGTGGAATCCCTGGGCGGCAAGTTCATTGCCGTCGAGGACGAGGAGTTCAAGCAGGCCGAAACCGCCGGCGGCTATGCCAAGCAGATGAGCGCCGAATACCAGGCCAAGCAGGCCGAGCTCACCGCCCAGCATATCGCCAAGCAGGACATCGTCATCACCACTGCGCTGATCCCCGGACGTCCCGCACCCAGGCTGATCACCCGCGCCATGGTGGAGACCATGGCCCCCGGTTCGGTGATTGTCGATCTGGCGGCCGAACGTGGCGGCAATGTCGAACTGACCCAGCCGGGCAAGATCGTCGAGCACAACGGCGTCAAGATTATCGGCTTCACCAATGTGCAGGGCCGCATTCCGACGACGGCCAGCCAGCTCTACGCCCGCAACCTGCTCGCCTTCATCGAGACGCTGATCGACAAGAAGGAAAAGCAGCTCGCCATCAACTGGGATGACGAGCTGGTCAAGGCCACGGTGCTGACCCGCGACGGCGCCATCGTGCACCCCGGTTTCCAGGCTGCGCCGGCCACCGAGGCCAAGCCTGCAGCAGTGGCCAAGGACAAGCCTGCCGCACCCGCCAATGGCCTTGAGGCCAAGGCAGCCTCCGCCAAGACCGGCGCAGCCAGAAAGCCTGCCGATGGCGCAAGGAAGTCTGCTGCCAGGAAGGCCGAGGTGCCAGCCATGGCAGATACGCCCAAGAAGGCAGCGCCCGGCGTCGAGCAATCCATTCCGGCAGGCGCCGAGCCGCCCCAGAGCCCGGCCAGGCGCGCCGCGACCAAAAAGGCTGCCGCCGTCATCGACGCTGCTGCGGCAGCCAGCAAGCCGGCTTCCCGGAAAGCGGCTGCACCCAAGGACAATGCAAAGCCGGCATCCGCCAAGAAACCTGCGGCCAAAAAGCCCACTGCCAAGAAGCCAGCCGCACCCAAGGGAGACAAGTAATGGAAGCGATTGATCCCTTCACCTTCCGCCTCGCCATCTTCGTGCTGGCGATTTTCGTGGGCTACTTTGTGGTCTGGAGCGTCACCCCGGCACTACACACGCCGCTGATGAGCGTGACCAATGCCATTTCCTCGGTGATCGTGGTGGGTGCCCTGCTCGCGGTCGGCGTCAATCTTGTCAATGATGCCAGCTGGGCCTCCAGGATTTTCGGTTTCATCGCCCTGGTCTTTGCCAGCGTGAATATCTTCGGTGGCTTCCTCGTAACCCAGCGCATGCTGGCCATGTACAAGAAGAAGGGCTGATCGAAATGATCGACGCAAATATCGCCGCCCTTCTCTATCTCGTATCGGGCGTGCTCTTCATCCTGGCCCTGCGCGGCCTGTCGCACCCCTCCTCGTCCCGCCAGGGCAATCTCTTCGGCATGATCGGCATGGGNATTGCCGTGGNCACCACGCTCGCCGTGGCGGCCCCGTCCGACGCGCTGAGCTGGCTGCTGATNGTGGGCGGCCTCGCCNTTGGTGGCGGCATCGGCGCCTATATCGCCCGCTCGGTGAAGATGACCGACATGCCCCAGCTGGTGGCNGCNTTCCATTCNCTCGTGGGCCTCGCTGCCGTCTTCGTGGCTGCCGCTGCGCTCTATGCGCCCGAAGCCTTCGGCATTGACGAAATGGGCCACATCCACCTCCAGGCGCTCATCGAAATGTCGATCGGCACCGCCATCGGCGCCTTCACCTTCACCGGATCGGTCATCGCCTTTGCCAAGCTCAACGGCAATATGAGCGGCAAGCCGATCATCCTGCCGGCGCGCCACCTGATCCACATCGCCTTCGGCGTCGCCATCGTGGCGCTGGTCTGGGCCTTCGCGGTCACCGGCAATCCGTGGCTGTTCTGGGCCATCACCATCCTTGCCCTCATCCTGGGCGGGCTGATGATCATTCCCATCGGTGGCGCCGACATGCCCGTCGTCGTCTCCATGCTCAATTCCTACTCGGGCTGGGCCGCTGCGGGCATCGGCTTCACCCTGGGCAATACCGCACTCATCATCACCGGCGCGCTGGTGGGCTCCTCGGGCGCAATCCTGTCCTACATCATGTGCAAGGCGATGAACCGCAGCTTCATCTCCGTGATCCTGGGCGGCTTTGGCGGCGACACCTCCTCGGCTGCCGGCGGCGCCGAGGACGACCGCCCGGTCAAGCAGGGTGCAGCCGACGACGCAGCCTTCCTCATGAAGAATGCCGGCAAGGTCATCATCGTGCCCGGCTATGGCATGGCCGTGGCCCAGGCCCAGCATGCGCTGAGGGAAATGGCGGATCTGCTCAAGAAGGAGGGCGTCGAGGTCAAGTATGCCATCCACCCCGTGGCCGGTCGCATGCCCGGGCACATGAACGTGCTGTTGGCCGAAGCCAACGTGCCCTATGATGAAGTGTTCGAGCTTGAAGACATCAATTCCGAGTTCGCACAGGCCGACGTGGCCTTCGTCATCGGCGCCAATGACGTGACCAACCCCTCGGCCAAGACCGACAAGTCCTCGCCCATCTATGGCATGCCCGTTCTCAACGTCGAGGACGCCGGCACGGTGCTGTTCATCAAGCGTGGCATGGCCGCCGGTTATGCCGGCGTTCAGAACGAGCTCTTCTATCGCGACAACACCATGATGCTGTTCGGCGATGCCAAGAAGATGACCGAGGATATCGTCAAGGCCCTGGCCCACTAGTCCCCGCCCCTGGCTGGCGAACAGGAAGGCCCGCTCCGGCGGGCCTTTTTTTGCCCGGTTTTCTCCCGCCCCGACCTGTCCTAGTGTGTCTGCAATGAGGGGGAGGGATCATGGCCACGACACCACGCCGTGCACCGCGCAAGGCTGCCGCAAGGGCCGCGGCCGGGCCTTCGTCCCCGCTGCAGGAACCCATCCGCCGCCAGGCTGTCGTCATCGTCCATGGCCAGGGCGAGCAGCGCCCCATGGGCACGATCCGCGACTTCGTAAAGGCGCTCTGGCAGCAGAACCCGCAGCTCGACACAGCGGGCGAGGAACATCCTCGCCCCCGCCCCATCTGGATCGTGCCCGATGACAAGAGCGGGCTTTACGAGCTGCAGCGCATCACTACCCCCGAGCACAACGGACGGCGCACCGACTTCTTCGAGCTCTATTATGCCGACCTGCTCAATGCCACCCCGCTGCGCAATCTCTGGCGCTGGATGAAGCGGCTGCTCTGGATTGACCCTGCCGATGTCCCCGGCCACATGAAATGGCCCTGGGGCGTGTTCTGGTTCTTCACGGTCGTCGCCATCATCTGCGCGCTCTTTGCCGTCCTGGGCCTGCCCGATCTCCTGCGCATGAGCTGGTATGACCATTTCGTCTCGCCCCAAGCCACGCGCGGACACATTATCAGCCTCAGCGCCCTGGCGCTCATTCTCCTGCCCAAGTTCTTCAATGTGCTGGCCTGGCTGAAAAGAATCCCCAGGCGTCTCCTGATCGTGGTGATCGCGCTGGGCGTGCTCGACAGCTTTGGCTGGAACGGCCACGTGGTCAACCTGATGATCCTGGGCGCGCTGATCTATCTGGCCGAGACCCTGCTCCTGCCCTATTTCGGCGATGCCGCAAGCTATCTTTCGGCACAGACCGAAACCGTCCAGAGCCGGCAGGGCGTGCGCAACCGGGGCCTGGCTCTGCTCAAGGCCCTGCATGAAGACACCACTTACGACCGGGTGATCATCATCGCCCATTCACTCGGCTCGGTCCTCGCCTATGACCTTCTGCACATTCTCTGGCGCGAGGTCGGCCCCACCAAGGACAATCCACCGTCTCCAGAGGCTGTCGCTGCCTTCGCTGCGCTCGATGCCTATGTGGCTTCCATGCCCCAGGACAATTGGAGCCCCGATCAGGTCGAGACATACCAGTCCCTGCAATGGGACCTGTTCGAGGCCCTGCGCCGGCAGAAGGGGAAGCCCGGCACCACCGAACTCTCGGGCTGGAAGATTTCCGATCTTGTGACCCTTGGCTCCCCGCTTTCCAGCGCCGAATTTCTGATCACCGATGGGCGCGACGACTTCAGCCGCATGAAATCGGAACGGGTGCTGCCCACTGCACCCCCGCAGCCATATGACAGTACGCATGGCGCGCTGTTCCCCAACGGCGACAGGGGGCCAGCCGCCCATCACGCCGCGGTCTTTTCGGCGGTGCGCTGGACCAATCTTTACGATCGGGCAGAATCGCCGCTCTTCCTGCTTGGCGACGCCATTTCCGGCCCGCTGGCAGGCAAGGAGCGCTTTGGTCCGGCCATTGCCGATATCAGGGTCAACATCACCTGGGGGCGGCTGGGCTGGCGGCTCTTCACCCACAATTTCTATTGGACCGACACGGCGTCCGAGGGCCAACCGCCGGCATCTCATGTCACCGCATTTCGCACTGCAGTGGGTCTTGAGCGCGGCATTACCTAGTAATGCGGCGGCGGCCGCTCCGTGGCCGGATCGGCGATATAGCTGCCCGAGCGGACCTGCTCTTCGAGCATGGCCAGTTTCTTGGTCAGCAGATCAATCGTCTTCCACTGGTCCGTCAGCGCCGTGTTGAGATCCTCGATGATCTGGTCCTGATAGGCAATGCGCGTTTCCAGCGCGTCAATACGCTCGCTCTGGTCGGGGCCGGTCATTGTATCTCTCCTGTGCTCAGCATCGACATAGGCTCGCACGGCGCTGCCTGCAAGCACGCTAGCCGGCCGGCGGATTGACGTAAACGGAACCCTGTGCCGCTCCTGCCCGTTCCTCCGGCACGATCCGCCAAAGGAGTGGCAGCAATGGCCACCACAGCAACGCTCAAGCATACCCCATCCGCCGCCACGCCGGCCGCGCAGCACTGGCGAGGAGCCTTGGCCTTTGCCGCGTGCACGGGGCTGCCGCTCGGTCTCTTTGGCCTTGTCAACCTGGGCGCCGACGCAGCGGGCTACCTGCCGCTCTTCTTCTCGCCCTTCGGCCTGCCCGGCTGGACCGGCGCCGTATTGCATCTTGCGCAGCTCGCACTGCTGGGGGCGGCAGGCTGGGCCCTTATCGGGCAGGAAGGGACTGGCTCGGCGCGGCTCTGGCTGGCCAGCCTGACGCTGGCCTATATCCTGCTGCCCTACATCACGCCGCCGCTGGACTCCTTCCAGCTTACGGCTGTGTGCAACCTGCTGTTCCTGCTCTCGCTGGCTACCGTTGCCCGTGTCGGGGGCGCATCGGCGCGGGCGGGCTGGCTGATGGCTCCCATGGTCTTCGTCATCGGTGTGAGCGCTGCCTTGGGCCTTGCAGTTACCCTGGCCTTTTCACCGCCCTTTGCCCTCACCCAGGCCGAGCAGGCACCCGCCGCCTGACGGTTACCTCAAGGTTCCCTCTTGCCACCCTGCGCCCATGTCGTCATCTGGGCAGAGGAATTTGCATTCGGAGGGCTCCATCATGGCCAAGCTGCTCAAGATCGACGTTTTCACCGACGTGGTATGCCCTTGGTGCCTTGTGGGCTCGGCACGGCTGGACCGGGCGCTGGCTGATCTGCCTGACGACGTCGAGGTCGAGGTTGAAAACCACCCCTTTTACCTCGACCCCAGCGTGCCGCCCGAAGGCCTCGACGTAGGTGAAATGCTGCGCGAGAAGTATGGCCGCGACCCCAAGGAGATGTGGGCACGTGTCGAGAGCGAGGCTGCCAAGGCTGGCATCACGCTTGATCTCAGCCAGCAGCCGCGCATGTTCAATACCGCCAAAGCGCACACCCTCACCCGGCTCTCAAAAGCCAATGGCAACCAGCACGAATTGGCCAATGCCATTGCCGCTGCCTATTTCCTCGAGCACCGCCAGATCAATGACGACAATGTCCTGGTCGACATAGCGGCAGAGTTTGGCTGGGACCGGGGCGATGCCCTCGATGCGATAAATGACCCCGACGAGCTTGAGCACACCGCCCAGCTGGCCACGAGTGCCTCCCAGCAGGGCATCCGCGGCGTACCCTTTTTCGTCTTTGGCGAAAAATATGCTCTCTCTGGTGCGCAGTCGGACGAGGTGTTCAAGCAGGCGCTGGACAAGACTATTTCCGAACTTTGAGCGGGACGCTAGAACGGGCAGACACATTTGAGGGGTCCCCCGTGAAGCTCATTCGCAACCTTGTCATCGGCCTCGTCGCGCTGGCCGCCATCGCCTATGTCGGCGTCATCGCCTATATGTATGTCAACCAGCGCGCCCTGCAGTATGTGGCCACCGGAACCGTCACTGCCTTGGCCGACACGGCCCTCACCGAGGCGGAAGAGGTGGCCATCCCCTCCGGCGGATCAGTGGTCAATGGCTGGTACCAGGCCCCCAGTCAGGGCATGCCCCTCATTGTCTACTATCGCGGCAACTCGGGGAGCTTTTCGGCGGAACACGAGCGCTTCGAGCAATTCGTGGCCGACGGCTACGGCTTCCTGTCCTTCGACTATCGCGGTTTTCCCATGTCGCCGGGCGAAATCACCGAGGCCAATGTCCTCGCCGATGCGCTGGCCGCCTATGACTGGGCAGAAGAAAAGGGGGCGCCGATTCTGATCTGGGGACGTTCGCTGGGTTCCGGCCCCGCCACCTATGTCGCCAGCCAGCGCGACGCCAAGGCGCTGCTGCTCGAAACCCCCTTCCTTTCGGCTACCACCGTGGCCAGCGAACGCTACCCCTATCTGCCGGTCGCCCTGGTCATGCAGGACCAGTATCACAACGATCAATGGATCAAGGACGTCACCGAGCCGGTCTTTGTCGCCCACGGCACGGCCGACACCGTGGTGGGTGTCTCCAACGGTGAGCGCCTTTACGCGCTGGCGCCAAATCCCGTGGAGCTCTGGATCGTGGAAGGCGCCGACCACTCTAATCTCTGGGCCGCAGGCATCTGGTCCAAGGCCAAACCCTTCTTTGAGGCAGCGCTGGCCCCGTGAGATATCCCATCCCGCTGGGCATGTCGTCTCGGCGCACTGCCATCATCGGTGGGCTCATGGTGGCCACTGGCCCCCTGAGCCTGACTCTCTATGCGCCGGCGCTTCCAACGATCGTGGACGACTTCGGCACGACCGATGCCGCCGGCAAGATGACGCTGACCGTCTATTTTGCCGCCTTCGCCTTGGCCCAGCTGATCTGCGGCCCGCTGTCGGACCGCTATGGACGCCGGGCGGTGGGGCTGGCCTTCTTTGCCATCTATGTGCTGGGCAGCCTTGTCGCCGCTATCGCTCCCGGCCTGGAAATCCTGTTTCTGGGCCGCTTCGTCCAGGGCTTTGGGGTATCGGCGGGCGTCGCCCTGTCGCGCGCCATGGTGCGCGACCAGTTCACCGGTGGCGAGGCCATTCGCATCCTGACGCTGATCAACCTCATCCTCACCGTAACCCCGGCGGTGGCCCCCACCCTGGGCAGCGTCATCCTGCTCATGGGCAACTGGCACCACATGTTCGTGGTCATGGCCGGCTTCGGGCTCGCCATTCTGGCCATGCTGGGCTGGGGCGCGCGCGAAACCCTGCCNGAGGCNGCCCGCCAGCCTTTTCGNCCCGGCGTCATTCTGGGCAATTACCGGCAGCTTTTCGCCTCNGCCGACTTCGTCTTTCCCTCGCTCCTTCTGTGCCTGACCTTNTCCGGTTTCCACGGCTTTACCGCCCTNCTGCCCTTCATCCTCATCGACGGAATGGGCCTCAACCCGNTTCAGTTCGCCATGGCCATGCTGGTGCAGACAGGCAGCTTCATCGCCGGCAATCTGATCGTGAGCCGCCTGTCGACGCGGCTGACCGGCGACCGCATCGTCACCATCGCGCTGGTGCTTCTCGGACTCAGCGGGCTGGGCTTTGCGGTTCTGCCGCGCCTTTTTCCCGACTCCCTCATTGCCATCATGGTGCCGGTCGGCGTCTGGATGATTGGCCTGGCCTTCATCAGCCCCAGCGCAACTGCGGCGGCCATGGCCGGCTTCGGCACCATGGCCGGCGCCGCCGGGGCCCTTACCGGTTTTTTCCAGGTCGGCGGAGGCTTTGCCGGCTCGCTGGCCGCAGGCACCCTGTTCCCCGATGCCCGTACGGCGCTGACCATCCAGCTTCCCGCCGTGGCGCTTGCCACCATCGGTGTCGCCATGCTCGACCGCCGACGCCGTCGGCGCTGATCGCGGGGCACGCAAAAACGCCGCCCCGCTAGGGACGGCGTCTGCAATTCCTGAGCGTGAAGCGGCTGCTTAGCTCGCGCGGCCCGGAGCAGCAACGATACCGCCTTCGCGCTGGGCGCGCTTGCGGGCCAGCTTGCGGGCGCGGCGAACGGCCTCGGCCTTCTGGCGAGCCTTCTTCTCGGAGGGCTTCTCGTAATAGTTGCGCAGCTTCATCTCGCGGAAGACGCCTTCGCGCTGCAGCTTCTTTTTCAGTGCGCGCAGCGCCTGGTCAACATTGTTATCGCGAACGACTACTTGCAAAGGTCAACCGCCCTTTCAAAGCTATGCAATCTCTGTGGATGATGCGAAACGGCCATGACAACCGCTCCGCCGACCAGCTGAGCCGGTCACCGTGGCGGGCTCTATAAACCATCGTACCGGGCCTGTCCACACTTGCAGCGGGGAAAAATGCCGCTCACTTGTGGGTTTTTTGCTCTCGCTGTACCCCTGCTGCACTCACCTGGAGCCCGCCATGTACCAGCCTATCGTTTTCCTGCCCGGACTCATCTGCGACCAGCGTCTCTGGCGCGACGTCATCGACGGACTTTCGGGAGACGTTGCCCCCATGGTGGCCGATCTGCGGCTCGACGGCTCCATCGCCGCCATGGCCGCGCGCACCCTGGCAGCCGCCCCGCCCCGCTTTGCTCTGGCTGGCTTGTCCATGGGTGGCTATGTGGCACTCGAAATCATGCGCCAGGCGCCCGGGCGCGTCAGCCATCTGGCTCTCCTGGACACCACTGCCCGCGCCGATACCGAGGAGCGCCGCGAGACCCGTCGCAAGGGCATCGAGATGATCGGCCAGGGCAAGTTCATCGGCGTCTCGCGTGGGCTTCTGGTCCAGCTCGTCGCCCCGCATCATCTGGGCACGCCCCTGGCCGATGAAGTCCAGGCCATGTCCGAACGCGTGGGGCCCGAAGTCTATATCCGCCAGCAGCGGGCCATCATGGACCGCATCGATTCCGTGCCGTTNCTCAAGGATATNGCCATACCAACTCTGNTCGGCGTCGGTGAACTCGACAAGATGACCCCGCCCGANCTGGCCGCGGAAATGGCACANAACATCCCTGGCGCAGAACTGGTCCAATTNCCCGACGCCGCACACCTGCCGACCATGGAAAATCCCGCACCGGTCGTAGAGGCGATGAAGGCGCTTCTGGCGCGCTAGTCCTCGNGCNGAAATTCGATCGAGACCTTTTCGGCATCATCGATAAAGCCGCTGGCCGCCCGGTCATGGGGCNTTGCATCGGTGACCCAGTGGCGCAGGCCGGGGTCATCGGNCCCCGCCTGGCGCACGGCCGGGCTCATGGGGCCGGTCATGTGCACCACCTGCCGCACCTTTTCCCATCCGGTCGAGATTTCCGCTACCGCGTTGCCCTCGGCTTCCGCCAGTGCCAGCAGGGCATCGATGCGCGCAGAATAGGTCCGCATTGCCCTCGCGCTCGGCTATCCCCGCACGATGCGGTTGATGTGGCCCATCTTGCGGCCCGGCCGCGCTTCAGCCTTGCCGTAAAGGTGAGGCTGCGTGTCTCCATCGATGCCCGTCGGCACGATTTCGACTTCATCTCCGATGAGGTTCTGCATCACCACATCGGCCATGCGCCGCGGATCGCCCAGCGGCCAGCCGGCAATGGCGCGGATATGCTGCTCGAACTGGTCGGTCAGGCACACCGCCTCGGTCCAGTGCCCGGAATTATGCACACGCGGCGCGATCTCGTTGACCAGCAGCGAGGGCCGCTCGCCCCCGAGAACGAAAAATTCCACACCCAGCACACCGACATAGTCGAGCGCCACCACGATGACCTTGGCCAGCATGGCCGCATGCTTTTCGACGCCCGGCGGAACGGATGCCGGCACGGTGGAGGTATGGAGGATATGGTGCCGATGCACATTTTCGGCCGCATCGAAGGCTCGCACGCTGCCGTCCTGCCCGCGAGCGACGACCACCGAGATTTCCTTTTCGAACGGCACGAAGCCTTCCAGCACCAGCGGATGGGGCTGCAATTCGGCAAATGCCGCCTCGGCATCTCCCGGCGCGCGCAACACGCGCTGGCCCTTGCCGTCATAGCCCAGCCGAGTGGTCTTGAGCACTGCAGGCAGGCCCAGTTCTTCCACTGCCGCCTTGAGCTCATCAAGGCCGTGAACGGCGCGATACGGCGCGACCGGAATGTTCTTGGAGGCCAGAAACCCCTTTTCCAGCAACCGGTCCTGCGAGATGGCCAGCGCATTGGCTCCGGGCCGCAGGGGCCTTATCCCTGCCAGCACCTCTGCGGTCGCAGCCGGCACATTCTCGAACTCATAGGTGACCACATCCACCTGCGCCGCGAAGGCCTTGAGCGCTTCCACGTCGTCATAGGCCGCCACGGTCTTGAACGGCGTCACGTCGAAGGCCGGGCTATGCGGGTCCGGGCAATAGATATGCGACTTCAGCCCCAGCTTCGCCGCTGCCAGTGCCAGCATGCGGCCCAGTTGCCCCCCACCCAGAATGCCGATGGTGGAGCCGGGGGCAAGGATGGTGGGGGCGTCGGTCAAGGCACTACTCGATGTCGGACGGAAACTGGGGTACGGATTGGGTCTGGCGGGCACGATAGGCTTCAAGCCGCTCGGCAAGGTCGTCGTCCCCGAGCGACAGCACCGATGCGGCCAACAGCGCGGCATTGATTGCCCCCGGCTCGCCGATGGCCAGCGTGCCCACCGGAATGCCGCCGGGCATCTGCACGATCGAATAAAGGCTGTCCATGCCGTTCAGCGCCTTGGAGCGCACCGGTACGCCGAACACGGGCAATGTGGTCATGGCNGCAATCATGCCGGGCAGATGCGCCGCGCCGCCNGCACCGGCAATGATCACCTTGACNCCCTCGGCCCGGGCATTGGTGGCAAAATCAACCATCCGCTCGGGGGTGCGATGGGCCGAAACGATGCGCGCCTCGTATTCTACCTCGAGGGTTTCGAGGGTTTCGGCGGCCAGCCGCATTGTGGGCCAGTCCGATTGGCTGCCCATGACGATGGCGACCGGTGGCTTGAGCATGGCGATTCCCCCGTGCCGCTCCGCAAAGCGCGCAATTAGCCCAATTCCTGCCACAACTCAAGGCGGCGGAAGGCTCAGGCGATGATGTCCGGCAGCAGGATATTCTCGAGCTGCACGATCCTGTCCTTGAGCGAGAGCTTGCGCTTCTTGAGCCGCTGGATCAGCATCCGGTCAGCCATATGGGATTGCGAAAGCGTGTGAATGGCCGCGTCGAGATCCGAGTGTTCCTGGCGTTTTGTGGCCAGTTCCAGCCCCAGTCGGGCTTCCTGTTCCTTGTCGAGTTGCAGCATGGATACCGGGTGCGTTCAGGCATCGATCACACCCTTGGTTAACTGATCACGGAGAGTTTTGCATCTGAATTTCTGGGTGCGCTCGATCGGCGTCGACAAAGCATGAAATATTTGTGACGATCCCTGTGTCCAACACGCTGAAAGGAGTTACTCATGACGACTGAAGGCCACATCGCGGCGCTCGAACGGCGTCATCAGGAACTGGACAGGATGATCCAGGCGGAGACCCAGAACCGCCTTTCGGACGACCTGATGGTCGCCGCACTCAAGCGCAAGAAACTCGAAGTGAAGGACGAACTCTACAAGCTCCAGGCCGCCACTCGGCAATAGGGCCGGCAAAAAATTTGGATGCGTTCTGGAGGGTCACGGCAAGCGCCGCGGCCCTTTTTCATTGCCCTGCACAGGGCCGTGCGCCTGTGAATTTGTTAGGATTAACATCCTCTTAAGAAGCGCAAGGCATCGTCTTTCCCAAAACGGCACACTCGATTCGTGCCGGGACGGACAGAGGTTTCAGGTAGCTATGACGCGTGTTCTGGTCGTGGATGATGATCCGGTGGCATTGCGGATGACCGCCGAAGTCGCCAATCGGGCCGGTTTCAAGCCTATCACCGCGACGGGGGGCGAGCAGGCCCTGTCCATCCTGCGCGAAGACCCTCAGCTGGGCGCGATGATTCTCGATCTGGTCATGCCCGATCTCGATGGCATGGGCGTCATGGAAGTGATGCGCAAGGAGGGGCTGACCACCCCGGTGATCATCCAGACTGCCAATGCCTCGCTCGAAACTGTCATTTCGGCCATGCGCCAGGGGGCAGCGGACTATTTCGTCAAGCCGGTCGCGCCCGAGCGGCTGATCATCTCGCTGCGCAACGCCATGAAGCTCGATGCCCTCGAGGCCGCCATCCGGGCCGAACATGCCCGTCGTGCGGGAACCTTCTCGCGCAAGGACCTCATCGCTTCGGCGCCGAGCATGGCCCGGGTCATTGCCCATTGCGCCAAGGCGGCCAAAAGCACCATCCCGGTTCTGATCGAGGGCGAAACCGGCACCGGCAAGGAGTTGGTAGCGCGCATCATCCAGGGCACCGGGGATCGGGCCGGCAAGCCCTTTGTCACCGTCAATTGCGGTGCAATCCCGCCCAATCTGGTTGAATCGGTACTGTTCGGGCACAAGAAGGGCGCCTTCACCGGTGCCCATTCCGACCAGCCGGGCAAGTTTACCGAGGCCCATGGCGGCACGCTATTTCTCGATGAGGTGGGCGAACTCCCGCTCGACACCCAGGTCAAGCTGCTGCGAGCCCTGCAGGATGGCGAGATCGAACCGGTCGGTGCCAGCAAACCGGAAAGGGTTAATGTGCGGCTGATCTCGGCCACCAACCGGCGCCTGCTCAACCTTGCCAAGTCCGGCGATTTCCGCGAGGACCTTTACTATCGCCTCAACGTCTTCCCCATCTATGTGCCGCCGCTGCGTGAACGCATGGAGGATCTGCCCGCACTGATCGAGCACTTCATCGCGCGCTTTTCGGCCGAAGCGGGCAAGCGCGTACTCGGCACGTCGGCCGCAGCAATGCAGTTGCTCAACGATTACGACTGGCCCGGCAATGTCCGGCAGCTTGAAAACGTCATCTATCGCGCCATCGTCCTTAGCGATGGACCGTTCCTTGAAACACAGGATTTCCCGCAGATCGTCGCCCAGTCGGCCGGCCGTGAGGAAGCCCTGCGCGCGGTCGAAAAAGTCGCTCCTCCCAGCGAGCCGGTACATATCGATGCGGCCACCGCCCGGACCCGCCCCGCGCCGGAACCGCCGGCGGTGCGCGACCGCTTCCTGTCCGAGAACGGTGAGTTGCAGGCTCTCTCGGAGATCGAACGCGAGGCCATCGCCTTTGCCATCGCCCACCATGGCGGACGCATGTCGCGGGTCGCCCGGGCACTGGGCATCGGTCGCTCCACGCTCTACCGCAAGCTGCACGAATACGGCATGGCCGAAGGGCTCATCAACGACGCGGCCTGACCCCGACAATGTGAACGGGCAGCGTGCGCGTTAACCCTGTTCCTTACCGGACCGTTAAGAGATTAGCGCCAATTTGCGCGCAGAACTTAACGACGAGGCCATCATAATGAACCGTTCAGGCATCGCAATCTCGGCGCTGTTGCTGGCCATTGCCCCGGTCCACGCTGCGGATCTGGGCTGGAGCGCCCCCGCCAGTTCCCCCATCTATTCGCCCACCAGCGTAACGCAGTGGACCGGCTTTTATGCCGGCGTTAGCGGCGGCTTTGGTTGGGGAACCACCGTCAACTCGCCCGCATTGCCCGGCGGGGTGACTGATAACAATTCCGCCGGCTGGTCCATCGGTGGCCAGGCTGGCTACAACATGGACATGGGCGGTTTCGTGCTGGGCGGCGAAGCCGACCTGCAATGGGCCAATATCGGCTACAAGGAAAACATCGCCGGCGGCACCTTCGAGGCCAAGACCGACTTCTTCGGCACGCTGCGCGGCCGCGCCGGCGTGCCGGTGGGCCAGGTCATGCCCTACGCCACGCTCGGCGTTGCCTATGGTCGCGGCTCGGCCCAGGAAGCCACGGGGATCACGAGCACGCAGACTGCGAATCACTTCGGCTGGACGGCCGGTGTGGGCCTCGAAGCACAGGCCACCGCAAACCTCTCGCTCAAGGCCGAATATCTCTATGTCGATCTCGGCACCCAGAACTATGCCAACCTGCCCACCGTCGGAAACCGCGATATCAGCCAGCGTTTCTCGGTGGTCAGGGCTGGCGTGAACTACAAGTTCTAGCCGCCGGCAACGTCACCGTTGCAGGCCCGCCACAACTCGGATTCACGAATCTGCGAGCAATTGCTCCCGTTAAGGTTTGCAGAGTATTGAATTTCGAGCGGCGGGCCTGGATGGGCCGGATTCGGCTTGTCCCTGTCCAAGCGTCATGCCGCCAGGAGCAGTGATGAAGAAGGTTCTGGTCAGTCTCAGTCTGGTGGCCCTGCTTGCCGCCGCAACTTCGATGCCACCAGCGATCGCCCAGCAGGTCGCGAGCCTCGAAACCAGCCGCATCGTCATCGCTCCGCCGCAGACCGAACTGGCACGCACCATCAAGGCAGGCCTGTCCGCCGCCTATTACGGCGCACGCCCGGATACGGCTGCCCATGCAGAAGCGCAGCGTCTCTATTTCCTCTATGGCGAACGCCATTTCGAGCCCATTTGGCTGTCAGAAACGACCGACGGCCAGGTCACCTTCTCGCCCGCTGCGGCCAAGATCATTTCGCTGTTCGAGAATGCGGCATCCGAAGGGCTTGATCCTGCAGACTACCTGACGCCGGCCATTGCCCGCGACAAGCTCAAGGGCGACGGTATTGCCCTGGCGACGCTGGAGACCGCCTTTTCGTCCGCAACCATGCGCTATGCCGACCACATCCATAATGGTCGCATCAATCCCCAATCGATCAGCCCGCTGCTCGACATCAAGCGCAAGCCCATCGACGAGGCTGCCCTGCTTGAACGGCTGGCCGGCAGCGATGATCCTGCAGCCATCCTGGCCGAGCTTCAGCCCCGGCATCCCGAATTTCATGCGCTCAAGGCCGCACTGGCCAGTTTCGAGGCTTCCAGCGCTGCCCGGCCTACGCCCATCGGCGACGGCCCGGTACTGCGACCGGGAAACTCCGACGCGCGCCTGCCGGCCATTCGCGAGCGCCTGCAACTGGTCGCGTCGACCTCGCAGCTCTATGACGCCACGACAGTCGACGCCATCAAGCTGTTTCAGGAACGCCAGGGTCTCGAAGTCGACGGGGTCATCGGGCCTGCCACCGTGGCCGCGCTCAACGGCGGCGCCGCTACCCGGCGCGAGGACATCATCGCCAATATGGAACGCTGGCGCTGGATGCCCTCCGACCTGGGCGATTTCCGCGTCTTCGTGAACATTCCCGAATTCCGCCTCTGGATCGAACGCGACGGCCAGCCCGAATACACGACCCGCGTGGTGGTCGGCACCACCAAGAACCAGACCCCGATCTTCTCGGACAACATCCGCCACCTGGTGGTCAATCCCTACTGGAACGTGCCTTCCTCCATCATCCGCGGCGAAATCGCACCGGCGGTGATGCGCAACACGGCCTACACGGACAACCAGAACATGGACCTGCTCTATAACGGGCAGGTGGTCAGCCCATGGCAGGTAGACTGGTCGCAGGTCTCGGCGAGCAATTTCCCCTTCCGCGTGCGCCAGCGCCCCGGCCCGGGCAATGCCCTGGGGCAGATCAAGTTCCTGTTCCCCAACAAGCACGATGTCTATTTGCACGACACGCCCTCCAAGGGCCTGTTCTCGCGCTCCTACCGCGCCTTCAGCCACGGCTGCATCCGCGTCGAGAACCCGTTCGAATTTGCCGACGCGCTGATGGCCAACGAGCCCAACATCTCGCGCGCCTCGCTCGAGGCCATGTTCGGACCTTCAGAGCGCTGGGTGAACCCGCAGACCCAGATCCCCGTGCACCTGGCCTACTTCACCTTGCGGGTGGATGCGGACGGCACCATCCGGTCCTATGGCGACGTTTACGGGCACAACGAAAAGCTGATCGCCGCGCTCGGTCTTGATGCAGCTCCCGCTCCGTCCATCGTTGCCGCCGCAGAGCCCGTGCCGGACGAGCTCTCCCCGTAACGTCCTGCCGCGTGCTGTTAACACTCGGTTAGCAAATTCGCCTTGGTTGTGCCCGCTTTTGGGCCTAATAACAGATCCGTGAGGGGCTGACGGGCCAGTTCACAACTGGTTAGCGTTAATAAATTCGAGCAATTTGAGCGCTAACGTCCGACCATTATCTGACGATTGAACCGGGCAGAGTTTGGCGTGACGGTTATGGGGTTGATCAATTTGCGGCGTGCCGCGCGGGCCTTTGCCGCCGCGGTTTTGAGCCTGTCGGTAATGCTCCCGGCCGCGCCGGTGCAGGCCGCCAGCGAACGCGCACTCTATCTCTATTACACCCACACCAAGGAAACGGCGCGCATCGTCTTCAAGCGCAACGGGCAATACGTCCAGTCCGGCCTCAACGAGCTCAATCGCTTCTTGCGCGACTGGCGCCGCAACGAGCCCACAAAGATGGATCCTCGCCTGTTCGACCTCGTCTGGGAGGTCTATCAGGAAGTTGGGGGCACCCAGCCCATCCATGTCGTCTCCGCCTATCGCTCGCCAGCTACCAATGCTGCCTTGGCGGCCAGTTCATCAGGCGTCGCCGACAATTCCCAGCACATGCGCGGCACCGCCATGGACTTCTTCATCCCTGGTGTGCCGCTGACGCGTCTGCGTGCCGCTGCCATGAAGAAGCAGGTTGGCGGCGTGGGTTATTACCCCAATTCGGGCAGCCCGTTTGTGCACCTCGATACCGGCTCCGTGCGCGCCTGGCCGCGTATGACCCGGGCCCAGTTGCAGGAACTCTTCCCCGATGGGCGCACCATGCACCTGCCCACCGATGGCAAGCCGCTGTCGCAGGAGGGCTATCAACTTGCTCTTGCCGAGTGGAAGCGCTGCCATGCCTATCCATGCAATGGTTCCTCCTCGGGAACCCAGCTTGCCAGCGCGGAAAGCTCCGGCAGCGGCCGCACACTGATGGACGTGCTCTTTGGTGGCAACAATGCCTCTGCACCGGCCGCAGCGCCGGCGCCCCAGGTCCAGACCGCCTCGCTCGTTCCGGCACAGCCCCGCCAGGTAGCGCCGGTAATGCCTGCGCTCCGCCCTGCCGATCTCGGCGGCCCCGATCTGCAGCGGGCCTCTGTTTCCGAGCCCGTCATCCCATTCTCGACTGCCGGCAGCACCCCTCTCACCCCCGATGAACTTGGCCTTGTCCGTAACGTGGCGATGCCCGTGCCCATGCCATCGGACTTGCGTGACAACGCCGCTGTAACCGCTCTTGCTGAACTGACCGCGCCCACCATGCCGACACCGAGGGTCATAATGACCGACGCACCCTCGGACATTCTGACAGCCTATGCGGCAGCACCCGCCCCTGAGCCGGGTGCACAGCGCGCCCTCGAAATGATCATCCAGGACAGCACGACGGCCAGCATCAACACGCCGCTGCCGACGCCGCGCGCGCCTAACCTTCCGCCGCTGTCGAGCACCATCCAGACGGCATCTTTGGGCGGAAGTCCGGCCAATCCGCTGACGGGCCTTTTCAGCGGCACCTTCGGAGCCACCGACGCCGCCCAGGCTGCTCCGCTCGCACAGGCGCTGGCCAGGCATGTTTCCGATCAACTTGCTCCCGCCGACGGGCGCCGCCCGGGCCTTGTCGCGCCAGACCTTGAGCATGTGGTCGATATCTTCACCGATCCCTCGGCGCTGACCTCGTCGCGCTACGCCGTCATCTTTGATCACGATGTGGCAGATTTCGACCCCACCCCGGAACTGGGCGCGCATGTCCCGGTCCTGAGCCTGGGCGGTGATGATAGCGTGCCGATCCACAACCGCTTCAGCCGATCCGCCCCGCTGGTCCTCGCCAGCAACTGACAGCTTGGCCCTGCCCCGCAAAAGCCAGAATGGTGCCCGAAACAGGGAGGCCCTTGGTCGCAACCGGAAGGCAGCCATTGCCAAGCCCGGACCCCGCGCCTAAACAGGGGCGAACCAGAACCGACGGGGATCCGCGTGGCCGACAAGCCCAAAACGCCGCTGCTCGACACAGTCCTGACACCCGCGGACCTGCGCGCCCTGCCGCGGGAGAATCTGCGTCAGTTGGCGGACGAGTTGCGCGCCGAAATGATCGACGCCGTTTCTGTCACCGGCGGCCACCTGGGCGCCGGCCTCGGGGTGGTGGAGCTGACCGTGGCGTTGCACGCCGTCTTCGATACCCCGCATGACCGCCTCATCTGGGATGTCGGCCATCAGGCCTATCCACACAAGATCCTGACCGGACGCCGCCATCGCATGCGTACCTTGCGGCAGAAGGATGGCCTCAGCGGCTTCACGCGCCGCGCCGAGAGCGAATACGATCCCTTTGGCGCCGGCCATTCCTCGACCTCGATCTCGGCGGGCCTGGGCATGGCCGAGGCCAGCCGTCATCTGAACACGCCGCGCAACGTCATTGCAGTGATCGGCGACGGGGCCATGTCTGCAGGCATGGCATATGAGGCCATGAACAATGCAGGCGCTATGGATGCGCGCCTCATCGTCATCCTCAACGACAATGACATGTCGATTGCCCCGCCCACGGGCGCGCTGCGCACCTATCTGGCCCGCCTGGTGTCGGGACCGGTCTATCGCGGCACGCGCGAGGCGGCCAAGAACATCGTTCACAAGCTGCCGCCATTCCTCCACGAGCCGGCCCGCAAGACCGAGGAATTCGCCCGTTCCTTCTTCACGGGCGGCACGCTTTTCGAGGAACTGGGCTTCTACTATGTGGGCCCCATCGACGGGCACAATCTCGACGACTTGCTGCCCATCCTCGAGAACGTCCGCGATTTCGGCAAGGGCCCAATCCTGGTTCATGTGGTCACCAAGAAGGGCAAGGGCTATGCGCCCGCCGAGAACTCGGCCGACAAGTATCATGGCGTGGCCAAGTTCAATGTCATTACAGGCGCGCAGGCCAAGGCCCCGTCCAATGCGCCCTCCTACACCTCGGTCTTTGCCTCATCGCTGATCCAGGAGGCAGAGGCCGACCCGCGCATCGTCGCCATAACCGCAGCCATGCCCTCGGGCACCGGACTGGACAAGTTCGCCGAACTCTTCCCCACCCGCATCTATGATGTCGGCATCGCCGAGCAGCACGCGGTCACCTTTGCCGCAGGCATGGCCTCGGAAGGCGCCAAGCCCTTCTGCGCCATCTATTCGACCTTCCTGCAGCGAGCCTATGACCAGGTGATCCACGATGTGGCGATCCAGGGTCTGCCGGTCCGCTTTGCCATCGACCGCGCCGGCTATGTGGGCGCCGATGGCCCCACCCATGCCGGCAATTACGACAACGCCTATCTCGGCGCCATTCCCGGCATTGTCCAGATGGCAGCTGCTGACGAAGCGGAACTGCGCCACATGGTGGCCACTGCAGCCGCTTATGACGATGGTCCCATTACGTTCCGCTATCCGCGCGGCGACGGCATGGGCGTGGACATGCCTGCTCGTGGTGAAATCCTGCCGATCGGCAAGGGGCGCATCCTGCGTCAGGGCACGACGATTGCGTTGCTGTCCTATGGCACACGGTTGGGCGAAGTGCTGGCTGCGGCCGACAAGCTGGCCGCCCTTGGGCTTAATCCCACCATCGCTGATGCACGTTTCATGAAGCCGCTGGATGAGGAGCTGATCGCCTCGCTGGCCAGTTCGCACGACGTGCTGGTCACAACAGAGGAGGGCGGCCTGGGTGGCTTTGGCAGCCATGTCGCCACGTTCCTTGCAAGCCATGGCCTGCTTGATGGCAAGTTGCGTTTCCGGCCGCTGATGATCCCGGACACGTTTGTCGAGCACTCGACCCAGGCAGACATGTATGCCCAGGCCGGCCTCGACCGGGCAGGCATTGTCGCGACGGCCCTTACGGCACTGGGTTACGATCAGGCTGCCATGCAGGCGGCCCTCGCCAAGATCTGAGCGCGCTCAAGCCCGGCGTTGCGCCTCCCGGGTCGAAGCGCCATCACTTCCGGGCATCTGGAATATCTCGACGATCTCATCCAACCGCCTGGCCTGCACCTCGGTCTGCGCCAGCGCTGCATTGGTCTGTTCCACGAGGCTCGCATTATGCTGCGTCATCTGCTCGATATGCCGCACCGAGGCGTGCACTTCGGTAAGAGAATTGACCAGCGCCTTGGTCGCTTCTGAAATGGCGGCGGTATCGGTCGAGGAGCTGCGCGCCGAACCGGCAATGGAACCCAGCTGGCTGGCTGCCTGTCCCACAATGCCCGTCCCGCGGTCCACTATCTCCAGGCAACGCGCGACAAGTGAGCTGATGTCCCGCGATGCCTCTGCCGTGGAGTGCGCCAGCCGCCGNACTTCCTNNGCCACCACCGCAAAACCCAGCCCNGCCTCCCCNGCCCGCGCGGCTTCCACCGANGCATTGAGCGCCAGGAGGTTGGTCTGGAAGGAGATCGAGTCGATCAGGTCAACGATGGTGCCGATCTGTTGCGAGGCAGTCTTGATGTCGTCCATGGCGCCGGTCGCACTGCGCATGGCCGTTTCCGCCTCCTCAAGTTCATCGGCAATGACCTGTGCGTTGGTTTTGGCCTGATCGGCCAGTTGCGCATTGCTGCGCAAAGTCGAAAGCACCTCTGCCATGGTGGCGACAATCTGCTCAACGGCCGCGCTCTGGCGCGTGGTGCGCTCCGAGAGATCATCGGTTCCCGTTACCAGTTCCGACGTGGCCGATCTCAATTCGCTTGCAGCACTGCGCAACCGGCCGATCACGTCAATCAGCGTATCACCCACTGCATTGATATTGTCCCGCAGCACCGCGAACGCGCCATCGGCCTCTCCGCGCGCCTTCTGCGTCAGATCGGCCTGCGCCAGGGCATGGAGAGCCGCTCCGTTATTGTCCAGCTGCGTTGCGATCACAGCCATGAGGCCATTGACCTGTTCGGCCAGCAGATTGAGGTCACCATTGGCAAAGCCGGCCTCGATGTGCCCGGACAGGTCACCATTGGTGGCGGCCTTGACCACGTCCGTCATCGAACCGTTCAACTTGGCCGTCTCTGCATTGACCTGGTCGAAATAGGTGCTGACGGCGATTTCCATGTCGAGGATGATCGCCTTGACCAGAGCCGTGATGGCGCCGATCTCGGCAACATCAGGAGCACCGGTCCGGCCCCATCGTTTCCTGCTGCCCAGATCCTGCAACAAGCCGTTCAGCAGCACTTCGACGATGACGGCATAGCCACCCATGTACCAGCGGGGCTGCAATCCGATGCGAGCATGGATACTGCCGATCGCCAGACTGCGCTGGTGATAGTCGTCGTCGAACTGGCCATTGGCGATGGAGGTCCAGTGGTGCCGCTGCCGCTCCTGCGCCCTGGCGATCTGGGCTGGTCCCCTAAACTGCCCAGCCAGTTCTGGTTCGCCTTCGATCATCCGGTAAAATCGCGTCAGGGCGCCATCGATCAGCTCGGTCACCCTGTCACTGATCGGGCTCAAGCGCGCCCGCTCGTCGCGCCCAAGCCCGATGAACTGCAACCGGGTGTCCAGAGAAGTATGGTCCATGTTCCCTCCATGACACTTTTCCGATGACGCGCACCGCCGCGCCCCCCGCGCGGATGCACGCAGGCTGGAATGGACTGGTGACTTGCCGACGAAGATGGATAAACTACAGACGCCAAAACTGACGTGCGCCCCTGTAAGTACGAAACCGTACATATACATGGTTAAAAATTCCATAACGCAGATCTGAACTGCGTTTATTCTGGACAGGGCAAGTATCCATGGGATCTGACCAGACCAACATCCGAAACAAGGTGCTTCTCGCCACTCGCCCTGAAGCCCGTGCCTTTCTGGCCGAAGTTTCGGAACTGCGTCCCATTCTGGCAGGCCAGGTTCTTTATCGGGATGGGGATGAAGTCACCCATGCAATCCTGCCCCATGACGGCATTATTTCACTGACCGCCCCGGCGCGCGACCGCATCGTGGAACAGGCCTCCATCGGTGTCGAAGGTTTCGTGGGCTTCAATCACCTGATGGGGGGCACGCAGATCACTGGAAATGCCCAGGTCGTGGTCGATGGATATGCGACCTGGATATCGCTGCGCGATCTCAACCGCGGGATGGAGAACTTCGTCTGCGTGCGCGACGCCATGCTGGTCTACGCCAATTCCCTGATCGTCCAGCTGATGGAATCGGTGCTCTGCAACTCGCTTCACCCGGCAGAACAACGCGTTGCCCGCTGGCTGGTCATGGCCTCTCAGCGCATGGCCGAACCCGTCTTCAACCTGACGCAGGATACATTGGCCCAGCTGCTGGGGCTGCGTCGCGCTACTGTCAGCCAGATCAGCGCACAATTGGCCGAGATTGGCGCCATCACCTATTCGCGCGGACGCCTGCATATCCTGGATGTCGAACGGCTTGAACGCTACACGTGCGAGTGTTTCAGGCGCATTCGCCTCGGTTTGCCGGAACGTTCCCTACAGCCTCAAGCATAGTTTGTCGGCACGCCGCCCGAGGACTTTACGGTCTCCATCGAGATATAGGCTGACATGTCAAACAGCTCGATGCGGCTCACCAGCTGCTTGTAGACCACATCATAATGCTCCACGTCGGGCAACACGATCTTGAGGATATAGTCGAAATTGCCCGTCAGGCGATGCACCTCGACAATTTCGGGGATGGCATTGACCGCTGAATGGAATTTTTCCAGCCAGTCGGCTGCATGGCTGCCCGTGCGCACGATGACGAAGACCGTGGTCGGCAGCCCCACCTTGCGCCGGTCGAGCTCAGCGCGCGTACGGGCGATATAACCTTCTTCCCGCAACCGGGCGATGCGGCGCGAGCAGGCAGACGCAGACAGGGCAACACTTTCAGCAATCTCGGCAACCGGCATGTCGGCATCGGCTTGCAGGAGGCTCAGAATCTTCCGGTCACGATCATCCAGCATCAGTTCGA
>Ga0065721_10049494_pt1 | contig 32921 bp, 26 predicted proteins | sample Mesricmetagenome_FD_59108 | JGI IMG/M metagenome (GOLD analysis project Ga0065721, IMG submission 59108) | Mesophilic microbial community from rice straw/compost enrichment Sample: eDNA_1 v2 (version 2) | ecosystem: Engineered > Solid waste > Grass > Composting > Bioreactor | place: USA: Davis... | reverse complement strand
GCGCTGGCGCGGGCGCTGGCGGTGAACCCCAGCGTGCTCCTGCTGGACGAGCCGTTCGGCGCCCTCGATGCGACCGTGCGCAAGTCGCTGCGCAAGGAGCTGCGGAGGATCCACGATGCAACCGGGGTCACCACCATCTTCGTGACCCACGACCAGGAAGAGGCCCTGGAATTGGCCGACCGCGTGGCGATCTTGAACCAGGGGGCGATCGAGCAGGTCGGCTCTCCGGAGGAGGTCCACGACGAGCCGGCCGGCGCCTTCGTCGCCGGCTTCGTGGGAGAGGCCAATCGCTTCGAGGGTGAGGTGCGTGGCGGCCGTTTCGTAAGCGGTCCGGTGGAACTGGCCGCGGGCGGGGCGCCGGACGGCAAGGCGGTGGCCTTCGTGCGCCCGCACGAGCTACTGCTGTCCAAGGAGGGCGGTCTTTCCGTCACCGCCAAGCACGTGGCGCCGCAGGGGCCGATCATCCGGCTCGATGGCGTGACGGCCGATGGCCATCGCGTCGAGGCCGCGTTCGCCCGCCAAGCGGTCGAAGATCTGCGGCCGGGCGCTGTCATTGGCTTGACGATCGGACGGGCCTACGTCTTTCCGGCTTGAGGCGCCGGAGAGGTTAGGCGGCGGCTATTGCTGCTGCTGTAGTTGCTGGTCGTAGGCGAGCGCCCCCATCGTGCGGCGACGACCGCCGCGGGAAAAGGACGGCTTGGCCATCCGCATGAACTCCGGTTCGGTCAGCGCCGCGCGGGCCCGGCGCACCGAGACGCCCACTGCGAGCTGGCTCTCAGCCTCGCCCTTGTAGACGCCGCGCGACGGCGGGACGTCATTGTAGTCGCGGCCGATCGCGGCGGAGATGTGCCGTTCGCCGGCCAGGACGTTGTTCGTGGGATCCAAGCCGACCCATCGAAGGGAGGGCAGGAAGACCTCGACCCAGGCGTGCGTCGCGTCAGGGTCGGAGCGGTCGCCGGCCTGCCGATCGGTGAAGAGGTAGCCGGAGACATAGCGCGCCGGCACGCCCCAACTGCGGCAGATGGCGATCATGATGTGGGCGAAGTCCTGGCAGACGCCGCGTCCGGCCTCGAGGGCGAGGTCGATGGGGCTGTCGGCGTGCGTCAAGCCGGTCTCGTATTCGAAGGACGCATAGATGGCCTCCGCCAGGCTGCGGACCGCGGTCAGCGGATCGCGCCGGCGGAGGGCTTCGAGATCATGTCTTGCGATGTAGGCGCGGAGCGCATCGGTTTCGATGGCGAAGCCGCCATGGGTCAGGAAGTCGAAGTTTTCGCCGCGGACGAAGTCGCTGCGCAGGCGATCCCACTCACCCTGGTCCAGCGCGTCGGGCAGGGGAGGGGGGGCTTGGGTCTCCACGGCGGCGCTGGCGACGATCCGCAGGCGGTCGTGCGGTTGCGGCACGTCGAAATGATAGACGGCGTTCCCGAAGGGGTCGGCGTAGGAAAAGAGCTGGGCGGCCGGTTCGACGTCGAGATCGAACGACACCAGCCTCTGCCCCGCGGCCTTCTGCGGCTGCATCCAGACTTCCATCACGCTTTCGCGGACAGGCTCGGCGTAGTGGTATTCGGTGACGTGGCGAACTTCGAGGAGCACGGGACCTGTCCTTAGGCGGGCAGCCGCATTTCAAGGGAATAGGCGACGAAGGTGTCGTAGATCGACTGGTGCAGGTCTGCGCACTCGTCGAGGACGGTGGTGATGAGGCCGCCCGCGTCGTGGAGTTCGGCAAGGTCGGCGTATTGAAGGCGCGCGCGCAGGCGGCCCGCCAGGCGCTCTGGACCCGCTGCGCCGCCAGCGTGATGAGCGGCCGTGCGGAGATATTCCTCGATCCTCGCGGTGCAGAACCGCATGGACCGGGGGAACTCCTCGTCGAGCAGCAGGAAGTCCAAAACCTTGTCCGGCTGCACGTCGGCGGTGAACCGGCGCAGGTAGGGCTCAAGGGCGCAACTCATCCGCAGCACGCCCATCAGGGCCATGTGGTCGTCCAGCGGCCGGCGTGCGCCGAAGCAGACCTGGAGCAGCCGGCCGATGAGTTGGGCGCGCTCCAGATAGACCCCTAGCATTAGGAAGCCCCAGCCCTCGCCGTGGCTCATGGTGGCGTCGGCGGCGCCCTTGAAGAGATGCAGGTCCGCGATGACGTCGTGCAGAAAGGCCCCTGCGCCCTCGTCAAAGCCATTGGCCGCCTCGGCCGCGGTCATGCGCAGATAGATGAGGTTCAGCCGCTCCCAGGTTTCGGTGGTGATCTGGTCGCGCACCTGGCGCGCGTTCTCGCGGGCCAGGGCGATGGAGGAGGCGATGGAGCCCGGGTCATCGCGATCGAGGGCGAGGGCCAGGGCGAGCTGATAGGGATCGTCCGAGCGGGCGGTTTCGTCGTCGCCCACGGCGGCGAGCACGACGCGGGTGACCTGACCGGCCGCTTCGTTGCGGTCGAGGCTGGCGTTCAGCATGACGTCGGAGAGACGGCACATGTGCTCGGCCCGTTCCACGTAGCGGCCGATCCAATAGAGGCTGTCTGCGACACGCGCGAGCATCATGGCTGCGCTCCCGCAGGTTCGTCCTCGAGGACCCAGGTGTCCTTGGAGCCGCCGCCCTGGCTGGAATTGACGACCAGCGAGCCCTTTCGGAGCGCCACCCGCGTCAGCGCGCCGGGCGTGACCACGATCTTCTCACCGGAAAGGATGAAGGGCCGGAGGTCCACGTGGCGCGGCTCGATGGCGCCATCGACCAGGCAGGGCGCGGTGGAGAGCTGGATGGTGGGCTGGGCGATGTAGTTGGCGGGGTCGGCCTTGACGGCTTCGGCGAACGCCTCGCGCTCCTTCTGGGTCGCATGCGGGCCGACGAGCATGCCATAGCCGCCAGAGGCCCCGACCGCCTTCACTACCAGCTTATCCAGATTGGCGAGGACGTGGGACAGGTGGCTCGCCTCCCGGCAGAGGAAGGTCTCCACATTGGGCAGGATCGCGTCTTCGCCCAGATAGTACCGGATGATCTCAGGAACGTAGGCGTAGATGGCCTTGTCGTCCGCCACTCCCGTTCCCGGCGCGTTGCAGATCACGACGTTGCCGGCTCGGTAGGCGTTGAAGAGGCCGGCCGACCCGAGGCCCGAGTCCCGTCTGAACGTCAGCGGATCGATGAAGTCGTCGTCTACGCGCCGATAGATGACGTCGATGCGGCGAAGGCCCGTCGTGGTCCGCATGTAGACCATGTTGTCGTGGACCACGAGGTCGCGGCCCTCCACGAGCGGGCAGCCCATGAGGCGCGCGAGATAGGCGTGCTCGTAATAGGCCGAGTTGTAGACGCCGGGGGTCAGGACGACGATCTGCGGGTTGGGCCTCCACTCGGCCGCCATGCTTTTCAGGGTCGAGAGCAGGAGATCGGGATAGCGGTCGATCGCCCGCACGCGCGCTTCGCGGAACGAACCCGGAAAGGTGCGGCGCGAAGCCTCGCGGTTGGCGAGCATGTAGGAGACCCCCGACGGGACGCGCAGATTGTCCTCCAGCACCGCGAATTCGCCGTCCGGCTGCCGGATCAGGTCCGAACCGCAGACGTTGGCGTAGGCCTGGTGCGGCACGTAGAGGTTCTGCATCTCCCGCCGGTAGGAGGGCGCGCCGAGCACCAGTTCGCGTGGGACGATGCCGTCCATGAGAATTTGCTGGGGCCCGTAGATGTCCGCGAGGAACATGTTCAGCGCACGCAGGCGCTGGATCAGGCCGGTTTCGATGCGGGCCCATTCCGCCGCGGGAATGATCCGCGGGAGCACGTCGGTGGGAATGATCCGCTCGGTCGAGCTTTCGCCGCCATAGACGGTGAAGGTGATGCCCTGCAGCAGGAAGAACCGCTCCAGCGTACGCTGCCGCTCGGACATCTCCGCTTGGCTGAGAGCGGCGATGCGCTGATGAAAGGCGGCGTAGTGACCGCGCACCTGCCCATGGGCGGTCAGCATCTCGTCATAGGGTGGCTCAGGCGCCGGCGCTCCTTCAGCCTCGAGTGGGTTGCGCTCCTGCGCCGTCGCCACGCCGTACTCCACCAATGCGTCCTCACATCTAGTGTTCACCCTGAGCTTAGGAAACGCGGAGGGCAATGGAGCGCAATTTCGAAGCCGCTGATCTTTGTTGATGCGGGCGCCCAATTGTTACGCACTGCCCGCGTGCGGCTGGCCCGTTGTCGACGAACGGTGGTGGGTGACAGGTCGAGGCGACGCACGTTACACCGGTCCTCGGGGCGCGATGGGAAGGATTGGCGTGGGACGTTTGGTCTTCGCGGTCGCCGCCTCGGCGGCCATATGTTCCGGGGTGGCGCGTGCGGAGACGCCCAGGGCGACAGTCGAAGGTCAGCTCGACTCGAACTTGCGCGAGGCGATCGGACGGGCGATCGGCGAAACCGACAAGCCTGTGGCCAACCGGTTCGAAGCCCGCCGCCGGGCGCGAGCCGCCGGAGAGGACGCCATCGCGGTCCTGAGGTCCGAGGGCTACTACGCCTACGAGGTGGAGCCTGAGGTCGGCGACGGCGATCCGCCCAAGGCCATCGTACGCGTCAGCCCAGGACCGCGCTTCACCATCGCCGATCCGGCCATCGACTGGGTGGCGCCCGCGCCGTCCGAGGCGGCCAAGGCGGCCGGGGAGGCGGTCATGGGCCTGGCCATCGGCGGGCCAGGACGCGCCCTGGACATCGTGAACGCCGAGGGGCGCATCGTCGCGGCCGTCCAGAAGCGTGGCTATGCCGACGCCGCGCCGGCGCCGCGGGAAGTCATCGTCGATCACGCCGACCACACCGTTCGCCCTACCTACAAGATCGTCGCCGGCGAGTTGGTGCGGCTCGACGGGCTGAAGGTGGTCACCGACGGCCGAAGCCGCATCGGATGGATGGAGCGGCTGGCGCCCTGGAAACCCGGCGAGGTCTATGATCCGGAGGATGTGGGCGAGTTGGAGCGGCGTCTGCTGGACACGGGCGTCTACGACTCCGTCACGGTCTCTCTCGCCCCGGCCGACCAGGCCGGTCCCGACGGTTTGCGGCCCGTTCTCGTCAGTGTTTCCGACCGGAAGCCGCGCACGCTGGAGCTGGGCGCGAGCTACTCCAACACCGAAGGCATGGGCGCGGGCGCGCGATGGACGCGCTACAACGTGCTTGGGCGCGCCGACACCCTGGCCCTGATCGCCCAATTGGCGGAGATCGATAGCCATCTGACAGCCGAACTGACCCTGCCGCATTGGCGTCGCCCGCAGCAGACTTTCAAGGCCGGCGGCGGCCTTTATCGCAAGAACACGGACGCTTATGAGGAGACCGGCTTCGGCGTCCGGGCGGACGTGCAAAGGCGCTACGGCAAGACCTCCTACATCACCGTCGGCGGTTCCCTCGACTACGCCAAGGTGGAGGAGAAGCAGACGATCCAGTCGTCGCCCCTCGGGCCCGACGTCTATACCATCGCGGGCTTGGTGACGGGTTATCTCGACCGTTCGGACGATCCGTTGGATCCCAAGCGTGGCTGGAGGCTCGAGGTGCGGGCCGAGCCGACTTACCTGATCGGCGATGAGACCTTGCCCTATCTGAAGGTCCAGACTCAGGCCTCGGCCTATATGCCCTTCGGAGCGCAGGCGCGGACGGTCGTCGCCGGGCGGGTGAAGGCCGGCGCCATGCTCGGCGGCCGCATTCCCGAGGTCCCGGCCTCCCGACGCTTCTACGCCGGCGGCGGCGGCTCGGTTCGCGGCTACGCCTACCAAGCCATTGGCCCAAGATTCGACGACAACACACCCCAAGGCGGCATCTCGCTCCTGGAGACATCGCTCGAGCTACGCCAGAAGGTCGGTGAGAAATGGGGCGTGGTCGCTTTCGTCGACGCGGGGGCGGTCGGCACCGACGAGTTCCCGAGCGGTGACGACTTCAGCGCCGGTGTCGGCGTCGGGGTCCGCTACGATCTCGGCTTCGGACCGATCCGTGCGGACATCGCCGTTCCGCTGGACAAGCGCGAAGGCGACCCGTCGTTCCAGATCTATCTCAGCATCGGGCAGAGCTTTTGAGCGAGACACCGACCCCGGGCGAAGAGGCGGCCAAGGAGGTCGCCAGGGCGGCGAAGAGCTCGGCCCTGCCGAAGATCATCCTGATCGCATGCGCTGTTCTCGCGGTACTGCTCGGCGGGCTGGTGCTGACGGCCCGCTACGGCGTGCTCGTCCCCGAAGGCCGGCTGCTCGTCGAGGCCCGCGCCTCGGGACTGAAGGTGGGACGTTTCGGGCGCCTGAAAATCGAGGGGCTGGGCGGCGACATCTGGCGAGATTTCACGATCCGACGGCTCACGGTGAGCGACGAGAAGGGGGTCTGGCTCGAGGCGCGGAATATCGCCATGGCCTGGAGCTACGCCGCGCTCTTCCAGCGCCGATTCCAGGCCGACACGATCACGGCCGAGAAGGTGACCGTCTATCGGCGACCAACCATGGAGCCGAAGCAGGAATCGCCCGGGATGCCGATCACGATCGACATCCAGCGCATGCAGGCTCGCGTCGAACTGATGCCGGAGCTGAGCTACCGCCGCGGCGTCTACGACGTCACGGCCAGCCTGAACCTGCGTCGGCGCAACGGCGGACAGAGCGGGGCGATCGCGGCGGCGAGCGTGCTGCACCCGGGCGACCACCTCAACGCCAAGTTCGATTTCGGCGGCGGCCGGCCGCTGATGGTCACGGCCGATGCGGTCGAAGCGAAGGGCGGGGCGCTGGCCGGCGCCTTGGGCCTGCCCGCCGACCAGGCCTTCGACCTGAAGATCATCGCCAATGGCGGCAGCCCGCAGGGACGGTTCAGCGCGGTGGCGATCTCAGGCGCGACGCGTCCCCTCGACGCCACGGGGGCCTGGAACGCCCAAGGCGGCTCTGCGCGGGGGCGGATCCAACTGTCGGCCTCTAGCCTGACCACCAATCTCGTCGGACGTCTCGGGCCAGAGGTGCGCTTCGACGTGACAGGCCGAAAGGCCGAGGCCTCCCTCTTCGACCTGACCGCCAACCTAGGTTCGGACAATCTCACGGTCGCTGCGGCCGGCAAGGCGAACCTGGGCGAGCGCCGAACCGGACCTGCCGGCGTCAAGATCACCGTGGCCGCCAAGGAGCTTTCGAAGGTCACCGGCGGACCGACGATGGGGCTGGGGCGCATCGACGGTGTCCTAACCGGTACGATGGACGACCTGCGGTTCGCAGGGAACGCGGATGTGGCTCGGCTGAACCTGGGCGCGTACGGCCTCGACCGTATCTCTGGGCCGTTCGTCCTCACCCGCAAGGACAAGGTGCTGGCGATCAACGGCAAGATCGCCGGGCATGGTGGGCGCGGATCAGGCTTCGCCGCAGCCCTGCTCGGCGCGCGGCCGAGCGTCGCCTTCGACGCCGCTCGGCTGGCCGATGGCCGGCTCCTGCTGCGGGAGGTGAACGCGGCGGGCGCCGGTCTCAAGGTGACCGCAAGCGGCGGCCGCAGCCTGCTGGGCGGGCTGAATTTCAAGGGGCGAGCCGCCTTTTCGAACCTGGCCGCCGCGCGAGCGGGGGCGTCTGGGGGGCTGACCGCCGACTGGTCAGCGACCCAGGGCGGGGCGGGCAAGCCGTGGGCGCTCACACTCGACGCCCGCGGGGCGCGTTTCGCCTCCGGCTTCTCCGAGCTCGACCGCCTGCTCGGTGGTTCGCCACGCCTGCAGGCGCGAGCCGAGGTCGCAGGACGGCGGGTTTCAGTATCGCGAGGTTCGCTCGACGGAGCGGCTCTGAAGGCGTCGACCGCTGGCGTCCTCGATGAAAAGGGCGTCATGCGGTTCAAGCTCGACTGGTCGGCGAACGGCCCGTTCCGCGCTGGACCTGCGGAGATCACCGGCCGCGCCAGCGGCACGGGCGCGCTCACCGGCACGATCGGCGCGCCGCGCGCGGATCTGCTGGCCGACATCGAGGCGATCGACGTGCCGAGATTGCCCCTGCGAGACGCCAAGCTCACCTTGAGCTTCATGCGACGGCCCGACGGTTCGGCAGGCGTAGTGGCGCTCACCGCCGCCAGCGACTACGGCCTGGCCGCAGCGCGCTCGGCCTTCCGGTTCCCCCGCGGCGGAGTCGACCTGTCCGATCTTTCCGTGAATGCGGGAGGTCTCTCCGCCAGCGGCGCGGTGTCATTGCGCAGATCGACCCCCTCGGCGGCCGACCTGCAGGTGCAGCTCGTCAAAGGCGCTTTCCTGGACGCGGGCGAGATCAAGGGAACGGCGAAGATCGTCGATGCGGCCGGCGGGCCGCGGGCGACCCTGGACCTGACCGCCGACAGCGCGATCCTGCCAGGTTCCCGAGTGGCGCTGCGAAGCGGCCGGATCACGGCGAACGGGCCGCTCGACCAGCTTCCCTACCAGGCGGACCTGCAGGGCCTTTCGGCCTCCGAACGCTGGAACCTGACGGGCGGCGGGACCTTCAGCTCCGGCAAGGCCGGGTACCAGCTCACCTTCAACGGGGGCGGACGTTATGGCCGGCGCGATCTCAAGACCGTGGAGCCCGCGGTTCTGCGCATGGGCGGCGGCGAACGCAGCGCCCGCCTACGTTTGGCCGCTTCGGACGGCGGTCTCATCGACCTGGACGCGCGCCTCGGCAAGGACGACACAGATATCGACGCCCAGGTGCGGCGGCTCGGCCTCAGCCTGCTCAATCCGGATTTCACGGGGCGAGCGGACGCGACGCTGAACCTGTCGGGCAAGGGCGGCCGGCTTGAGGGCGTGCTCGACGCCAAGCTCGATGACGCCCGCAGCCGCGGTTCCCCCCGCGAGCTCGGCCTGGACGGCGCCTTCACGGCTCGGCTGGCCGATGACGACGTCGCCATCGACGCCAGCGTGACCAACGAGCAGGGGCTCCGCGCCAACGCCAAGCTGACCTTGCCGGCCGAGGCGAGCGCCAGTCCCTTCCGGATCGCCATCGTCCGCAATCGCCCTATGAACGGGACCTTCTTCGCCGATGGCGAGATCAAGCCGCTCTGGGACCTGCTGGTCGGCGGCGAACGCGAACTCGCCGGTCATGTGAGGATGCAGGGGCAACTCGCTGGGACGCTCGCCGACCCGCGGGCGACGGGGGAGGCGCAGGTCGATCAAGGCCGGTTCTCCGACGGCGCGACCGGGCTCGTGCTGACGGACGTGACCTTGCGCGCCACCTTGGCGAACAACGCGGTGAACATCGTGCAGGCGACCGGCGCTGACGGTCATGGTGGAACGCTGTCCGGCTCCGGCAGGCTGAGCCTGCTAAGGAACGGCGCCTCCACTTTCAAGCTCGACCTCAAGGAATTCCGGCTGATCGACAACGATCTGGCGACCGCCTCGGCGAGCGGGCAGGCGAGCCTCGACCGGGGCGCCGACGGCAAGGTGCGGTTGGCAGGAGACCTCACGATCGACCGGGCCGATGTGACGGCGAAGCTCACCAGCAGCTCCGGGGTCGTCAACATGGACGTCATCGAGATCAACAAGCCGACCGATCTTTCGCAATCTCTGCAACAGAAGGAGGCTGGCGGCGGCGCGCTCTCCGTGGCGCTCGACGTCAAGCTCCGCGCCCCTCGGCGGGTGTTCCTGCGCGGCATGGGGCTGGACGTCGAGCTTTCGCTCGACGCGAAGGTCACCGGCACGACCGCGCGCCCGAACCTCTCGGGAACGGCCCGCATGGTCCGGGGCGAGTACGAGTTCGCCGGGAAGCGCTTCGAATTCGATGATCGCGGCGTGGTCTACCTGGCCACCTCGCCAGAGCACATCCGACTGGACCTGTCGGCGACGCGGGAGGATCCGTCTCTTACCGCAGTGGTGAAGATCCGGGGAACGGCGGCCAAGCCGGAAATCACCCTGACCTCCACCCCCGTGTTGCCGAACGACGAGGTGCTGTCGCAGGTTCTCTTCGGCCGCTCGGCTTCGCAGCTTTCGCCGCTGGAAGCTGCGCAGCTGGCCTCAGCCCTCTCTTCGCTGGCGGGAGGCGGCGGGTTCGACGTGGTCGGCAACCTGCGCAGCTTCGCGGGCCTCGATCGCCTGGCGCTGGCAGGCGGGGACGAGTCCGGCGTCACCGTGGCTGGAGGCAAGTACCTGACGGACGACGTCTACCTGGAGATCGCCGGCGGGGGACGCGAGGGCCCCTCGGCGCAGGTCGAGTGGAATATCGGGCGGAATCTGTCGATCATTTCCCGGTTCGCCGGCGAGGGCGACGGCAGGCTCGCGGTGCGCTGGCGGAAGGACTACTGATGAGGGTGCGTCTTCCGGTTCTTGCGTTGCTGGGCGCTGCGACCCTAGCCTCGTGCGAGCGTCCAGTGACCGCCCCGAATAATCCCGGCGTTTGCTGGCGACAGATCGAGGGGCTCAACGGCAAGCCGGACTTCCGGATCGTCGCGCCCAATATCGAAAGCCTGGAGAACTGCGCCGTGAGGCTGGAAAGCCTGCGCATGATGAGCGGCCGGCCCGTCGTCGGCGCTTTCCAGGGGCGGTTCATCTATGTGACCGACAGCGAGATCACAGCCGCAACCGGCCCGAAGGCGCAGCGCTACCGCGTGTTCACGCCTGAGCAGCGGGCGAAGATACAGGAGGGCGTTAGGACCCTCATGGATCGAGAGAGAGGAGCCGCCGAGCCCTAGTGGCTCACGCGCGGACGAAGCACGTAGTGGCCTTCGCGGAAGGATTCGAAGATCAACGAGGCCTGAGGGTGGCCGACGGGCTCACCGCTTTCGTCTGGAACGAGGTTCTGTTCCGACACGTAGGCGACGTACGCGTTGTCTTCGTTCTCGGCCAGCAGGTGGTAGAACGGCTGGTCCTTGCGAGGCCGGATCTCCTCCGGAATCGAAAGCCACCATTGCTCAGTGTTCGCGAAGGTCGGATCCACGTCGAAGATCACGCCCCGGAACGGATAGTGCCGATGACGCACCACCTGCCCGATGGCGTACTTGGCAAGGCGCGGCTCGGCCAAGTGCATCGGCGGCGCCACCAGATCGTTTCCGGATTTTTCGATTCGAGCGTCCATGAAAACGACTCTAGGCCTCGCCATCTGACTGGAACGTGAACGTACCGCTCATACTTCGCCATGCAAGGCCACGCCTTCCGACAGGCGAGCGAGCTTGCTAAAGTCGCCGGCGAAACGAGGCGCGGCTGTTTGCGTCTCCCAGGGACGGATGACGGTCCATGACATTGGCGCTGTTGAGCGCGTTCGCTCCGGGCGCGCTCCAAGCCGTTGAATTCGCCGCGCTTTGGTCGTCACGACGGTGAGTGCGACGGTTGATCGACAAAGTCGGGCTACGGCGAAACGCAGCGCTGGCCCCGCTCCCTCAGATTCGCCCTGCTACGGCGCGCTCGATCTGGGCACGAACAATTGCCGCCTGCTGATCGCGACCCCATCGGGGCGCAGTTTCCGGGTCGTAGAGGCCTATTCGCGCATTGTTCGGCTTGGGGAAGGCCTTTCGCAGACCGGCCGGCTTTCGGATGCGGCGATGGACCGCGCCTTGGCGGCGCTCAAGGTGAGCGCCGAAAAGGTTCGCCGGCGCAAGGTGGTGAGGCTGAAGGCCATCGCCACGCAAGCCTGCCGTGCGGCCGAGAACGGCAAGGATTTTATCGCGCGCGTGGCGGCCGAGACGGGGCTGAACCTGCAGATCATCACCCCGCGCGAGGAGGCGCAGCTTTCGGTCGCGGGCTGTCTGAACCTCCTGGACCGCAACGCCCAGGCTGCGCTCGTCGTCGACGTCGGCGGCGGCTCCACGGAGCTTTCCTGGGTGGATCTCACGGGAGAGGGGCTGGAGACCGAGCTTTCGAGGTTCGCCACCTCTCGCCTTCCCATCAAGGCGTGGCTGTCGGTGCCGATCGGGGTGGTCACCCTGGCCGAGCGCTTCCCCGAGGGGGCGCGCGCGACGGACGGCTGGTTCCGGGCGATGGTCGAGACGGTCAAGGACGAGATCAGCGAGTTCCGTCACGCGGATGGTCTGCGGCCGGTTTTCGACGCCGGCCAGGCTCACATGGTCGGGACCTCGGGCGCCATCACCAGCCTGGCTGGCATGCACCTAGGTCTCACCCGCTACGACCGCAGCCAGGTGGACGGCATCTGGATGAGCCGGACGGAGTGCGACATGGCCGCGCGCAAGCTTCTGGCGCTCAGCCCACAGGAACGGGCGGAGCAGCCCTGCATCGGTCCAGATCGGGCCGACCTCGTGCTCGCGGGCGCAGCGATCCTGCAGGCCGTGCAGGAGCTTTGGCCGTGCACCCGCGTGCGCGTCGCTGACCGGGGCCTGCGCGAAGGCATTCTGATGTCGCTGATGTCCGGCTCGACCAAGCGAAAGCGCCGCCGACGCCGCCGCGGCCGTAGATCGCCGGCGCTCGTCGCGGTAGGTGCGCCGGAATGACCGAACCTCCTCGCAAACGCATGGTCCGTCCCCCGACCGGCGGGCTGGAAGAAGGACGGGGCAAGCCTGCCCGCCTGAAGACGGCCAAGGATCGCACCCCCTCGTCCCAGGCCTGGCTGGAGCGGCAGATCAACGATCCGTTCGCCGCGAAGGCGCGCGCCCACGGCTATCGCAGCCGCGCGGCCTACAAGCTCACCGAGATCGACGACCGTCTAAGGCTGCTCAAGCCCGGCGCTCGAGTGATCGATCTCGGGCTCGCGCCGGGCGGTTGGACACAGGTGGCCATCGAGCGGGGCGTGACGGACATCGTCGGGGTGGACCTGCTTCCCGTCGATCCGCTGCCGCCTGCGCACATTTTGCAGATGGATTTCACCGATCCGGACTGTGGTCCGCGGCTCATCGAGCTGCTGGGCGGTCGGCCGGACGCGGTGCTCTCGGACATGGCGCCCAACACGGTCGGCCACAAGCGCACCGACCACCTGCGGATCATGGGCCTGATCGAGGCGGCGGCGGACTTCGCCATCAGCGTGCTCAGGCCGGGGGGAGCCTTCGTCGCCAAGGCTTTCCAGGGCGGCGAGACCTCCGAGGTGATCGCGCTGCTCAAGCGCCACTTCGCCGACGTGAAGAACCTCAAACCCAAGGCGAGCCGCGCGGACAGTTCTGAAGTCTATCTCGTGGCGACAGGCTTCAAGGGCTGAAGGTCGGCGCGGGCGGAGCAGGCGTCCTTCCGCCCTCGGCCACCAGCCAAGTCCTGAACTGGCTCAGTGCGCGGCTGGCGACGCCCGGCGTGGCGAGCAGGGCGAAGGCGCTCTCGGCCTTGCAAAAGCCGAACGGCGCCACCAGGCGTCCGCTTCCCACATAGTCGGCGACCAACGGCCAGGGCATGACGGCGACGCCGAGGCCGGCGATCGCCGCGTCCAAGGCGAAATGCAGGTGGGCGAACGGCTGGGCGGGAGCAGGGGAGAGCTCCACCCCGGCCAGGGCCGCCCAGATCGCCCAGCCCTGCGGATGGGTCTGGGCCATGAGGCGCGGCGCATCAAGCGGATCGGCGTGCGCTTGGGCGAGAGCCGGTGACATGACGAGGCCGAGGTGGCTCTGGATGAAAGGCGTGACGTTCGGGTCCGCAAGCCGGCTGCTCGGCACGATGCGGACCACGGCGTGCGCGCCACGATAGGCCGTGGCGTGGGAGGGCAGCTCCGCTAGCCGCAGCTTCACTTTCGGATGGACGGCGGCGAAGCGGCCTAGTCGCGGGATCAGCCATTTCACCGAAATGCTGGCGTTGACCGCGATGTGCAGGTCATCGCCCTCGGAGCGCAGTTGGCCGACCGCCGCGGCGATCTGGTCGAAGGCGCTGGTGAGCGCCGGCAACAGCTCGCGGCCCGCCGCGGTCAGCTCCAGGCGGTGCTTGGGTCCGGTGAAGAGGCGAACGCCGAGCTGCTCTTCCAACGCCTTGACCTGCCGACTGACAGCGCTGTGCGTCACATGGAGTTCTTCTGCGGCGAGTGTCGCCCTGCCCGTGCGCGCCATGGCTTCGAAAGCGCGAAGGGCGTTGAGCGACGGCAACGCACCTGTTGTGAGATTTTCGAACATGGCCAAGCGAACATATCGATTTCGTCCCAAGACGAAAGGCTGCACAAGCTCGCCATGTCAGGTCAGGCGCAGCAATCGAGCCCAAACGTCCGGATCACGGTCGTGTTGGGTATCGGCCAGACCGTCGCCTTCGCCTCGAGCTTCTACCTGCTCGGCGTCATCGGCGACGCGATGGCGGCGGATCTGGCGCTCAGTCCGGCTTTCGTCGTCGGGCTCATGTCCCTGGCGCTGGCGGTCAGCCCCCTCGTCACGACGCGGGTGGGTCGATGGCTCGATATTCGGGGGGGACGGGAGGTCCTGCTTGCCTCCAATCTCGTATTTGGCTTCGCTCTTTCGCTTCTCGCCGCCGCTCAAGGAGCCTGGTCGCTGATCGCCGCCATGCTGCTCCTGGGCCTTGGCATGGCGATCGGCATGTACGCCACGCCATTTGCGATCTTAGTCGCGCTCCATGGCGATGCTGCGCGCCGGCCGATCACAGTGGTCGCGCTGTTCGGAGCCCTGGGCTCGGCTGTCGGATGGCCGCTCACGTCGTTTCTGGGAGGCCTGATCGGATGGCGAGGCGCTTGCCTCGGCTGGGCGGCGGCGCATCTCGCGCTCTGCCTTCCGCTCACAGCCTGGACTTTGCCGAAGGCGGCCCGACACGAAGGGCCGGCCGCGACGTCCAGCCCCACGCCCGTCGTCTGGGATGGCGCGATGGTTCGGCTGGCGATCCTCTTTTCCGGCGCGTGGTTCATCTCCACCGCCATGGGCAGTCACCTTCCGCGGCTGCTGGCGGCGTTCGGATTGACGGCCCCGCAGGCCGCGGCGACGGCGGCCTTGGCGGGCCTTGCGTCCGCCGGCGTACGCCTCGTCGAGGTCGCGCTGTCGCGGCGGCTGTCGCCTCTTCTCACCACACGCGCCGCCACGCTGATGCATCCCCTGGGAGCGGGGGCCCTCGCGGCGTTCGGCGCTCCGGCGGCGGCGATCATGGCGATCGGACACGGGGCGGGGGCGGGCATGCTGACGGTCGCGAAAGGCGTGCTCCCCCTCAGCCTCTATGGATCTGAAAACTACGCCTATAGGTCCGCGCTGATTTCACGGCCGGCCCAGCTTCTCCAGATCGGCGGGCCGGCGCTCTACGGCCTGGCGCTCGCCGAATCGCCGGCGGCGGCGCTCGCCCTTACGGGCGGTCTGTCAGTGGTCATGTTCGCCATGACCTTCGGCCTTCGAACCCACGGAAAAAGTCAGAAGGAGCAGGTTGCGGCATGATTATCCAGGACCCGGCCCTTGCCCGAGAGGCCCTCAAGGGCTTATACGCGGCTCGCAAAATGGAGCCTTACATGGACATTCGCGAAGGTCTCACCTTCGACGACGTTTTGCTGGAACCGGGCGCATCCGATGTGATGCCAACCCAGGTGGACACCGCCACCAAGTTCACTCGCGAAATCAGTCTCAACATCCCTCTCGTGTCCTCCGCCATGGACACGGTCACCGAAAGCCGCCTCGCCATCGCCATGGCCCAGGCCGGCGGTCTTGGCGTGCTGCACCGGAACCTCACCATAGAGGAGCAGGCCGATCAGGTCCGCGAGGTGAAGCGCTACGAAAGCGGCATGGTCATCAATCCGCTGACCATCCACCCGGAAACCACCCTGCGGGAGGTCCGGGAAATCAAGGCGCGCAGAAAAATCTCCGGCTTCCCGGTGGTCGAGCCTGGTTCTGGTAAGCTGGTCGGCATCCTCACGAACCGCGACATGCGCTTCGAAGGCCGCGACGACATTCCGGCCCGCGAGCTGATGACCAAGGACAACCTGATCGTCGTCCGCGAAGGCGTCAGTCAGGCCGAGGCTCGCGAACTGCTTCGCAAGCACAAGATCGAGCGGCTGATCGTTGTCGACGACGCCTACCACGCCGTCGGCCTCATCACCGTCAAGGACATGGAAAAGGCCCAGGCCTATCCCGCCGCCGCCAAGGACGCGCAGGGCCGCCTGCTGGTCGGCGCAGCCTCGACGGTCGGCGACAGCGGCTATGAGCGCTCCATGGCGCTCGTGGAAGCCGGCGTGGACGTGGTGGTGATCGACACCGCCCACGGTCACAACGCCGATGTCGCCAAGGCGGTGGGCCGGCTTAAGCGCGAGACCAATCGCGTCCAGATCGTCGCCGGCAATGTGGCGACCTATGACGGGGCGCGCGCCCTCATCGACGCCGGCGCGGATGCGGTGAAGGTCGGTATCGGTCCTGGTTCGATCTGCACGACCCGTATCGTGGCGGGCGTCGGCGTGCCGCAACTCACCGCCATCGCAGACGCCGTCCGCGCGGCCAAGGGCACAGACGTGCCGGTGATCGCCGATGGTGGGATCAAGTACTCGGGCGATCTCGCCAAGGCGCTCGCCATGGGCGCCCACGTGGCGATGATGGGTTCGGCCTTCGCAGGCACGGACGAGGCGCCGGGGGAGGTGTTCCTCTACCAAGGCCGTTCCTATAAGGCCTATCGCGGCATGGGCTCTCTGGGGGCCATGGCCAACGGGTCGGCCGACCGGTACTTCCAGAAGGAAGTTTCGGCCCTGAAGCTCGTGCCGGAAGGCATTGAAGGACAGGTGGCGTACAAGGGGCCGATCGCCGCCATCCTGCACCAGATGGTCGGCGGCCTCCGGGCGGCCATGGGCTACGTCGGCGCGCCTGATCTGGAGCAGTTCCGCCAGAAGGCGCGCTTCATCCGCATCACCGGCGCTGGGCTGCGCGAAAGCCACGTCCACGATGTGATGATGACGCGCGAGGCGCCGAACTACACCAGCCCGGTCTGAGATTAGATCGTCCCCCTCAGGGGGAGGTGGCCCGGCGCCCAGAGCCGAGACGGAGGGGGCCGCGCAGCGGTCCCACCCAACCACTGTAGCCTCCCCGCCGGGGAGGCTCCCACAGTCAGCCCATAGCTGACAGCTCCCCCTAAGGGGGAGCATCTAGTTACTTCTCGCTCGCGCCCCGCGCGACAACCAGGAGCCACCCTTTGCGTGACGGCGGACGCCTCTCCGCAGCCATCGAGATCCTCACCGAGGTCGAGACGCGCCATCGTCCCGTGAAGCTGGCGCTCAAGACCTGGGGCGACGCCTCGCGGTTCGCCGGTTCGAAGGACCGCGCCTGGATCTCCGGCCTGGTGCTGGACGTGCTGCGCCGCCGCCGCTCCTTGGCCTGGCGGATGGGAGACGACACCCCGCGGGCCGCGGCGCTCTGCGCCCTCCATATCCTCTGGAGCTGGCCGGTGGAGCGGATCGCCGAGGCGGCCGCCGACACGCCTCACGGTCCCGGACCTCTCACGGATGCCGAACGCGCCGCCCTCATCCAGCCCCGCGATATGGCCGACGCGCCCGCGCCGGTCCGCGGCGACTATCCCGACTGGCTGGAAGCCTCCTTCGCCCGCGCCTTCGGTGACGGGGCCGCGCTCCAGGGCGAAATGCTGGCTGAGCGCGCGCCCGTGGACCTGCGCGTCAACACCCTGAAGACCGACCCTGAACAGGCGCTCAAGGCCCTGGCGCCGCTGAACGCCGAACCCACCGGCGTCCTTCCGAACGCCCTGCGCATCGCCGCGCCCGATCCCAGCCAGCGCAGTCAATCGCTCGAGGCCGTGCCCGCGTTCTCCAAGGGCTGGTTCGAGGTCCAGGATCTCGCTTCCCAGATCGCCGCCGAGGCCGCCGGGAATATCAAGGGCGCGCAAGTACTCGACCTCTGCGCCGGGGGAGGGGGCAAGACCCTCGCGCTCGCCGCCGCCATGGCCAATACCGGGCAAATCTACGCCTATGACAGCGAGGCCCGGCGGCTTGCCGATACGGTCCGTCGTTCGGAACGGGCCGGGGTCCGCAACCTCCAGGTCCGCTCGCCGATCTATCCGGACGCGCTCGAGGGGCTGGGCGGCGCCATGGACGTGGTCTTCATCGACGCACCCTGCACCGGCACGGGCGCCTGGCGGCGGCATCCGGACACCAAGTGGCGGCTGAAGCCAGCGACCCTCAAGCAACGGATGGCCGACCAGGACGAGGTCCTCGATCGGGCGCTCACGTTCCTGAAGCCCGGCGGCAGGTTGGTGTACGTCACCTGCTCAATCCTGCCGGAAGAAGACGAGGATCGGGTCAGCGCCTTCCTCGAACGCCAACCTGATTTTCACGTGGCGCCCGCCACCGACAGCCCGAAGCTTGTCCAGCATCTGACGGACGAGGGCTATCTCCGCCTTTCACCCTACAGCTCGGGAACGGATGGCTTTTTCGTCGCCGTGCTCCAGCGTTCCAACTGACCACGGCCCCCATGACCCAATCCGCGCACGAAAAAGTCCTGATCGTCGATTTCGGCAGCCAGGTGACCCAACTCATCGCCCGCCGCGTGCGGGAGAGCGGCGTCTATTGCGAGATCCACCCCTTCGACAAGGTCGACGAGGTCCTGGCGACCTTCGCGCCCAAGGCGGTGATCCTGTCCGGGGGCCCGGCCAGCGTCCACGAGGACGAGAGCCCCGCGGTCAGCAGGAAGATCTTCGAGCTGGACGTGCCGGTCCTTGGGATCTGCTACGGCGAGCAGACCATGTGCGCCGAACTGGGCGGCAAGGTGGAGCCGGGTACGACGCGGGAGTTCGGCCGAGCTGAGATCGAGATCGTCAAGGAGAGCCCGCTGCTCGACGGCTTTGGAGGCGTGGGCCATCGCGAAACGGTCTGGATGAGCCATGGCGACAAGGTCACCGCCCTGCCGATGGGTTTCGAGACGGTCGCCGTCTCCGAGGGCTCGCCCTTCGCAGTGATCGCCGATGAGGGCCGGCGCTACTACGGCATTCAGTTCCATCCGGAGGTCGCGCACACACCCCGCGGCGCCCTGATGTTGCGCAACTTCACCCACAAGATCGCCGGCCTGAAAGGCGATTGGACCATGGCGGCGTTCCGCGGAGAGATGGTCCAGAAGATCCGTGAGCAGGTCGGCGCCGGCAAGGTGATCTGCGGCCTTTCGGGCGGCGTCGACAGCTCGGTGGCGGCGGTCCTCATCCACGAGGCCATCGGCGATCAGCTTACCTGCGTCTTCGTCGACACCGGCCTGCTGCGGAAGGACGAGGCGACGCAGGTCGTGACCATGTTCCGCGACCACTACAATATTCCGCTGGTCCATGTGGACGCCAGCGACCTCTTCCTGGGTGAACTGGCGGGCGTCACCGATCCGGAAGCCAAGCGGAAGACGATCGGGCGGCTGTTCATCGACGTCTTCGACAAGGAGGCGGCGATGATCGAGGGCGCGACCTTCCTTGCTCAGGGCACACTTTATCCGGACGTGATCGAGAGCGTTTCGGCGCGGGGCGGCCCGTCGGCGGTGATCAAGAGCCACCATAATGTCGGCGGCCTGCCGGACTATATGAAACTGAAGCTGGTCGAGCCGCTGCGCGAACTCTTCAAGGACGAGGTGCGGGCGCTGGGCGTCGAACTTGGCCTGCCGCCCGCCTTCGTCGGCCGCCACCCGTTCCCTGGCCCCGGCCTCGCCATCCGCATTCCGGGTGAAGTGACGAGGGAGAAGGTGCGTGTGCTGCAGGAGGCGGACGCCATCTATCTCGATGAGATCCGCAAGGCGGGCCTCTATGACTCGATCTGGCAGGCCTTCGCTGTGCTGCTCCCGGTCAAGACGGTCGGCGTGATGGGGGATGCGCGAACCTATGAAGATGTGCTGGCGCTGCGTGCGGTCACCTCGACTGACGGGATGACCGCGGACTTCTTCGAGTTCCCCTGGGAAGTGCTCGGCCGCTGCGCCACCCGCATCATCAATGAGGTGCGGGGCGTAAACCGGGTGGTCTACGACGTGACCTCCAAGCCGCCCGGCACGATCGAGTGGGAATGATCCGATAGCCGTCAGAGGCTATCGCGGGAGCCCGACAAACTCACGTAAGTATTTGAACGAAAACGTGATTGTTGTCGAAGTCTATCGGCATCTATCGGCGAGCAGCGGTTCGTTCTGGCGGTAGCCATGACGGCGCCGCTCCCGCTTGCCTGCCATGTGTCCCAGCGATACCGTCATCTCGAAAGCACCGCGTGACGGTATTTTTGAGAGCAGAAGTCTCGGAAATATCAGGAAAAACCGGTGTCCGGAGTCGCTCGGAAATGGGTGACGGTATTCTCTGGAGCCGCCCGTGCTTACCGACACAGCTCTCAAGAACCTCAAGCCTAGGGAGAAGGCGTACAAGGTCGCTGACCGGGATGGTATGTACGTCCACGTTACGACATCTGGGTCGATCACCTTCCGGTATGATTACCGTTTGAATGGACGGCGCGAGACGCTGACGATCGGCAAGTACGGGCCATCCGGTCTGTCTCTGGCGCGAGCGCGTGAGAAGTGCCTCGACGCCCGCCGGGCGGTGGCCGAGGGGCTTTCGCCGGCTCAGGAGAAGCAACGCGAGAAGCGGAGGGTCCTGCAAGCCAAGAGCTTCGGCGAGTTCGGTGAGCGCTGGTTCAAAGAGGCGCCCATGGCCGACAGCACCAGGGCGATGCGGCGCTCGATCTTCGAGCGCGACCTGCTTCCGGCCTTTCGCAACCGCCTGTTGTCGGAGATCACGCCTGACGACCTTCGAGCGCTGTGCGCCAAGATCAAAGGCCGCGGCGCTCCGGCCACGGCGATCCACGTCCGGGACATCCTCAAGCAGATCTACGGCTTCGCGATCCTCCATGGTGAGAAGATCCGGAATCCCGCGGACGAGGTGGGGCCGGCGTCGATTGCGACGTTTGTAGCCAAGGACCGCGCGCTATCGCCGACCGAGATCCGGATCATGCTGAAGCAGCTGGAGCATGTGCCCACTCTGCCGACCATCCGCCTCGGTCTTAAGCTCATCCTCCTTACCATGGTTCGGAAGAGCGAGTTGCAGGACGCGACCTGGGATGAAGTCGACTTCGAGAACGCGGTCTGGTCCATTCCGAAGGAGCGAATGAAGCGTTCGAAGCCCCACAACGTCTACCTCTCGGAGCAGTCCCTCGACATTCTGATCGCGCTGAAGACGTGCGCCGGAAACTCCCGGTTCTTGCTGCCGTCGCGCTACGATGCCGACGCACCCATGTCCCGCGCCACCTTCAACCGTATCACGACGGCTGTTGCGGAACGGGCGAAGAGGGAGGGGCTCCCGCTCGAGCCCTTCACGGTTCACGACCTCCGACGAACCGGCTCCACCTTGCTGAACGAACTCGGGTTCAATCGGGACTGGATCGAGAAGGCCTTGGCCCACGAGGACAGCCGCTCGTCACGCGGCGTCTACAACAAGGCTGAGTATGAGCCGCAGCGGCGGCACATGCTCCAAGAGTGGGCCGATATGGTCGACGCGTGGGTTGATGGCCGGAAGCGCGCCCCGACGCTCTATCCGCCGAGCATGGAGCTCGGGCCCCTGGAAGCTACTGTCTAACAGGTCGTGCGCGGCGCTGCCGAACGTCCGGAGATGGCGACCTGGCGATCAGGGAGGCGTCCGACGCCCGGCGCCGCTCATCGATCCAAGCTTCGACCTCGGCCAAATCCCAGACGACGCACCGCGGCGTCAGGTTGAACCGGCGCGGAAATTCCCCCCGTTGCTCCAGCTCGTAGATGGTTGTGTCCGCCAAGGGGACGATGCGGCGAAGTTCAGCCCTGCGCACTGTGCGCCGGTAGCGTGGTGCCGAGCTGCCAAGCGCAGCGGAGACGTCAGTGGGCATCTGCAATTCTCCTGACCTCGGCGCAGGGAATCGCACTTGCCCGGGACAGGGAAGGGGCCTGACGAGCTCGTAGTACAGACGGCGCCGTTGGCGGGGGAATGGGCCGGTCCTCACCCATCGCCTCCGTTGGCAAGATCCGTAATCGGGCAAGGCCGGGCCACACTGAACGTAAGTCCAGTGAATGGCTCGGTGACTCTGAACGGCGTTCCTTCTGACCGAAATGCACCAGGCGGAAATTGACCTACTAGTGCGCCGCATCGTCGCCCACGCCTGCTTTTCCGAGGAATGCTGACCCGCGTCTATCGCCGCTAAGTTGCAATGCCGACCGACCCAGCGGACAGTCCCTGCGCAGGGGGGATTCCATGTATCTGAAGACGGTCGCACTGCGGAATTTTCGCTCGTTCGATGCGGGCGAAGTTGAACTGCAAAAGGACCTGACGGTCTTTGTAGGCGAGAACAACGGCGGCAAGAGCAACGCGATCGATGCGATCCGGCTGGTAACTCAGCCGCTTGGTGGCCGCCGCGAAATCTATTGCGAGCCAACGGATGTTCGGTTCCAGAGTCCAACCAAAGGCTTCGAGTTGGAGGCGACTTTCAGTGATCTGAGCGTCGGCCAGCAAGGGCGCCTGATCACCGCCAGCACAGACGCTTCGCTATCAGAAGCGCGCTTCGGGATTCGCTACGCCGGCGGTCTGGGCGATCGCCCAAGCCTGTGGGCGGGCAAGCCAGGCAACCTGCCAGAACCGGGCTGTCATGACATGGTTCGTCACGTCTATTTGCAGCCATTGCGTGACGCTAAGCGCGCGCTGGCCTCCGGCAATCCCACGCGGATTATGGCCCTCCTTAATCACTTCCTCGGAGACACCAAGGCCGAAGACCTGGCCCGCGAATTGGCGCGGCAGGCGAAGCACGATGTACTGGCCAAGGTCGATGAGGCGGTTGGCAAGGGGCTCACCGCGCTGACGGCAGGCGTGCGCCCCCAGGCCGCCGCACTTGGCTTTGCCCCGCAAGAAGCGCTGGTCGATATCGCCCGTGACCTTCGGTTCAAGCTCGCCGACCACGGCGTCCATCCCGAGGACCTGCGCTATTCAGGGCATGGCTACGCCAACCTGCTGTTCATGGCCACGATCGCGGTTGAACTTGAAAAGGTCCGGAATGCGGACCTGACGTTGTTTCTGGTGGAGGAGCCGGAGGCGCACCTGCATCCGCAGCTGCAAGCAGCCGTCTTATCGTTTCTCAAAGACCAGGCTACCCAATCACGTTCCACCAAACCTGAGGACGGTCCCGCGGGCCAAATCCAAGTGGTTGTCGCCAGTCACTCCCCCAACCTTTCCGCCTGGGTCAGCAGCAAGCAACTGGTCGTGTTTAAGTCGGTCGTTCCCACCCCGACAACAACTTCAGACGATCCCGAAGAGCCGGCATCCCCAGCCGAAGCCGACGTCGCTGTGATCGAAGGGGGCATTGCCGAGGGAGCGGGCAATGGTGCTGATGTAGTCGATGCGCTCGCCGCGACTGCGACCGCGGCCGTCATTCGGCGATCGACCCGCTGCATCCCATTGTCACAGATCGATCTGGACGACCTGCAGCGCCGGAAGGTCGACCGATACCTCGACGTCACCAAGGCGGCTCTGCTCTTCGGCGGCCGCGTTCTGCTCGCAGAGGGCATCGCTGAAGCCCTTCTGCTGCCCGTCATCGCAGAGCACTTCACGCTCAAGGACCAGCCGGACAAGCTTCGGCTTTTCCGCTCGGCCGTCTTTGTCCCGATCGATGGCGTTGACTTCATCCCCTACGCCAATCTGCTGACCCGCCAGGTCAATCAGGCGCGGATCGCAGAACGGGTTGTGGTCATGACGGACGGCGATCATGGCGTGGGGGAAGGTGATGATGGTGATGAAGAGGACGCCGACGCCGCTGACGCCGCTGACGGCGGCGAGGAGACCGAAGCGAGCATCGATGGCGATGCGTTGATCCCGGGCGAGCGCCGCAGGCGCGCATTGGAAGCGCTGGCCAAAGCCAACGGCGCCGAAGGCATTCTGTCAGCGATTACGTCCCGGTACTCTTTGGAGAGCGAACTCCTGGAGGCAGGCAACGGGGCGATCCTGCGCGCCGCCTACGTCAGCCTGCACAAGCGGTCCGGCAAAAAGTGGGACAAAGCCGCGGCGCTCGAAGGCGATGCACGAGCGAAGGCGATTCAGAAGCTGTTCAAGAATGCGCGGAAGGGTGACTTCGCCCAGACACTTGCCGACCTGATCGAGAAGATCCCGGGGAACGGCCACACTTTCGTGGTGCCCAAGTACATCGCCGACACGATCCGCGAGGTCGTGGCGTGACGAACGCCTATACACCGACGAAGGAACAGGAAGCGATCATCCTGCACGATGGGCATGCCTTCGTGCGTGCCTGTCCTGGCGCCGGGAAAACCCGCACCATGGTCGAGCGAGCGCGCCACATGCTGAGCGCGACGACCGATCGGCGCGGCGTGGCGTTCCTATCGTTCACCAACGCTGCCGTCGAAGAACTGGAGGGAAGGCTTCGCACCTTCGGCGTCCTGCCTTCGCCCCTCTTCCCGAGCTTCATCGGTACATTCGACCGCTTCCTCTGGCAGTTTTTCATCACACCGTTCGGTGTTGACGGATGCAGCTATCCACCGCGGCTGGTTCCGGACAAGTCGGAATGGGAGATCAAGCCGTTCGACACGGCTCACGCCCTGAAGCTGAAGCACTTCGATCGATCGACCGGCGCCTTTGTGCCAGCGAAGGCAGCGGACACCGGCTTCTATTCGAGGACTGGTCCAGGCGCCTGGGAGACGGTTGCGCGCAGCACTATCGCCCGAGCCCGTGATAGGGGGCATCTGGATTTCGAGGACGTCAGGGACTGCGTCGCCAGCCGCCTTGCAGACTCGGCGTTTGCAGCGCGCCTCGGCGCCGCGCTGGATGGCCGGTTCCGCGAGATCGTCGTTGATGAAGCCCAGGACTGCAATCCGGCTGACCTTGAGATCATCGACTGGCTTCGGAAGGCAGGGATAAGGGTCAAGGTCGTCTGTGATCCGAACCAGGCGATCTACGCTTTCCGAGGCGGCCTGACCGATGAGCTGATCAAGTTCGAGACGACCTTCGGCAGTGACGACCGGCTTCCGATGAGCGGGAATTTTCGCTCGTCACCGGCAATCTGCGCGGCGATCTCCCAGTTGCGTCCGCCGGCGACCCGCGGTGTCCGCGACCAGGCCGTGGGCAGGTTCAAGACTGAAACCACGCCAATCCATATACTGTCCTACGGCGGTACCGGCGTGCCCGCCACGATCGGCGCCTGCTTTCAGACCTTGGTGGCAAGGCTGGGGATTCCGTCGGTACAGGCACCCGTGCTTGCTGCGACATGGGCCAGTGCAGGAAACGCTGTCGGTCGGGCTGTGCCTGACACTGGGAACGACAAGACATTGCTCCTCGCCGAAGCGGTTATGGGTTTCCACTTCGCATTCACGGCGGGCAATCGCCGCGAGGCGCTGACCCGACTGCACCGCGTCGTTCTCCAGGTTCGCGGCGTCATCGCCAACGCCGGGGACTACACCACTCATGTCGCCGCGAGCGGCGCCGATGACGGCCGGTGGCGTCCCGAGATAATCGCCTTGGGTCAGGCCTTGCGGCTCTGCCCGGGAGAAAGCGCTGATGCGTGGTTGAAGCGCGCTCGCGACCTCATCGGGGCAACCATCGTTGGATCATCGACGATCGGTCAGCGTCTGCGATCGAACGGGAAGTTGGACTCGGTCTTGGTCGAAGTGTCTCCGACGGCTTTGCCGGCAAAGGCCATTCACGCGGTTAAGGGCTTGGAGTTCCCGGCGGTCTGCGTGGTCCTGACGGCGCGGACTGCAGGACGCATTCTAGATGTCTTGAGCGGAGCATCGACCGATCCAGACGCTGTCGAAGAGGCGCGGAAAATCTACGTGGCCGCCTCCCGGGCTGAACGGCTACTGGCAATTGCGGCTCCGAAGAGTCGGGCCGCCGCCCTAAAGGCGCATCTCGACGTCGACGGCCATGCCGCGGAGATTCTGGTGATTTGAGCGCGACGCGGTCTTCACCGAAGCGATGGACTGACGAGGCGCTTGAGCTGCGCATCCGGTCGCTCGAGCGGGCCATCGAACAGTGGGCTGTGGAGCGAGATCTGTGGTTCGATTGTTCCTGCAAGAGCCACCTTGCTCACAACGGCGGTGAACCGGGCAGTCCGCCTATCGCCACCGTGCTGTGTATTGGCGGCGATCTCTACGGCGTCCTCAGCGGTGAGGACGCAGAGGGGCACGAGCCGTCCTTCTCGGAGATGATCGAAGGGCTCGGGTTCGAGTACGAGAACAACGACGGATCAACGATCCACTTCTATCCGACCGACCCGGAACTGGCGGTGGCGCTCGAAGACTACTTCCACTGGCAGTGGGTCTGCGGCCTTATCACCGACGACACGGCCGATGTGTACCACGAGCTCTACGAGCAGTTCTCGGCAAACCCGGAGCGTCTCCAGCGGCTCCAATGGCGCGACTTCGAGGTCCTGCTGTTTCGGCTGTTCCAGAACCAGGGATTCGAAGCGGTGTTGGGGCCTGGCCGCGGCGATGAAGGCGTTGACCTGCGGATCATGCAACGGTCGCCGCTGGGCGACATGATGACCTTCGTACAGGCCAAGCGGTATCGCACCGATCGCCCCGTCGAGTTGCCCGAGGTCCAAGCGCTCTATGGCGCCGCCCAGCTCGACCGGGCGGATAAAGCACTGTTCGTGACGACGTCGAACTACGCGCCGGCGCCGCAGCGGTGGGCGGCGCGAACCGGCGGCTTCATGCAATTGGCAGGCGCGGAGGAGGTGGTGAAATGGTGCGCGGGCGCGCGGGCCGGCGTCATCGCCGACCGAGCTAGCTTAGTTGCCCGCGAGCGGGTTGAGCGGCTCATTCTGGCCGCGGCGCAAGGAATGCGAGGGCTGATTGTCCATGCCTCGGGCGGGTGGAACATCACCGAGAACTGGTACGCCCTGATCCTGAAAGAGACCAAACACGCCGCCCTTCTCATGGGCGTGCCGGCCGCCGTTCTTGACCATGACGGCTACGGCCAAGTCGGCCGCCATATTCCGCAGCTGGACCCTTCCACTATCCTTAGGTTTCAGTCGGAGAACGTCTGGCGAGTAAAGAGGATGAACGAAGACGGCCGTGTTCGGTACTGGGATGGTCGGCACCTTTGGCATCATTGGGACGGCCAGCCCTGCCACTTCAATCTGATGGACTAAGATCACCCGACGGCTGGCCAAGCACGTGCGCCTTCGTCGGATCGCGAGAGTGGATCATCGACCAGCTACTTGCTCCCGGGCGCTCCGAACAAGGCAGCGCAGCCTAGCGGATGTCGAGATGACGCGTCAGGTTCTGGGGAGGCGGGCTAGGGCTTCGGATTCGCCGCCGGGCGCGATCCGTCGCGGCCTGAACGGACGTGAGCCGCTGCCGGGGCAGTCCGTTCATGCTATGTCCTCCAAGTCCGCCGTGCGGCGGGCTCGATTCGGAGGCGCCTTCGGCCGTGGGGAACTACAGCTTCTATGAGTTCTTCGCCGGCGGCGGCATGGCGCGTGCTGGCTTAGGGGCAGATTGGGATTGCCTCTTCGCGAACGACTTCGATCCGATGAAGGCTGCCAGCTACGCCGAAAACTGGGGTGCTGAGCACCTTCTGTGTGGAGACGTCGCGCAAGTCTCACCCAGTCAGTTGCCGGGATTCGCAGACCTCGTTTGGGCGTCGTTCCCCTGTCAGGATCTCTCCCTGGCCGGCGACTACAAAGGGCTCGGCCGACACGATTCGAACGAAGGTACCCGCTCCGGCACCTTCTGGCCGTTCTGGCGCCTCCTGGATGCGCTGGCCGCGGAAGGTCGAGCGCCACCTGTTGTGGTCCTCGAGAACGTTCTCGGCGTCTTGACCTCCAACAACGGCGAGGACTTCGGCGCGATCGCGAGGACGCTGACGAATAGCGGCTATCGATTCGGCGCTCTGGTCCTAGACGGCCGCTGGTTCGTACCGCAGTCGCGGCCGCGCGTGTTTGTCGTAGCCGTTCGAGAAGACATCGTGCTTCCGGTCGGTCTCGCTCAGGACGCTCCCTGTGAGCGGTGGACGCCGCCGATGCTTCGTACGGCCCACGCGCGCTTGGAGCCGGATGTCGCCAATCGGTGGATATGGTGGCGCCTTAAGGAGCCAACAGATTGTCCTCCGCGCTTCGCAGACCTCATTGAAGATGAGCCGCACGGTGTCGCCTGGCACAGCGCCGCGGAGACCAAAAAGCTGCTCGACAGCATGTCGCCGGTAAATCGGCAGAAGGTTGAGTTCGCCAAATCTGCCGGTCGTCGCATGGTCGGCACGCTCTACCGCCGAACTCGGCCAGACGCTGATGGTGGCCGCACCGTACGCGCAGAAGTGCGGTTCGACGACGTTGCGGGTTGCCTGCGTACACCGGCGGGCGGCTCCTCGCGTCAGAAGCTCTTAATCGTCGAGGGCGGACGCGTTCGCTCGCGCCTGCTGTCCGCTCGGGAAGCGGCCCGTCTCATGGGCCTTCCCGACACCTACAAGCTCCCATCGCGCTACAACGACGCCTACCACTTGGCTGGGGATGGCGTGGTCGTGCCCGTCGTTCGCCACCTGGCGGCTCAGGTACTCGAACCACTGGTCGCCGCGTCTCGCGGTGCGGAGCGTCTCGCTGCGGAATGAGCGAAGCGGTTGTCACGCAGGAGCCTCGGCGAGACGAGCTCGAGGAGGCGCTGACCTCGTTTGCGGCAGAGCACTCGATCCGATCGAAGGGTGCACTGTGTTTGCCCTTGGTCGTGACTGACCATGCCAAGGGAATGGGCTTGCCGCTCGACCCGCATAAGCTCCGGACCGACAAGGAGGGGCAGGTTCTCGGGCTAGGCAAAGGCAAAGTGCAACAGATCCTCGCGCGCCATGGGATCGAGCGGGTGCTCGCCGAGGAAGGGGGCCGGACGAGCCGCGGCTCCTTGGGGAAGATGAGCGCCTACGTGGCCTTCCTGAACGGTTTGCACGTCAAGAGCGGCGGGGTTGATCTGGAGGCGGTGGAGGCCTTCTGGATCGCGCGTGTCCGCGAATTCTTCGCCGCGAAGCCATTCACTCTACGCCTTGATCCCACGCTCAGCGTTCGGGCTGCCTTCCGACTTCTGTTCGCTCAAGCCGAGGCCCGACAGAAGGAGATGTCGGGCACAATGATCGTGGGCACGATCATGCAGCATCTGGTGGGCGCCAAGCTGGAGGGAGCGTTCGGCTCAAGGCTCGTCCACCACTCTGCGTCGACCAAGGACGAGGGACAGTCCCGACCGGGCGACTTCGACCTCGGAGATCTGGCTTTTCACGTGTCTACAGCGCCCGGCGAAGCCCTGATCCGAAAGTGTCAAAGCAACCTCGCGGCCGGGCAGCGACCGGTTATCGTCACCGCCGGACGCGGCGTCGGACTTGCCGCGGGCCTGGCGGAGAACGCAGCCATCGCCGATCGCCTCGACGTGTTCGATGTGGAGCAGTGGCTCGCCGCAGACATCATCGAGCGAGCAGGTGACAGTGCGGGCGGGCGACTAGCCGCGCTAGAAGCGCTCCTCGATCGCTACAATCGCATCGTCGCCGCTGTCGAAACCGACCCTTCGCTGCGAATAGAACTGGCAGCCTCGGGGCGCGCGTGACGCCAGCGGCAGAGAATTTTGAGGGGCGAGGAAGCTCCGTGAGCGCGCGCCTGGTCTTCAGTCATCCTTGAGCGCTTGGTTCAAGTGATAGGCGCACAGGCTGCCGTTTTCGGCGATCTCTTCAAATGAAAGCGCGGTGTGGCAAACGGCGCAGGAGGCCTCCGGAAAGCCATCGCCGCACAGGGCGCAAATCCGCTCGCCCTCGCCCAGAGGGATAACGCCGGCCACGCCGCACGACGGGCAGTCGCTCAAGGGCCATTCGCCGCCGTCTGTCATGGCGAGATAGGCGTCGGCGAAGAGGTGCTTGGACAGTGCGAAGGGCACGATCTCTTCCGCGCCACTTTCCGTGTGACAGACGATGCAGCGGAAGACGGCGCGATCTTGATCTGAGTTCTCAGCGTCAGTTTGCTCGATGAGCTGGGATCCGCAGACGGCGCATTCGATGTCCTCTACTGCCGCACCCATGGTCGGTGAGATCCAGCGGATGTGCGCCATTGTGGCCCTGCATTTCGCCAGCGCGAGCTCATAGAGCGCTTCGGATTCAAGCAGCGCTTCCCAGCACTCCGATCCCAGCAAGGTGGCGGGGTCGAGGCCAAGAACGTCTTCGATGAGCTCCTGAATGATCACAGCTGCCTGACCGAGGGCCTCGGTAAGTTCGCTTCGAGCGCCGCTGAAGGCGTGGTGCTCCAGGGTGTTTCTATAGCCGGTGAGCTTGTCCAGCGGCCCCCAGTTCGCCTTCACGCCGAGCGCCTTGAACCGCTCCTTGATTTGGTGCTGATCGACGGTCTTCGGACCGGTGCCACGGAATGTGAGCTTACCGGCAGGGTCCAGATGTGGCGCGATGCGCTCTCGGACCAAGACCTCATCGCTTCCTGGCGGCGACAGAAGCCGCAACTTCTCTTTGCAGAGCAGAAGGATGCCGGCCTGAACGTTGCGGATGGCGGAGAGCACGCGCCGCGGGTCCGCCGACTTGGAGTCCTCCACACCAATCTGGATGGACTGCACAGCGTTGCTGAGAATGGTGTCCACGAGAGCTCCGGCCGAATCCCGAGCTTGACCCTAGAAGTTCCTCGGTCGGCAGAACAGCTTGGGCGGGTGCTGGTGAAGACGTCATGTGCCGACCCGATCCCCCGAGAGCGGAGGGCGCAGATCGTCCGCCACAGACCGGCAGCAGGCGATCAGGGCAGCTGCACGACCTCGCCGTCTTCCTTGGTGAAGCTCTGCGGCTTTCGCTCCAGAAGATCGAGCACCGCTTCAGATGGACGCGCGAGCTTCACCCCCTTGGGCGTGACGACGATGGGGCGGTTCACGAGGATCGGGTGCTCGACCATGGCGTCGAGGATCGCGTCGTCGCTGACGTTCGGGTTCAGGAGGCCGAGCTCGGCGGCGGGCGTGCCCTTGTCGCGCAGGATGTCGCGCGGCTTGGCGCCCATGGCGGCGAGCAATTCCTGCAGCTGCGGCTTGGTCCATCCCGCCTGCAGGTACTCGACGACCTCGGGCTCGTAGCCGGCGGCGCGAACCATGGCGACGGTGTTGCGAGACGTGCCGCAGGCCGGGTTGTGGAAGATGGTGATCGGGAAGTCGGACATGCAGCTCACCTCGTAATCGGCGGGGCGCAGCGCGCCGCCACCCGTTGAACGGCCGCGCCGCGCTCGTACCAGCCCTTGGACCGGTTCACGATGGCGACGATGGTCAGCATCACCGGCACTTCGATCAGCACGCCCACGACCGTTGCGAGCGCCGCGCCGGAGCTGAACCCGAAGAGGCTGATGGCGGCGGCGACCGCCAGCTCGAAGAAGTTGCTCGCGCCGATCAGGGCGGACGGGCCGGCGACACAGTGGGCCTCGCCGGTCGCCCGGTTCAGCAGATAGGCGATGGCCGAGTTGGCGTAGACCTGGATCAGGATCGGCACGGCCAGCATGGCGATGATGGCCGGCTGGGTCAGGATCTGCTCGCCCTGGAAGCCGAACAGCAGGACCAGGGTGGCGAGCAGGGCGGTGAGGGAGAGGGGCCCGATGCGCCCCAGCACGCGCTGGAGCTCGGCTTCGCCGCCGCGTTTGAGGAGCGCCCTCCGGAGGAGCTGCGCCAGGACGACGGGGACGATGATGTAGAGCCCGACGGAGAGCAAAAGCGTCTCCCAGGGGACGGTGATGGCGGATAGGCCCAGCAGCAGCCCGACGATGGGCGCAAAGGCGATGACCATGATGGCGTCGTTCACCGCCACCTGGCTGAGCGTGAAGTGCGGCTCGCCGCGGGTCAGGTTGCTCCAGACGAACACCATCGCCGTACAGGGCGCCGCAGCCAGCAGGATCAGGCCGGCGATGTAGCTGTTGATCTCGCCGGCGGGCAGGTAGGGGCGGAACAGGTAGCCGATGAAGAAGGCGCCAAGCGCCGCCATCGAGAATGGCTTCACCGCCCAGTTGACGAACAGGGTGACGCCGATGCCGCGCCAATGCTGGCCGACCTGGCGCATGGCGCCGAAATCGACCTTCATCAGCATGGGAATGATCATCAGCCAGATCAGCACCGCGACCGGCAGGTTCACCTTGGCCACTTCGGCCGAGCCGATGGCCTGGAACACCGACGGGAATAGGTGACCGAGGCCGACGCCGACCACGATGCAGAGCGCGACCCAAAGGGTCAGGAAGCGCTCGAAGCGGGACATGGCCTTAGGCCCCTCGGATGGGGCGGGGGGCTCGATAGTGGTCATTGGGCGGACTGGGGTTCGTCGACCGTTTGGCCGATCTCGCGCAGCTTCATTTGCAGCGACATGCGGTCGATCGAAGCGAGCGGCAGGCTGAGGAAGATGCGGATGCGATTGCCCAGCATCCGCGCCGTCTCGGAGAAGGCGGCGGCGATCTCGGCCTCCGAGCCCTGGGCCGCGGCCGGATCGGGCACGCCCCAGTGGGCGGTCATCGGCTGGCCGGGCCACACAGGGCAGACCTCACCGGCGGCGTTGTCACAGACGGTGATGATGAAATCGAGCGGCGGGGCGCCGGGCTTCGCAAACTCGTCCCACGACTTGGAGCGGAACGCCGTGTCCTCGAAGCCAAGGGCTCGGGTGATCGACAGGGCGTGCGGATTGACCCGTCCCGTGGGCATCGAGCCCGCCGAGTAGGCCTTTAAGCGGCCGCGGCCCTCCTTGTTCATCAGCGCCTCGGCGATGACAGATCGGGCCGAGTTGCCGGTGCACAGGAAGAGGATGTTGTACGTCTTGTCGCTCACGGTGGGCTCCTCAGGCTCGGGCGCCTTCGGCCACGCAGCACTGGCTGGCGATGGCGGCGAGCGGCGCGCAGATCTCCGGCGAACCGCCGCAGCAGTCCTCCATCAGGAAGGCCAACAACTCGCGCATGGCGTCGTAGTTGGCGGTGTAGATGATCGAGCGTCCGTCACGGCGCGAGGCGATCAGGCCGGCGTGGCTGAGCACATTGAGGCTGGCCGACAGGGTGTTTGGCAGCACGCCCAGACGCCGGGCCACTTCGCCGGCCGGCAGGCCATCAGGTCCCGCCTGCACCAGGAGGCGGAAGGTGGACAGGCGAACCTCGTGGGCGAGGGCGGACAGGCTTGCAACGGCAGGCTTGGTTTCCATATTTCGACAATATAGGAAGTCTGCGACAGTTTGAAGTCGCTTCCGCCGTGTTCGAGGTTTCCGAATGACA
>Ga0065721_10004272_pt1 | contig 32929 bp, 27 predicted proteins | sample Mesricmetagenome_FD_59108 | JGI IMG/M metagenome (GOLD analysis project Ga0065721, IMG submission 59108) | Mesophilic microbial community from rice straw/compost enrichment Sample: eDNA_1 v2 (version 2) | ecosystem: Engineered > Solid waste > Grass > Composting > Bioreactor | place: USA: Davis... | reverse complement strand
AGCGCCGGCTGCTGGCGGCGCAGGCCCGCGTGGGGGTGGCGCAGGCCGCGTGGTTCCCCAGTCTCGCGCTCACCACCTCGGCCGGCACGGCCTCGCCCGAGCTGGGCGACCTGCTGCGCTGGTCCTCGCGGGCGTGGGGGCTGGGGGCGCTGCTGTCCTTGCCCGTCTTCGACGGCGGCCGGCGCGAGGCCGGCGTGGCGCAGGCGCGGGCCGATTTCGACACCGCGGCGGCCGGTTACCGCGAGCAGGTGCTGGTGGCGGTGCGCGAGGTGGAGGACGAGCTGGCGTCGCTGCAGCTGCTGCAGAGCCAGGCCGCGGCGCAGGACCGCGCCGTGGCGGCCGCGGCGCGCGCCACCGTGCTGTCCGGTGCGCGCTACCGCAACGGCATGATCGGACAGCTGGAACTGCTGGACGCCCAGCGCAGCGAGCTGCGCAACCGGCGCCAGGCGGTGCAACTGCGCGGCGCGCAGGCGCAGGCCACCGTGGGCCTGATCCGCGCCCTGGGCGGGGGCTGGGACGAGGGTTGATTCCAGTCGCGGGCATGACGGAATGACTTCACAGGCAAACGCAAACTGGAACGACTCCTGCAAGCACGGCCCCGCTCAGACGCTGACAAACGCCGTTACTGCCGCAACAGCCCCAGCATTCAAAGGTTTTGCCCTCGAAGCGGATCGTCCCCTTGTCGTGGCTTGCGGCGACCTATATCAAGGCGGCATCACTTCGACGTCATCTGCCGCACGAGGCGGCGCAACTCCCGCTCCCGGCGCTGCTCTGCGGCCCAATCCGCGCGAATGGCCCGCCACAGGGAGACCACCATGAGCAGGATCACCGCCGTGAACGGCAGCGCGAACACGATGGTGGCCGTCTGCACGGCCTTGAGGCCACCGGCCAGCAGCAGCGTGATGGCGATGCCGGCCACCAACACGCCCCAGGTGATCTTGACCAGGGCGGAGGGGTTGGGATGCCCTCCCGTGCTCATCATGCCCAGCACCAGCGTCGCCGAGTCGCCGGAGGTGACGAAGAACAGCAGCACCAGCACCGTGGCGACCACGGACAGCACCCGGCTCCAGGGCATGGCTTCGAACAGCGTGAACAGCGCCGTGGACACGTCCGCCTTGACCGCCTCGGCGATGGGCAGGCCCTGCCAGATCTGCAGGTGCAACGCCGTGCCGCCGAAGATCGCGAACCACAGGAACGCCGCGAGCGAAGGCGCCAGCACCGTGCCGAGCACGAACTCGCGGATGGTGCGGCCGTGCGAAACGCGCGCGATGAACAGCCCCACGAAGGGCGACCAGGCGATCCACCAGGCCCAATAGAACACCGTCCAGCTGCCCACCCAGCTGCTTTCGCGGAACGGCGTCATGCGCAGGCTCATGCGCACGAAGTCGCTGAGGTAGCTGCCCAGCGTGTTGGTGAAGGTGTCGACGATGGTGATCGTCGGGCCCACCACGAACACGGCCAGCGCCAGCGCGGCGGCGATGATCATGTTGAGGCCGGACAGCCACTTGATGCCGCGTGCCACGCCCGTGACCGCGGAAGTGATGAACAGCATCGTGGTCACGACGATGATGGTCACCTGCGCGGTCTCGCCCACCGGCAGCCCGAACACGGCCTGCAGCCCGCTGTTGATCTGCAGCGCGCCCATCCCGAGCGAGGCGGCGACGCCGAAGGCCGTGGCGATCACGGCCAGCACGTTGAACAGCGCGGAGAGCCGCTGCAGCGGACGCCATGGCAGCGCGTGCACCGACTCGCTGACGAGCGCCTTGCTGCCGCGGCGGTAGTGGAAGAACGCAATGGCCAGCGCCACCACGCTGTACACGGCCCAGGGGTGCAGCCCCCAGTGGAAGAAGCTGTAGCGCATGGCGGCATTGGCCGCCTCCGGCGTGCCCGCGCTGATGCCCGGTGGAGCCGCGGCGTAGTGCGAGATCGGCTCCGCGACGCCCCAGAACACCAGGCCAATGCCCATGCCCGCGGCAAACAGCATCGAGAACCAGGCCCGTAGCGAGAACTCCGGCTCGTCGTCCTCGTTGCCGAGCTTGAGTTCACCGTAGCGGCTGAAAGCCAGGAACAGGGCGAACAGCACCAGGGCCAGCACGACCCAGAGGTAGAACCAGCCGAAGTTGCGGCTGATGGTGGTCAGACTGGTGTCGAAGAACGCGCCAAGCGAAGCCGGCGACAGCACCCCCCACGCCACGATGGCGAGGATCAGACCCGCGGAAAGTGCCAATTGCATGCGATGCCTCCTGTGGTCGCCAGCGCGTCGTTCATTCGCCATGCCTGGCCAGCCGGCTGATCTGCAATCGGTGAGCCGGCATGGATGGCTGCGCAGGCCGCTGCGCTTCGGGACTTCATGGAGCGGCAGGCGAGGCCCACGGCCTGGCCCTTCGGCCTGGGCTGCGCCCGGGGGAATGCTAGGGGGCAGACCGGGTGTGGTCCAGGGTTGCTGCCGGGTGGTGCATGCCGGCGGCCCCAGGTCGTCGTGGAGCTAGACGGGCAGGAAACGATGGTTGCCGCGTCAATCGACCTCAGGTTAGCACCGGTGCATGCCACGGCGGCATCCGGAGCAGGCCTGGCGTGGTGCCTCGGTCCGGCACGGATCGATGAAGGCCGATGCCTTCAGCAGCTCTTGACACCCTCGTCGGCCCGGCAGGGTGGCACGCCCCTTGCCAAGGATTTTGGTTCGCGAGCTGGCCTCCCGGCTCACCAAGACGAACTCTGATGAACAGGACTCTTGTCGATGTGCGGCATTGCAGGTGAACTTCGCTTCGACGACACGGTGGCCGACGTGCGCGCCGTGCTGGCCATGACGGAAGCGCAGTCGCGCCGCGGCCCCGACAGCGAGGGCGTCTTTGCCATCGGGCCGCGCTGCTTCGGCCACCGGCGGCTGAGCATCATGGACCTGAGCCGGCGCGCCCACCAGCCCTTCGTGGACAACGCGCTGGGCCTGGGAATCGTCTTCAACGGCGCGATCTACAACCACCACTCGTTGCGCGAGGAACTGGCGGCGCGGGGCTACGCGTTCTCGTCCACCGGCGACACCGAGGTCATCCTCAAGGCCTGGCATGCCTGGGGGCCGCGTGCGCTGGAGCGGCTGCAGGGCATGTTCGCCTTCGCGCTGTGGGAGCGCGACAGCGGCATGACGGTCCTGGCGCGCGACCGCCTGGGCATCAAGCCGCTGTACTACACGCTGGACCAGCACCGCCTGCGCTTCGCCTCCGCGCTGCCGGCGCTGCTGGCCGCGGGCGGACTGGACACCGGGATCGATCCGGCCGCGCTGCACCACTACCTGTCCTTCCATGCCGTGGTGCCGGCGCCGCACACCATCCTGCGCGGCGTGCGCAAGCTGCCGCCGGGGCACTGGATGGCGGTGCATCCCAACGGCCGCTGCGACCTGCAACCCTGGTGGCGCCTGGACTTCACGCGCACGGCCGAGGACGAGCAGCGCCCCTTCGAGGACTGGAAGGAGCAGGTGCTGCAGGCGCTGCGCCGCGCCGTCGAGCGGCGCCTGGTGGCGGACGTGCCGGTGGGCGTGCTGCTGTCGGGCGGGCTCGATTCGAGCCTGATCACGGGGCTGCTGGCCGAGGCCGGCACGCAGGGGCTGCGCACCTACTCCATCGGCTTCGAGGCCGTGGACCGCGAGCCCGGCGACGAGTTCCGCTACTCGGACCTCGTCGCGCGCCACTACGACACCGTGCACGAGAAGCTGCACGTGCCCGCCGCCGAGTTGCTGCGCAGCCTGCCCGATGCCATCGCGGCCATGGCCGAGCCCATGGTCAGCCATGACTGCGTGGCCTTCTACCTGCTGTCGCAGGCCGTGTCGCGCCACAGCCGCGTGGTGCAGAGCGGGCAGGGCGCCGACGAGGTCTTCGGCGGCTACCACTGGTATCCGCCGCTGGCACAGCTCACCGACGCCGACCGCAGCGTGGATGCGTACCGCGAGGTGTTCTTCGACCGCGACCACGACGAGATGCGCTCGCTGCTGCAGCCGCAGTGGCTGGACGAGGACTACAGCCAACGTTTCGTCAGCCACCATTTCGCGCAGCCCGGCGCGGACAGCGCCATCGACCGCGCGCTGCGGCTGGACACCACGGTCATGCTGGTGGACGACCCGGTCAAGCGCGTGGACAACATGACCATGGCCTTCGGGCTGGAGGCGCGCGTGCCCTTCCTCGACCACGAATTGGTGGAGCTGGCCGCGCGCATCCCGGCGCGGCACAAGGTGGCGCAGGGCGGCAAGCACGTGCTCAAGGAGGCGGCGCGCGCGGTGATCCCGGCCGAGGTCATCGACCGGCCCAAGGGCTACTTCCCGGTGCCGGCGCTCAAGTACCTGCGCGGCGAGTTCCTGGACTTCGTGCGCGGCGTGCTCGACAGCGAGCGTGCGCGCGGGCGCGGGCTGTTCCAGCCGGAGGCGCTGGCGCGGATGTTCGAGGCGCCCGACAGCCACATCACGCGCCTGGGCGGCTCCAAGCTCTGGCAGGCGGCGCTGCTGGAGGCCTGGCTGCAGAGCCAGGGCCTTTGATCATTCCAACTTGTGGGGGACTCACCATGACCACGTTGCACTCTCAACATCTTGCCAAGACGCCGGCCACGCCGGGGGCGCTGCATGCGCACGGCACCGTGCTGCCCTTCGACCCCGACCGGCGGGGGCCGCCCACGCCCTGGGTCGATTGCGGCTGGGGCCGGCTGCTGTTCGGCCCGGCCTTCGAATCGCCTGCCGAGCTGGCGCGCGCCCTGCTGCAGGAGGCGCCCGACCGGCGCGACATCGCGCTGTATGTCGAATCGCCGCAGCTGGTGCTGGCCGAGGCGCCCAACGAGCTGTTCCTGGACCCCTCGCTGATGTTCCGCCGCCACCTCCATGCCGACGAGGCGATGGAGGGCCCGCCGCCCGGCGTGGCGGTGCGGCGGCTGTCCACGCGGGCCGACATCGGCGCCATCAACCGGCTCTACCGCATGCGCGGCATGGTGCCGCTGGACCCGAGCGTGGTGTGGGCGCGCCAGCGCGAGGACGCGTTCACGTACCTGGTGGCCGAGGACGAGCGCTCGGGCGACGTGGTGGGCGCGGTGCTGGGCCTGGACCACGCGCTGGCCTTCGGCGACGCGGCGGGCGGCAGCAGCCTGTGGGCCCTGGCCGTCGATCCGCAGACGCGGCTGCGCGGCGTGGGTCAGGCGCTGGTGCGCCACCTGATCGCGCACTTCGCGCTGCGCGGGCGCGGCTTCCTGGACCTGTCGGTGATGCACGACAACCGGCAGGCCATCGCGCTGTACGAGAAGCTGGGCTTCACGCCGCTCACGGGCTTCGTGGTCAAGCGCAAGAACGCCATCAACCAGCATCTCTTCGATGGCAACAACGACATCTCGGGGCTGAACATCTATGCCCGGCTGATCGTGGACGAGGCGCGCCGCCGCGGCATCGGCGTGGACGTGATCGACGCCCCGGCGGGCATCTTCAAGCTGCGCCACTTCGGCAACGAGATCCAGTGCCGCGAGTCGCTCACGGACCTCACCGGCGGCGTGGCGATGACCTGGTGCCAGGACAAGCAGCTCACGCTGCGGCGCCTGGCCGCCGTGGGGCTGCAGGTGCCCCGGCAGCAGCCCGCGGGCGACGCCGCGGCCAACGCCGCCTTCCTGCGCGAGCAGGGCTCCGTCGTGGTGAAGCCGGCGCTGGGCGAGCAGGGCAAGGGCATCAGCGTGGACATCCGCGACGAGGCGGCGCTGGAGCAGGCCGTGGAGCGCGCGGCGCGCGAAGGCGGGCCGGTGCTCCTGGAGCAGTTCTGCCAGGGGCAGGACCTGCGCATCGTCGTCATCGGCTACCGCACGGTGGCGGCGGCGATCCGGCGCCCGGCCGAGGTGCTGGGCGACGGCCGCTCCACGGTGCGCGAGCTCATCGAGAGCCAGAGCGCGCGCCGCGCCGCGGCCACCAGCGGCGAAAGCCGCATCCCGCTCGATGACGAGACCGAGCGCTGCCTGGTGCAGCAGGGCTTCGGCTGGGACAGCGTGCTGCCCGAAGGGCAGGCGCTGCAGGTGCGCAAGACGGCCAACCTGCACACCGGCGGCACCATCCACGACGTGACGGCGCAGTTGCACCCACGCCTGCGCGAGGCGGCCGAGGCCGCGGCGCGCGCGCTGCGCATCCCGGTGGTGGGGCTGGACTTCCTGGTGCCGGCGCCGGACCAGCCGGAGCACGTGATCATCGAGGCCAACGAGCGACCGGGCCTGGCCAACCACGAGCCGCAGCCCACCGTGGAGCGCTTCGTGGACCTGCTGTTCCCGGAGACGGCTCGATGAGCGAGGGACCGCGCCTGCTGCCCATCGATGCCGCGCGGCTGACCGCCACGTTGCTGGAGCTGCTGGCCATTCCCAGCCCGGCCGGGCTGACCGACGAGATCGTGCACTACACCGGTACGCGGCTGGACGCGCTGGACATCCCGTACGAGCTCACGCGCCGCGGCACCCTCCGCGCGACGCTGCGGCGCAGCCTGCCCGAGCGCCGGCGCCACAGCCCGGCCTGCGCCATCGTGGCCCACCTCGACACGCTGGGCGCGATGGTGCGCGAGGTGAAGCCCAACGGCCGGCTGGCGATTGCGCCCATCGGCACCTGGTCCAGCCGCTGGGCCGAGGGCGGGCGCGTGACCGTCTTTACCGAGCGCGCGCGCTACCGCGGCTCGGTGCTGCCGCTCATGGCCTCGGGCCACGTCTTCAACGAGGCCATTGACAGCCAGCCCATCCGCTGGGAGCAGCTGGAGCTGCGCGTGGACGAGCGCATCGCCTCGGCCGCCGACGTGGCGAAGCTGGGCATCCAGGTCGGCGACTTCGTGGCCTTCGATGCGCAGCCCGAGGTGCTGGACAACGGCTACATCGTCTCGCGCTTCCTCGACGACAAGGCCGGCGTGGCGGCGTTGCTGTGCGCGCTCGAAGCGGTGGTGAAGTCGGGCGTGCCGGTGCCCATGGACTGCCATGCCGTCTTCACGCTGACCGAGGAGGTGGGCTCCGGGGCGCGCGCGGTGATCGACGCCGATGTGAGCGAGGTCATCGGCGTGGACATCGGCCCCATCGCCGCGGGCCAGGGCGCGGGCGAGGAGGGCGTGACCATCCCGCTGATGGACTCGGCCGGCCCGCACGACTACCACCTCACGCGGCGGCTGCTGGCGCTGTGCGCGGAGCATGGCATTCCGAGCCACCGCGACGTGTTCCGCTTCTATCACTCGGACGCGGGCGCCGCCGTCAGCGCGGGCGCCGACGTGCGCACGGCGCTGCTGTGCTTCGGCACCGATGCCACGCACGGCTACGAGCGCACGCACCTGGACTCGCTGGTGCGCTTGGCACAGTTGCTGGCGCTCTACATCCAGAGCGGTCCCACGCTGCGCGAGGACCGCCAGCGGCGGCTGGAATCGGTTCAGGAGTTCTCGCACCAGCTCGACCCGGAGCAGCTCGCGCGTACCGACACGCCGCTGCCCGACCCGGGCGAGCTCGTCGCGCGTGGCGATCCGCCGGTGCCGCCCGGTGGATCGAAATAGGCAAGCCTGGCAAGGGAAAACGCCCGCGATGCCGACTCCGCGGTCAGGCTGATGGCGGTGGGAACGCTCGAAGCGCAAGGGCATGGCGCTGTTGCAGGCCGCACTCAACGACCCTGACGAGGAGGTGCGGCAGGCAGCACGGCTGCAACTGGAGCGCAACCGGCCCAGATGAGTCGGCAACGACGCGGCCCGGGCCAGGCTGGGCTGTCCTTGACGATGCCTGCAGGCGTTGCGCTCCCGTTCCGTAACGTTCTGGACCACTTGCCTGGCGCCACCGTGGCATGGCGTGACAACACCGCGGCTGACAGCCTGTCAACGTGCGGCGCACCTTCGGACATCCACCAAGCTTGACTCGCCGACCGTCGCCATAAGGTTAGCGTTCTACGCAAAACGGGTGAGCCGGCATCCGCTCCCGTCTTGCGTAGTTCTAACCCGGAGTAGGCGACATGAAGGTAGCAACACACAGGCCGCGTCACGTTTTCCTTTGGCGCGCTGGCGGGCTCACGCTGATCGCGGCCGCAGTGCTCACGGCCTGCGGCGGCAGCGACGACGATGGCGGAGGACGTGAGATCGCACTGTCCGTGGAGTCCTCCCCCAGCCCGCAGTGGGTCAGCGGCGGCGACGCCCTGGTGAAGGTCACGGGTGACGTGCCCGCCGGTGCCAGCGTGCGGCTGAGCGTCAACGGCACCCCTGCCAACGCCACGTTTGCGGCCGACCCGGTGGACGGCAAGCCCGTGGCGCTGGTCACGGGCCTGGCCGACGGCGGCAATGAACTGGTGGCCGAGCTGGTGGAGGCCGGCGCGACCAGCCCCAGCGGGCGCGCGACGCTGCAGCTGACCAACAGTCCGCGCAACGGCCCACTGTTCAGCGGCCCGTACGAGACGCCCTTCGTCTGCCAAACCGACACCTTCCGCATCTTCGCCGACGGCCCGTTCCTGGGTGTGCCGCTGGATGCCAACTGCTCGGTCACCACGCGCGTGGACTATGTCTACCGCAACAATGCAGGCAGCTTCATGGCACTGCCCTCGACCAGTGCCGTGCCGGCCGACGCGGCCAGCACCACCACGAGCGACGGCCGCACGGTGCCCTACATCGTGCGGCTGGAAACCGGCACCGTGAACCGCGCCATCTACCAGACGGCGGTGCTTCACAACCCGGCCGCCGAGGCCGATCCCTCGCCCACGCAGCGCCCGTCGGGCTGGAACGGCAAGCTCGTCTACACCTTCGGCGGCGGCTGCACCGGCGGCTGGTACAGGCAGGGCAACAGCACCGGTGGCGTGCTCGACGACCCGATCCTGCGCCAGGGCTATGCCATGGCCTCGTCCTCGCTCAACGTGTTCGGCAACAACTGCCAGGACCTGACGGCCGCCGAATCGATGGCGATGGTCAAGGAGCGCTTCATCGAGGCCTACGGCCGGCCGCGCTACACCATCGGCTGGGGCTGCTCCGGCGGCTCCTACCAGCAGCACCAGATCGCGGACAACTACCCCGGGCTGCTCGACGGCATCCTGCCCGGATGCAGCTTCCCCGAGGTGATGTTCGCCACGGTCTACTCGATCACGGACATGCGTCTGCTGGGCAACTACTTCACCAACACCGCGCCGGGGGCCTTCACTGAAGAGCAGCAGCGCCAGGTGGCGGGCATCCTCAAGCTCGAAACGATGTACACCGACACGGTGTACCGCGGCGCGCTGCGCATCGCCCCGGACGAGTACTGCCCAAGCGTGCTGCCCGAAGGCCAACGCTACAACCCGACGACCAACCCCACGGGCGCGCGCTGCAGCGTGTACGACCACACCGTCAACGTGCTGGGGCGCGATCCGGCCACCGGCTTCGCGCGCCGGCCCCTGGACAACGTGGGAGTGCAGTACGGGTTGCAGGCGCTCAACGCCGGTGCCATCACGGCGGACCAGTTCCTCGACCTCAACGAGCGCATCGGCGGCTACGACGTGGACGCCCGCTTCCAGGGCCCGCGCACGGTGGCGGACGTCGAAGCCACGCGCGCCGCGTACCAGACCGGGCGGCTGACCAGCGCGGGCGGCGGGCTGCGGGACGTGCCGATCATCGATTACCGCGCCTACAGCGACGACAACGCCATCGGTGACATCCACCTGCGCTACCACTCCTTCTCGATGCGCGAGCGACTGGTCAAGGCCAACGGCGATGCCGGCAACCAGGTGATGCTGGTGGAGGACTTCCGCTACGGCTACTACGCCAGCAGCAGCCCGTTGCTGCTGAAGGCACTGGCGGAGATGGACAAGTGGATTGCCGCCATCCAGGCCGATACCGGCAGCGGCACGCAGCACGAGAAGGTGGTGCGCAACAAGCCCGCGACGCTGCAGGAGGGCTGCAACACGCGCGACGCCAGTCCCACCTTCATTGCCGAGCCGCAGCACCCGACCCAGGGCCAATGCGCGCAGCTGTACCCGGTACCCCCGGCGCCGCGCGCCGTGGCCGGCGCGCCGCTGGCGTCCGACGTGGTCAAGTGCGCGCTCAAGCCGGTGACGGCGACGGACTACGCCGTGAGCTTCACGGCCGAACAGTCCCAGCGCCTCAACGCCATCTTCCCCACCGGCGTGTGCGACTGGAGCGTGCCCGGCGTCGAGCAGCAGGGACTGCGCGGCACGTGGCTGAAGTTCTGATTCGGCCGCCGTCGTGAACCGGCCATCCATGGTGAGCAGGGCCAGCGCAGCCTGATCACCGGCCATCCCGAAAAGCCAGGCCGCGCGGGCTTCCCGCGCGGCCTGGTTCCGTGAGGGGAAGGCGCAAGCCACATAGCTTGCATGGACAACATACCGGCCTCATTTCCCATACCAAGACAACTCGCCCTCCCCGGGCACCTTCTGGCCAGCCCGCGAAGGGAAAGGGCCTCTGTGTTCCCCAGTGCGGCTGTTGAAGGCAATGGGAAGAAAAGACAGGCGAGGCAGCGGCAGGGATGGAACTTCGGGAAACGCTGGCTCAGGTATGTTGTCGTCAATCCCGCCCAGCAACGATGTCGTTGCGTCTGCATCGCCTGGCCATGCGCACGAGCCGATCTCGCGGGCCGTACCGGCTCAATGCAGCGACGTCCGCTCCATCAGCTCGTTGAGTTCCCAGGACGTCACCGACCCGTCCGGCGGATCGTCGCTCAGCACCACGCCGATCTGGCCGATGCGCGTCATCAGCTTGAACTCGCCGATGCCCATGCCCAGCACCATCTGCACGGCCATCGAGCCCGGCACGCCCTCGTCAAAGGGCGTTTGCGCCTCATTGGGGGCAAAGCACACGATGTCGTACTTGCCCGCCTCGTCTTCGCTGGGCCTGGCGATGAAGCGAATGGCGTCGAACGCCACTTCCTGGCCGGCGAACTGCATGGTGCCGAAGCTCGAAATCACGTCCGCCGGCACCGGCGGCTTGAAGGCGCAGACCGTCAAGCTCGCAGGCAAGACCGGAGCGGCGTCAACCAGTGCCAGCACGGCATCGATGGCGTCCACGTTGCAGCCGCAGGTGATGGCGAGCTGGATCAGGCCGCCGTCCGGCACCGGCGCCTGCGTGGCCTCGACGCCCAGGCGCTCGTCAACCTCGCGGACGGCGGCGTCCAGGGTTTCCATGGCCGTGGTGACCTGGGTGACCACCTCGTCCCATCCGGCATCCTCCGGGGTGCACGACAGCGGCGCACGCAGCACGTCCGCCTGATCCAGCACGGTTTGCCAGAAATTGGCTGCCTTGGCGTGGTCCATGGAAATTCCTCTTGCGCGCCTTGCGACGCCTTGATCCGTTGACGAGGCGCGAAGGATACGCCGTGCGGCAGTCGATCCAGAGCGGACGCAACGGTCGGCCAGCCACCCCTTGACCCTGCGCCCACGCGCTGCTTCCTTGAACCGTGTCGCCGCGCGAGTAAGGTTCGTGCCCTGCTTGCAGGAGGTCTGCATGGCCTACCCACTCCACCCTCGCTGCCTGCCCATCAAGCTGGACAGCACCTCCAATGGCGAGTTCGCCCCGGTGCCGTTGGGCGCCACCGCGGTGCAGGCCCGCGCGAGCGCGGCAGCCGCCATCGACGACGCGGTGCGCCGGCTCGGCGTGTCCAGGCGCGACTACCTCGTGTCCCTGCTGGGGGCGGCGGCCACGCTGGCCGCCTTCGACCGCGCGTTCGCCGGCGCCGGTTCGCACGGCGGCCGCTACGTGCTCCCGGCGCAGGCGCCCTTCGAGCTGACCGCGGCGCAGGAAGCCATCGGCGGCGACGAGTTCATCTTCGACGTGCAGTTGCACCACGTGAACCCGCGGGGCGCCTGGCGCCGGCGCGCCGGCCCGGACGCGCTGCGGAACTTTCCCAACAGCGCCTGCGGCAAGGCCGACCACGTGGAGTGCTTCTCCAGCGGCGCGCTGCTCAAGGACGTGTTCCTGGACAGCGACACCGCCATGGGCGTGCTCTCGCACGTGCCGGGCGGGGCCGACACCAACCCGCTGGACTTCGAGGCCGCCAGCGCCACGCGTGCCGCCGCCAAGGCGCTCGACGGCACCGAGCGGCTGCTGCTGCACGGCCGCTGCATGCCCACGCTGCCCGGCGAGCTCGACGGCATGGACGCGCAGGCGGCCCGCTTCCCCGTGGCCGCGTTCAAGACCTATACCCAGTTCGGTCCGAGCGACGGCCCGGCCGGCTTCTTCCTGGACGACGACCGCTTCGGCACGCCGTTCATCGAGCGTGCCCGCAAGCTGGGCGTCAAGCGCATCGCCGTGCACAAGGGACTGCCCTTCGGGGCGCGCGGCATGGAGTACTCCATCGCCCGCGACATCGGCCCCGCGGCCAAGCGGCATCCGGACATGGCTTTCCTCGTCTACCACTCGGGCTTCGATCCCGGCATGCGCGAAGGCCCCTTCGATCCCGACGCCCGCCTGGGCGTGGACGTGCTGCTGCGCTCGGTGCAGGAGGCGGGCAACCCGCCCAACGTGTTCGCCGAGCTCGGCAGCACCTGGCGCTTCGTCATGCGCGACCCCGACCAGGCGGCGCACCTGCTGGGCAAGCTGCTGCTGGTTTTCGGCGAGGACCGCATCCTCTGGGGCACGGATTCCGTCTGGTACGGCAGCCCCCAGGACCAGATCCAGGCCTTCCGCGCGTTCCAGATCAGTCCCGAGTTCCAGAGCCGCTACGGCTACCCCGCGCTGACACCGGCGATCAAGCGCAAGGTCTTCGGGCTCAACGCGGCGCGGGTGTACGGGCTGCAGCCCGAGGCCCTGCGCCGCAAGCTGGACAAGGACCCCGTGCAGCGGCGCAAGACCGAATACCTCAACGACCCGCAGCCCACCTTTGCCACCTACGGCCCGCGCAACCGCGCCGAGTTCCTGGCGTTCAGGCGCTGGCAGGGCGAGCTGCCGTAGCGCACGCAGGCGCCTCAGAGCCAGCGCGTCACCACCGCAACCACCACCGCCGTCGCCACGCCGTTGAGGCTCATCGCCAGCGCCGCGAAGGCCACCGTCTCCGGCCGCGTCTGCAGCACCCGGGCCACGCCGATGGCGTGTGCCGCCAGCCCCAGCGTGAAGGCGCTCACCCGCTCGTCCTCGATGCGCAGCCGCCGCAGCAGCGGCGCGCACAGCAGCGTGCCCAGCACGCCGGTGGCCACCACGGCCATGGCCGCCAGCGCGGGCACGCCGCCCGCGCGCTCGGCCGCCGCCATGGCGATGGGCATGGTGGCGGACTTGGGCGCCAGCGACAGCGCCACCTCGCGCGGCGCGCCCACGGCCCAGGCCAGGCCCAGCGTCGCCAGCACCGCCGTGAGGCCACCGGCCAGCAGCGCCCCCAGCAGCGGCAGCGCCAGCCGGCGCAGCAGCGCGGCCTGGCGGTACAGCGGCACGGCCAGGGCGATCACGGCCGGCCCGGCGAGCCAGCGCAGCGCCTGGGTGGCCTGCGCATAAACCGGGTAGTCCGTGCCGCTGAGCAGCAGCAGCGCCACCACCAGCGCGGTGCCGGTGAGCACCGGCAGGCACAGCAGGTGATGGCCGCTGCGCCGGTACAGCCCCACCGCCAGCGCGTAGGCCGCCAGCGTGCACAGCGGCCAGGCCAGCGTGGCGATCATGGCTGCCGGCGCCGCAGCAGGCGCTGCAGCGTCCAGGCCGTCACCCCCACCGTCAGCAGCGTGGCGACCACCGCGGTCAGGATGAACACGCCGGCATGCCGCGACAGCAGGCCCACGTACAGGCTCACCGCGGCCACCGAGGGGATCAGCAGCAGCATCAGGTGGCGCAGCAGCGGGGCCGTCACGGTTTCCAGGCTGTCGGGCACGCCGCCGCGCAGGCACAGCAGCGCCAGCAGCATCAGCAGGCCCAGCACCGAGCCCGATACCGGCCAGCCGGTGTGCTCGACGATGGTGTCGCCCAGCCACTGCAACGCGCCCAGCAGGGCGGCGGCGGCGAACAGTTTCAGCAGGCGCAGGCCGCCGGGGGCCTGGGCCCTGGATGCGGCCTTCATCGGGGCAGCAAGAAGGTGCTGGCCTCCTGCACGGAGGCCGCACGGCCCTGGCCTGCCACCTGGGTGACTTCGAAACGGATGTGCTGCGTGCGCTCGCTCAGCGCCGCGGCGGCCTCGGCCGGCAGGCGCACGCTCACGGGAATGGAGCGCTCGGCAGCGGGGGCCAGCTCCAGCTCGGTGTCCCCGGCCACGGCCAGGCCGGGCAGGCCCGAGGCGGCGATGCGGTAGCGCTGCGGCGCCTCGGTGGCGTTCATCACCAGCACGCGGTAGACGTTCTCCACCGCGCCGTCGTCCACCATGCGCGCCATCACGCCGCGGTCGCGCACGACGTTCACGCGCAGCGGGTCGCGCAGCGCCAGGCTGGCGGTGAAGGCCACGCCCACGGCCAGCAGCAGCGCGCCGTAGACCAGCACCCGCGGCCGCGCCACGCGGCGCCACATCTGCGCCTTGCCCAGGCCCTGCTCCAGCCCGTTGACCGTGGCGTAGCGGATGAGCCCGCGCGCGTAGCCCATCTTGTCCATCACCTTGTCGCAGGCGTCGATGCAGGCGGCGCAGCCGATGCACTCCATCTGCAGCCCGTTGCGGATGTCGATGCCGGTGGGGCAGACCTGCACGCACAGCGTGCAGTCGATGCAGTCGCCCAGGCCCAGCGCCTTCGGATCGGCGCTGCGCGCACGCGAGCCGCGCGACTCGCCGCGTCGGCTGTCGTAGCCGATGATGAGCGAGTCCTTGTCCATCATCGAGCCCTGGAAGCGCGCGTAGGGACACATGGTCTTGCACACCTGCTCGCGCAGGAAGCCGGCGTTGCCGTAGGTCGCCAGGCCGTAGAAGAAGACCCAGAAGCTCTCCCACGGGCCCAGGCCCAGCGCGAGCGCGGAGGCGCCGAGCTCGCGGATCGGCGTGAAGTAGCCGACGAAGGTGAAGCCGGTCCAGAGGCTCAGCGCGATCCACGCCGCCTGCTTAGCTCCCTTGCGAACGAGCTTGCGCGCGCTCCACGGCGCTTGGTCGAGCTTCATGCGCGCGATGCGGTCGCCCTCGATGCGCCGCTCGATCCACATGAAGATTTCCGTGTAGACCGTCTGCGGGCAGGCGAAGCCGCACCACATGCGCCCGGCGATGGCGGTGAAGAAGAACAGCGCGAAGGCCGACAGCACCAGCAGCGCGCTCAGGTAGATGAAGTCCTGCGGGTACAGCACCAGCCCGGGCAGGTAGAAGCGCCGCGCGTCCAGGTCGAACAGCACGGCCTGGCGGCCGTTCCAGCTCAGCCAGGGCAGCCCGTAGAAGATGAGTTGCGTGATCCAGACCATCACCCAGCGCCAGCTGGCAAACAAACCCTTGACGCTGCGCGCGTAGACCTTGCGCTGGGCCTCGAACATGGACGCCGGGCGGCGCGTGGCGTCGTCGGCCGGCTGGATGGGAATGACGCGGGACGGGGAACTCATGCGGGGCTCCGGGCGTGCGACAACGGGGAGCGGGCGTCGCCGGTGATCGGACGCAGAAGGGACAGGAACTGGATTTCGCCGGTACGGCGTGCGCAACCGCTGTCTTCACCGGCGAGCACGGCCTCGCTGCCCACGGCCTGCTGCTCGGCCTGCACGGCCGACTGGGCCAGTTCGAGGAAGCGCGAGCGCAGCTTGAGCAGCGCCGCGGTGTCCTGGAGGAAGCGGCCCGCCTGCAAGCCATCGCGCAAGGCCGCGCGGTTTTCCATGAGGACCGCGTCCAGCCGCTCCAGGGCGGCACGGCGCGCGGCAACCCCTGCGCCGCCGTGGGCCTCGGCCGCGGCCGAGGCGGCGCGCGCCACGCCGAGGGCCATGCCGCATTGCAGGGCCAGCCGCTGCGGCAGCAGCTCCCGCATCAACAGCGCGCCGTTGGCGTGCAGCAGCTCGTCCTCGCGGAAGTGCACCTGGTCTAGCCGCAGCGCCGCCGCGCGGATGCTGCGCAGGCCGGCGGTGCCCAGGTCGGGGGTGCGCGTGAGGCCGCTCTCCTCGCTGCCAAGCGAGACGACGGCGAATTGCTTCAGTCCCTGGAAGGCCACTGGCACGGCCACGGCATAGCCGTCGTGCTGCAGGTTGGCGACCCAGGACAGCCGGCCGCTGAGCTTCCAGCCGCGCGGCGTCTCGATGCCCTGCACCGGCAGCGGCGTGCCGTGGGCCAGATGCGCGAAGGCGCCGGACAGGCCGGTGGCACCGGCCAGCCGGCCCTCCTCCACCGCGGGCAGCAGGTGCTCGCGCAACGCCACGTTCTGGCTCAGCCGCAGCACCTCGATGAAGCCGCGCTGGGAGTACAGGACGAAGCCCGCCGCCAGCGACTCCGAGCACACCTCGGCCAACGCATCCACGGCCTCGTCGAGCCCGATGCTCTCCTGCAGCAGGCCGGCCTTGGCCAGCAAGGGCAGCAGCGCCGTGGCGTGCCGGGTCGTGCGGTCCAGGCTGGGGGCGTGCTCCCACAGCCACTGGCGGCAAGGAAGGGACAGTGCCGTGACGGCGGAGAGGGTGTCGTGCATGGGTCCGGGCGGGTTCCTGCGCGGCGCCTTTCGATGGGGCAGAAGGCCGCGCCGTGGGCTTGAGACGCCGGACTGTGCCCGGACAAAACTGATTTGGTAAGGCTCAAAAACCGCCTCAAACGACCGTATCAGATCCGGTTTTCGGGGCCATTTGCCGCGTAGACCGGCAGATCAGTACAGTGGTCCGCCATCGAGAACGGAGCAGATCAGGAGCCGCGCCATGAAGCGCTACGAGCAGTACGCGGACGAGATCGCCGAGCTGATACGCACGCAGGTACTGCGCTCGGGCGACCGGCTGCCCTCGGTGCGGCAGGCCAGCAGCAGCCGCAAGATCAGCCCCTCCACGGTGTTCGAGGCCTACTACCTGCTGGAGGCGCGCGGCCTGATCCAGGCCCGGCCCCGCTCGGGCTACTACGTCAACGCGCTGCGCAGCTTTGGCGCCAACGAGCCCGCGACGGCGCAGCCGGCCGCGCAATCGAGCCACGTGGAAATCAGCGAGCTGGTGTTCCAGGTGCTGGGCTCGACGCGGCAGCCCGACGTGGTGCCGCTGGGCTCGGCCTTTCCCAGCCCGCAGCTGTTCCCGCTGGAAAAGCTCGCGCGCAGCCTCTCGCCGGCCATGCGTGGGCTCGCCCCGCAGCGCATCGTCGAGGAGTTGACCGAGGGCAGCGAGCGGCTGCGGCGGCAGATCGGCCTGCGCTACGTGGTGGAGGGCACGGGCATCGACGCCGGCGAGATCATCATCACCAACGGCGCCATGGAGGCGCTCAACCTGTGCCTGCAGGCCGTCACGCGCCCGGGCGACGTGGTGGCGGTGGAGTCGCCCACCTTCTACGCCGCGCTGCAGGCGCTGGAGCGGCTGCAGCTCAAGGCGGTGGAGGTGGCCACGCACCCGCGCCACGGCATCGAGCTCGACTCGCTGGCGCAGGTGCTGCAGCAGCACCCGGTACGCGCCTGCTGGTTCATGCCCAACTTCCAGAACCCGCTGGGCAGCCTCATGCCCGAGGAGAACAAGCGCGCGCTGGTGGAGCTGCTGGCCCGGCACGAGGTGCCGCTGATCGAGGACGACGTCTACGGCGAGCTGTACCACGGGCTGCGCCGGCCGCCGCCTTGTAAAGCCTTCGATCGCCAGGGCCTGGTGATGCACTGCAACTCCTTTTCCAAGTGCCTGGCGCCGGGTTACCGGGTGGGCTGGACCGCGGCGGGACGCTTCGCCCAGAAGGTGCAGCGGCTCAAGCTGATGACCTCGCTGGCCACGGCCGTGCCGACGCAGGAGGCGCTCTCCGACTACCTGCAGCATGGCGGCTACGACCGCCACCTGCGCCAGTTGCGCCAGACGCTGGCCGACAGCCAGACGCGGGCCCTGCGCGGCATCGCGAAGCACTTTCCCAAGGGCACGCGCGTGACCCGCCCGGAAGGCGGCTACTTGCTGTGGGTGGAGCTGCCCGAGCAGGTCGATGCTTTGAAACTGCACCGCCTGGCCTCGTCCCAGAACATCAGCCTGGCGCCCGGCCACCTCTTCTCCGCCGACCGGCGCTTTGCGCACTGCCTGCGGCTGAACTACGGCCAGGCCGGCGACGCGAGGTTCGACGACGCCATCCGCACCATCGGCCAACTGGCCTCGGCCCAACTCACGGCCTGAGCCTTTTCAAGCCCTGCCATGACTGCAAACCAGCACCGGCCTTTTCACAAGCCCAGGGCCCACGGAGCCCGTCTCTTCCTCGCCGCCGTGCTCGGTGCCCTGTGGTCGGGGCCCGCCGCCCCCCAGGGCGCCGGCGGGCAAGCCCCCGACACCATGGCGCAGCGCATGCAGGCCTGCACGGTCTGCCACGGCAAGGAGGGGCGCGCCACCAACGAGGGCTACTTTCCGCGCATTGCCGGCAAGCCGGCCGGTTACCTCTACAACCAGTTGCTGAACTTCCGCGAGGGACGCCGCCACAACGCCACGATGGCCTACCTGGTGGAGCACCTCTCGGACGACTACCTGCGGGAGATCGCGCAGCACTTCTCGACGCTGGACCTGCCCTATCCGCCGGCACAGACCATCGGCGCTGCGCGCTTGCAGCTGCAACTGGGCGCGGCGCTGGTGCAGCGGGGCGATCCGGGCCGCGGCATCCCGGCCTGCGTCGCCTGCCATGGCCAGAAGATGACCGGTGTGGAGCCCGCCATGCCGGGCCTGGTGGGGCTGCCGCGCGACTACGTCATAGGACAGCTGGGCGCCTGGAGAACCGGCCAGCGCCGCGCCGCCGAACCGGACTGCATGGCCAGCATCGCCAAGCGGCTGAGCCCGCAGGACGTCAGCGCCGTGGCGGCTTGGCTGTCTTCGCAGACGCCGCCGGCCGACAGCAAGCCGGCACGGCAAGCGAAGCTGCCGCTGCCCCTGGAGTGCGGGAGCGGCCTGCAATGAGGATCACGGTGGCAAAAGCGAAGCGGAGCGGGCTGGTCCTGGTGGCCGTCCTGGCGGCCTTGGCGGCGCTGGTGTGGTGGCTCAACGTGCGCGGCGAAGCGCCCATCGCGGCGCAGCGCTCCGGCGGCGCCGTCGATGCCGCGGCCATCGCCCGGGGGGCTTACCTGGCGCGGGCGGGCAACTGCATGGGCTGCCACACGGCCCGGGGCGGCGCGGAGTACGCCGGCGGACGCGGCATCGAGACGCCCTTCGGCGTCGTGTACGCGCCCAACCTCACCCCCGACCCCGAGACCGGCCTGGGCGCATGGACCGAGGCCGAGTTCTGGCGCGCCCTGCACCACGGCCGCTCCAGGGACGGGCGGCTGCTGTACCCGGCCTTTCCGTACCCGAGCTACACGAAGGTCACGCGCGAGGACTCGGCGGCCCTCCATGCCTTCCTGCAGAGCCTGCCGCCCGTGCACCAGCCCAATCGGCCGCACGAGCTGAGGTTTCCCTACAACCTGCAGGCCTCGCTGGCGGTGTGGCGGGCCCTGTTCTTCCGCGCGCAGGCGTTCCAGCCGGACCCGGGCCAGACCGCGGAGTGGAACCGGGGCAGCTACCTGGTGCAGGGGCTGGGCCACTGCGTCGCGTGCCACTCCAGCCGCAACTGGCTGGGCGCCACCAACGGCGACGACGAGCTGGGCGGCGGCCTGATCCCCATGCAGCACTGGTATGCGCCCTCGCTGACGGCGGGACACGAGGCCGGCGTCGGCGACTGGAGCACCGAGGAGATCGGCGCGCTGCTGGCAACCGGCTTCTCCCCGCGCGGCACCGCCATGGGACCGATGGCGGAAGTGGTCTACCGCAGCACGCAGTACCTGAGCGCGCAGGACGTGCGCGCGATGGCGGTCTATCTCAAGGCGCTGCCGCAGGCCAGCGTGGAGAAGGAACTGGTCGAGCCCGCCCCGGCCGACCTCATGCGCCTGGGCGCGAAGGTCTATGAGGACCGATGCGCCGCCTGCCACGGCGACCGCGGCGAGGGCGTGGCGAAGGCCTATCCGCCGCTGGCCGGGAACGGGGCGGCCACGATGGAGTCGCCCAACAACCTGATCAAGGCCGTGCTGCACGGCGGGTTCCCGCCCGCCACCCAGGGCAATCCAAGGCCCTTCGGGATGCCGCCGTTCAAGCAGGTCCTGTCGGACGGCGAAGTGGCTGCCGTCGCAACTTATGTGCGGCAGTCCTGGGGCAACCAGGCGGCGGCCGTGTCTGCCTTGGACGTCCACCGGGCGCGCTGACAGGCGACGCCGCCAAGGGGCTCGACGGCCGGCTCAATCCTGGGCCGCGGCTTCTGCCTGGCGGCAGGAACGCATCGGCACGCGGCTGAGATCGTCGCTCAGGTTCACGAACTTGCGCATCAGGCGCAGGAAGTCGCGCTGCTCCTGGGCATCGAGCCGGGCCAGCAGCGCCTTCTGCATGGTGGGGCGGTCACAAGTCCAGCACCAGCCGCGGCGACTTCGAGCGTGAGCAGCAGGGCGTGAACTGGTCGTTGGCCGCCTGCTCCTCGGCCGTGAGGTAGGCGTCGCGGTGGTCCACCTCGCCCTGCAGCACGCGCGTGAGGCAGGTGCCGCACACGCCCTGCTCGCACGAGACCATGATCTCCACGCCCGCTTCCGACAGGGCCTGCGTCACGGTCTTGTCCGGGGCGATGGTGATGACGCGCCCCGAGCTCGCGAGCTGCACCTCGAAACTGCCGTCGTCCGCGCGCGGCGCGGCGTCCGCGCCGGCGAAGAACTCCCAGTGCAGCTGCTCCTCGCCCCAGCCCTGCGCGCGGGCCGTGGCCAGCACCGCGTCCATGAAGCCCTTGGGGCCGCAGACGTAGAGGTGCGTACCGGCCTCGGGCTGGGCCAGCACGGCGTTCAGGTCCAGCTGTTGCGCCGCGGCGCCGTCGTCGAAGTGGAGCCGCACCCGGCCGGCGAAGGGCGCGCCCTGGATGCGATCGACGAAGGCCATGCGCTCGCGCGAGCGCGCGGCGTAGTGCATCTCGAAGTCCGCGCCCATGACGGCCAGCCGCTCGGCCATGCACAGGATCGGCGTGACGCCGATGCCACCGGCCAGCAGCAGGCTCTTGCGAGCCTCGTGCGCCAGGGCAAAGTGGTTCTTCGGCGCGCTGATGGTGAGCGTGTCGCCCTCCTTCACGGCGTCGTGCACGGCCACGGAGCCGCCGCGCGAGGCCGGGTCGCGCAGCACGGCGACGAGGTAGCGGTGCGTCTCGGCCGGGTCGTTGCACAGCGAGTACTGCCGCACCACGCCGCCGGGCAGGTGCACGTCCACGTGCGAGCCGGCGGAGAAGCCCGGCAGCGCCGAGCCGTCCGCGCTCACCAGCTCCAGGCTGCAGATGTCCTTGGCCTCGTCGGTCTTGCGTGCCACGCGCACGCTCAGGGTGGCGGCGGCGCTGCTCATTGCGCCGCCTCCGCCACGGCGGCCTGCGCCGGCGGGGCTGGCTGCGCTTGCGGGGCCTTCTCCGCGGCCAGCAGCCGGTCGATGACGCGGCGCGACTGCACACCGCCGGCGTCGATGTTGAGCATCAGCAGCTTGCGATCGGGCCAGGCGCTGAGGTTGAGCTGCTGGCGCTCCAGCATCTCCATGTCCTCGGCGAACACCTTGCCCTGCCCCTCGCGGATCGCGACCGTCAGCGCCGGGTCCTGCGCCTTGAAGTTGCGCGCCATGCCCCAGAAGTAGTGGTGCGAGGTCTCGGTCTCGGGCGTGATGAAGTCCACCACGATGGCGTAGACCTTCTTGTCCGCCGGCGCGTCATAGCCGCCATGGCCCTGCAGCGCCACGCCCACCTCGATCATCACGTGCGTGGGCGGCGTGAAGTGGCAGATCTGCCAGCGGTCCACCGGCTGGTTGTCCGGCAGCCCATGGCCGCGCAGCGCCAGCTTCCAGAACGGGGGCGCCTCCGGCACGTTGTCCATGAAGCGGCTGGTGGTGACGTGGTCGCCTTCCACCTTCGTGGTGCACGGCGTCTCGTCGATCTCCTTCTGGCCGATGGAGGTGGAGTGCACGTAGGTCTCGTGCGTGAGGTCCATCAGGTTGTCGATCATGAGCCGGTAGTCGGCCTTGACGTGGTACAGCCCGCCGCCGTAGGCCCACTCGGGGTTGTTGGCCCAGTGCAGCTCGGGGATCAGCGCCGGATCGGCCTTGTCCTTCTCGCCCGGCCACACCCAGATGAAGCCGTGGCGCTCGACCACGGCGTAGCTCTTGATGCACGGGAAACCGCGCACGCGCTGGCCCGGCATGGCGATGGCCTTGCCCTCGCAGCCCATCTCCAGCCCGTGGTAGCCGCACACCAGCTTGCCGTCGCTCACGTAGCCCAGCGACAGCGGCGCGCCGCGGTGCGGGCAGAAGTCCTCGACGGCCGCGGGCGAGCCGTCGGCCTGGCGGTAGAACACGATGGCCTCGTTGCAGACCTTGCGGCCCAGCGGCTTGCCGTCGATTTCCTCGGGCCGGGCGGCCACGTACCAGGTGTTTTTCAGGAACATGCTCAGTCCTTCAGTGGAAGTGGTTGGCGCAGGAATCGGCTGCGCGGCCGAGCGTCAGTGCGCGGAGGACAGACGGGAGAGTGCCGGGGGCGCCGCGCGCTGGCCGGTGGCCAGCACCGCGCACAGGGCGGCCAGCAGCGGCAGCGCGTAGGCGTAATAGAGCGCGGGGGCCTGCCAGCCGCCGTCGAGCAGCACGCCGGCGCTCAGCGGGGCCAGGATCGCGCCCAGGCGGCCGATGCCGATGGCGTAGCCCATGCCGGTGGTGCGCACCGCCGCCGGGTAGGTGGCCGGCGCGAAGGCGTAGAGGCCCGCCATCGAGGCGAAGATGAACAGCCCGATCGCCGAAGGCCGCCGCGAAGGCCAGGCCCAGGGAACCCGACACCAGGCCGAAGGCGGCCATGCACGCGGCAGTCAGCAGCAAGCTCAGCGCCGTGAGGCGGGCCAGCTTCATGCGCACCGCCAGCACACCGAACAGGCTGCCGCCGACGATGCCGCCCAGGTTCAGCAGCACGCCGCCGGTGACGCCCTGCTTGGCTGACAGGCCCGCGGCGACCAGCAGCTTGGGCGTCCAGCTCAGCGCGAAGTAGAAGCTGAACATCAGCAGGAAGAAGGCGCCCCAGATCAGCAGCGTCGGCCGGGCCAGGCCGTTCTTGAACAGGCCAGCCACGGCATTGCCCTGGGTTCACTTGGCCGGCCGCGCGCACGGGCAGCTGCGACAGCTCCGCGCGGCCCATCTGGCGCAGCAGCCGGTTGAGCTTGTCCAGCGCGCGCTGCGGGCGGCGGGCGACGAGGAAGTCCACGGACTCGGGCAGACGCCACAGCACCGCGGGGATCATGACCGCGGTGGTCAGGCCGCCGAAGACGAACACCGAGCGCCAGCCGTACTGCTCCAGCAGCCACGCGGCGATGAGCCCGCCGATGGTGGCGCCGATGGGATAGCCCGTGGCCTGCAGCCCCACGCAGGTGCTGCGCCACTTCAGCGAGGAGAACTCGGCCGTGATGACGCTGACGCTGGCGAGCATGCCGCCGATGCCCACGCCGGTGAGCGCGCGCAGCAGCGCCAGCTGCGTGGCGTCCTGCGCCAGCGCCGACAACAGCATGCCCGCGGCGATGTCGAGCAGGCACAGCAAAATGACCCTCTGGCGCCCGATGCGGTCGGCCAGCGGGGCCACGAACAGCGAGCCCGCGGCCATGCCGAACAGGCCGGCGCTGAACAGCGTGCCGAGCTGGGCGCCGCTGAGCTTCCATTCGGCGGCGACGCTGGAGGCGGTGAAGGCCATCACCAGCACGTCAAAGCCATCAAGCATCACCAGCATCACGCAGATGGCGACCGCCATCCACTGGAACCGGCTCATGGCGCCCTCTTCCAGCGCCTTGTGGATGTCCAACACGAACTTGCTCCTCACAGGGGGGCGGCTGGCCCAGAAGCGGCGCGCCCAGGATGACCGCCCACCATCGCCGTCCCGGGCGGGACAGCTTCAATCAGTACACGGAATGTCATTCAGTGTACTGATCGACAATCTGTTTGAGAAGAATCAAACTCCTAGGGAATTCCCTATACAGGTGCTGGACTCCGGTTCAACGTGATGGCAGGCGCGGCGCTGCCGTGGGACGGGTTCGAGCGCCCATCCAGGCCGGTCTGCCCTGGGCTCGGCGCGCGGCGCGCACCTTCTCGATTTCGGCGTGGAACGCGCTGACGGCGTCCTCGCCGATGTCCTTGACGTACTGGTCGGCCACGGGCTTGACCATGTCGCGCATGCGGGCGCGCTCCTGTATCGACACCTCGGTGACCACCACGCCTTTCTTCCTCACTTCGGCCAGCGCCTTGGCTTCCATCTCGCGCGAGACCCGCCGCTGCTCGACGCGCGCCTCGGCCGCGGCGTCCGTGATCAGCTTGCGCTCGTCGGCCGAGAGGCTGCCCCAGGCTTTCTTGCTCGCCAGCACCACCAGCGGGTTGTAGACGTGGCGCGCGGTGGACAGGTGCTTCTGGACCTCGTCGAAGCGGTTGGTTGCAAAGGCCACGATCGGGCTGTCCTGCCCGTCCACGGCGCGGCTTTCCAGGGCGGCGTAGATCTCGGTGAACGCCATGGGGACGGCGTTGGCGCCCAGCGCCTTGAACGTGTCGATCATCAGCGGCGCCTGCAGGGCGCGCAGCTTCAGGCCGCTGAAGTCCTCCGCCTTGGCAATGGGGTGGCGGTTGTTGGAGAGGTTGCGGAAGCCGTGGTCACTGACCAAGCCGTTCCCAGGCCACGAAACCGAAAACGACTGCTGGCGGCTCGAATACGCGCGTCTTCGGGGCGGTGAGCAAAAGGTATGTCCATGCTCAACGGCAATAATGCCCGCTGAAAACATTTTGCGTTGAGGAAGTAATCATGCCGAGCAAGAAGATCGTGGCCTCCAAGAAAGCCGTTCGCAAGTCCGCAGCGAACAAGGCGGCGCCCGCCGCCAAGAAGACGGCCGCCAAAGCAACCCCGCCGGCAGCAGCGGCGACCTTCCGCGTGAAGATCGACTTGGCCGCGCTGGCCATCGGCGCAAAGACGATCAAGCAGCTCGCGCGCGCGGTGAACAAGCTGGCGCAGACGCTGGCGAAGATGGAAGACGCCGGCAGCGTGTCGCTGGAGGCCCCCGTGACGGGCAAGGTTGCCAGCCTCGTCACGCAGGACGCCAAGGCGGCGCGGCGTTTCGGCATGGAAGAAGGTCGTGCGCCGCGCGGCGCGAAAGCGGCCACGCCGGCCGCCAAGAAAGCCACCGCCAAGAAGGCGGCGACGAAGAAGGTGGCCGCCAAGGCTGCACCGGCTGAAGCGGCCGAGACGTCCGAAGCCAAGACGCCGGCAGCGAAGGGTGGTGCCGCAACGAAGGCAGCCACCAAGAAAGCTCCGGCAAGGAAGGCCGCGCGCAAGAAGGCGGCCAATGCCGTGGCCGAGCCTCGGAATGCCGCTGCGCCGGTTGAGCCGACCGCCGCCGAAAACCTGGCCGCTGAATCCTGATTCCAGTTTGCAATTGCCGGTGAAGTCATCCCGTCATGCCCGCGTAGGCGCCTGCTGACCGGGATGCCGCCCGGAGTCCGTGGACACCCGCCTTCGCGTCCGCTGGCGCAAGCCGGCCTGGCACCCAGAATGCCCATGGCAGCGCAGCCGATGGCGACTGCGTCCGGCCGTACCTGGACCGGCGCTGCCGGATGCCGTGATGGACTTCTGAATGGAGGGTGAGCGCGTGACGATGCCAGCGCAAACCGTCGCAAGACCCGCCTCGGGCCGGGTGCTGCTGGGGTGCGTCCTGCTGTGCGGATACGGCCAGGCCGCGGCGGCCGATGACGCGGCCGCCGCGTGCCGCACCATCGCCGACGACGCGCAGCGCCTGGCCTGCTACGACGCGCGCTTCGGGCCAGCGGCACAGGCCCCAGCGCCTGTTCCAGCCGTCACCGAGCCCGCTGCCGCAGCCCGCCCCGAGGAGGCGCCGACGAGGCCCGGCAGCTGGCTCGCCCGGCTGTGGGACCTTGATCCCGAAAGTTCGAGGGGAACCTTCGAGCTGCGGCCACACCAGGCGAGCTACGTGCTGCCCCTGCGCTACTCCACCCGCCCGAACTCCCGGCCCTCCAGCCCGGCGCCGGGTCACTCGGTGTCCGAGCCACTGGGGCTGGACCACACCGAGGCCAAGTTCCAGTTGAGCCTCAAGCTCAAGGTGGCCGAGAACCTGATCGGTGATAACGGCGACCTGTGGTTCGGCTACACGCAGCAGTCGAGCTGGCAGCTCTACAACAGGTCCATCTCGTCACCGGTACGCGAGACCGACCACGAGCCGGAGCTGATCTTTTCCTGGCGCACCGGTGTGGAGGTGCTGGGCTGGCGCTGGCGGCTGCTGAACCTGGGGCTGGCGCACCAGTCCAACGGACGCGGCCAGCCGCTGTCGCGCAGTTGGAATCGCGCCTACGCGCTGTTCGGGCTGGAGCGCGGCGACTACTCGCTGCTGGTGCGGCCGTGGAAGCGGCTGCGCGAGGGCAGCAACGATGACAACCCGGACATCGACCGCTACATGGGCTCCGGCGACGTGCGGCTCGTGTACATGCGCGGTAGCCATGTGCTCTCGGCGCTGGGGCGATTCGGCCAGAGTGGCCGCGGCCTGCTGCAGCTCGATTGGGCGTTTCCCGTGGTGCCGCGGCTCAATGGCTATCTGCAGCTCACGCACGGCCATGGCGAAACCCTGATCGACTACAACCACCGGCAGACCACGCTCGGCGTGGGCGTCCTGCTGCTGCCGTGGCAATGACGTTGGTCGTCCGGCGAAGGAGTCGCCTGGACAAGGCCGCCTCCGCTCCCCGCCTCCTGGAAGTTGATACTGCAACCGTACCGTCCCTTCGTCAACTGCGCCCATGAACGCCTGGACAGCAGCTTCCGCGTGCCGGCCTGCCGATTGCCATAGAGCCGGCTACCAGGTGTGCCCTGCTGCTGTTCGCCCTGCTCCTGGCCTTCGCCGAGCCGGCGTCCACGCTGCGGGCCTGCGCGTGAACAAGGAAGCGACATGGAACGATGCAGCCATTCAACGTCCAACCGGCCGCGGGCGGATGCCGGCGCGGCAGGCCCCCGGCCTCTGCGCGTAGCGGTGGTCATCGCTGCCGCGGCCTCTTGTGCCGCTTGCGCCCAAGTGCCCCCGGCCAGCACGCCGCCGGGCGACGACAAGTCAGGCAAGACCAGGGTGCTGGAAGCCGGCGCACGCTTGCTGCAGGGCCAGGCGCCGCTGCGGCCCATGGACATCTATCTCGTCGGGTTCCATCCGATGAGGGACGATCCGTCGCACCAGATGGAAGCGCACCACTACTGCCACCAGGTCAACGAGGACTTCGCGCAGTGCACGCTCTTCGATGGGAACACCGCCCAGGCGCGCCTCAACGGCATCGAGTACATCATCTCGGAGAAGCTGTTCGCGACCTTGCCCGAGGCGGAGCGCAAGTACTGGCACCCGCACAACGGCGAGATCCTTTCCGGCCAGCTCGTCGCCCCCGGCATCCCGGAGGTGGCGGAGAAGGCGCTGATGAAGTCCAAGCTCAACAGCTACGGCAAGACCTGGCATGTCTGGGACACGGGCTCGTTCGGCAAGGCCGGCGACCAGCTCCCGCTGGGGCCTTCGATGCTGGCCTGGTCCTTCAGCCGCGACGGCGAGGCCGTGCCAGGATTGGTGGAGCAGCGCGACAGCCGCATGGGCCTGGACAGCAAGGCCAAGCGCGCGGACCGGGCCGAGCTGACCGGGCTGGCCAGGCCGCAGTCCGGCGTGGACGACCTCAAGGGGCGGTTCGGACGGCCGACCACCGAGATCCCCGGCGTGATCGACGCCGGTGCGGCCACCGCCGCACCGTCCCGCGCCCCGATACGCTGACGTCACCGCAGCCCATGGTCATTGCTCACTCATTCATGCGCACGACGCAGCGCTTCCACGAATGTCGTGGACAGCCGTGACGGCCGAGGCGAGCGGCGCAGGACCGCCACGAACTGGAGCTGGTACATGCACTCGGGATGCTCCACGCGCTCGATCAGGCCTTCACGCACGAAGGAGGCCGCGTAGTGGTCCGGCAGGAAGCCGATGTAGCAGCCTGACAGGATCAGCGTGAGGACGGCCTCCTGGTCGCTGACGGTGGCCTGCCGCCGCAGCCTGAAACGGTGGGTTGCCTCCATGTTGGGCGAGTGGAAGGCGAGGCCCACGTAGTCGTGGTCCTGGAGTTCCTTCCAGCCCAGGTCCTGGTGGCGCGTACCGAACAGCGGATGCTGCCGGCCGCAGTAGAGGTACATCGTCTCCCCGAACAGCTCGATATACGCCAGGCTGTCCGACCTGCGGTGGTCCGGCACGATGCCGACTTGCAGCCGCCCGTCCATGACGCCGGACTCGATCTCGTTGAGCGTGCCGCCCTTGACGTCCAGCAGCACCGCGGGCGCCAGGCGCCGGAAGTCGCGAATGGCCTGCCCGATGCGGGCTTGCGGGTTGGTGACGGTCTTGTCGAACAGTCCCAGGGAGAGCGTACCGACCAGTTCCGCATGCAGGTCGCGCACGTCGGTACGGAAGGAGTCCAGGGCCTCCAGCAGGCGCAGCGCGCCTTCGTAGACACGCTGCCCGTCAGCGGTGAGCGCGAAGCCCGCCCGGCCCCGGCGGCACAGCAGCAGGCCCAGCCGCTCCTCCAGGTCCTTGACGTGGCGGCTCACCGTGGAGCGGCCAATGTTGAGCTCCAACTCGGCCGCGGCCAGGCCGCCGCACTCGACCACGGCCTTGAAGATGCGCAGCAGCCGGATCTCCGTGTCGCTCACCTGTCCAAGCAGGGCTTTCTTGACCATGAAGTTTCAATCAACTGCAAGTAAACGGCGATAGAACGTAATTTATTAAAACAGAAGCGCTGTCCAGAATGGCCATGGCTCAACACGACAGCAGCCTTGCCATGGACCTCAGCGACCTGCCCCGTTCTCCGCTTCTGCCCACCGCGGCGCAGCTCGAAGCCCACTGGATGCCCTTCAGCGGCAACCGCCAGTTCAAGAAGGACCCTCGCATCCTGGTCGAGGCGCAAGGCTGCCATTACCGCGACGCCCATGGACGCCAGATCTTCGACGGCCTCTCGGGCCTGTGGACCTGTGGCCTGGGCCACGGCCGTCCCGAGATCGCCGAGGCCGTCTCGCGCCAGGTCGCCAGGCTGGACTACGCGCCGCCGTTCCAGTTCGGCCAGCCGCTGGCCTTCGAGCTGGCCGAGCGCATTGCCGGGCTGATGCCCGCCGGGCTGGACCATGTCTTCTTCGTCGGCTCAGGATCCGAAGCCGCCGACACCTCGCTGAAGATGGCGCGCGCCTACTGGCGGCTCAAGGGCCAGCCCTCGAAGACGCGCCTCATCGGCCGCGCCAAGGGCTATCACGGCGTGAACTTCGGCGGCATCAGCGTGGGCGGCATCGGCGGCAACCGCAAGCTCTATGGCGAGGGCCTGGCTGCCGACCACCTGCCGCACACGCTGCTGGCGAGCAACGCCTTCAGCCGCGGCCTGCCCAAGACGGGCCGCGAGCTTGCCGACGAGTTGCTGGAGCTGATCGCGCTGCACGACGCGTCCAACATCGCCGCCGTCATCGTGGAGCCCTTCTCGGGCTCGGCAGGCGTCATCGTGCCGCCCGAGGGCTACCTGCAGCGGCTGCGCGAGATCTGCACCCGGCACGACATCCTGCTGATCTTCGACGAGGTGATCACGGCCTTCGGCCGCACCGGGGCGTGGACGGCATCGGAGGCTTTCGGCGTGACGCCGGACATCCTCAATTTCGCCAAGCAGGTGACCAACGGCGTCATACCGATGGGCGGCGTGGTGGCCCGGGGCGAGATCTACCAGGCGTTCATGGATGCCGCGGGGGCCGAATACAACATCGAGTTCCCCCACGGCTACACCTACTCGGCGCACCCGGTGGCTTGCGCGGCCGCGCTGGCCACGCTGGATGTGCTGCGCAACGAAGACATGCCGGGCCGCGTCCGCAACCTGGCGCCGTACTTCGAATCGGCGGTGCACGGCCTGCGCGGCTCGCGTCACGTGCTGGACATCCGCAACTACGGGCTCGCCGCCGGCCTGACCATCGCGCCGCTGCCGGGCGAGCTGGCACGCCGGCCCTTCGAGATCGCGATGCGCTGCTGGGACAAGGGCTTCTACGTGCGCTTTGGCGGCGACACGATCCAGCTGGCGCCGCCCTTCATCAGCGACACGGCGCAGATCGACGCGCTCGTCGGCGTGGTCTCCGAGGCGCTCGCGCAGCAGCCCTGAGGCGCCGCCCTCGATCCGCGCATTCACCTGGTCATCCATGATGGCCAGTCCCTGAGCCAGATCCGCATCGGTGACGACGCAGCTAGCCGCAGCGCGCCGCGCCGTCTCTACTTCAGCGGCAGCTCGCCCTGCGCGCGCACGGCCGCCACCTTCCTGGCCGCCTTCTTCTGCACGTCAAGCACATGCTTGCCCAGCGCATGGCGCAGCCGGTCGTTGATCACCAGCTGTTCGTAGGGGACCCTGTGCTTGTCGAGCTGCAGTTGGGAGGCCAGCACGCGGAAGTGGGCCGTCCGGGTGAAGGAGGCCCAAAGGCCCTCGCGCTGCTCGCTGGCGGCGCGCGAATACTGCTTGAAACCCTCCTCGCCGGCGAGCTCGTACTCGTGGCGCTGAGCCTCGGACTCCTGGCGTTCCGCGCCACGCGGGGGCCTGGCTGCCTTGGCCCGTGCCGGAGCGGGAGCGGAGGCTGGGGCGAGGGCCGCCGGTTTGACCGTGGTGTCCTCCAGCTCTGCCGAAGGCACCGTCCACCCTTCCTCCAGCGCCTTCATCAGTAGCCGTCCCGGGTAGCGGATCTTCTTGCCGCCGGCGGTGGCCATGCGATGCCGGACGAAGTCGATGGCACCCTGCAGCCGCTCGGGCGTGTACTTGTCCGAGTTCGCCGTGATCGCCTGGATGTCCACCGCACCGATGCCGAACTCGCCCCGCAAGGTGTCGTAGATGGTCTTGCGGGCCTCGGTCTGGTGCATCACCTGCGCCACCATCGAGCCCTGCTGCTCCCTGAAGATGAAGCGGATGTGCGACACCTTCTTGGAGCCCGGCACGTTCTTGGTTTCGTACTCGACGAACAGATCGGAGAACTCGTTGATCTGCGCCAGCGCCACCGCGAGCCCGAAGCGGCGGAACTGCTTGAACTCGTCCATGTACTTGGAGCTCTGCGCGCCCATCCAGGCACGCGCTTCCTCCAGCGTCAGCCATTCGGTGGGCGAGCCGCGGAAGGCCACGGACTTGAGCTTCTCGTACAGGCTGTGGGCGAAAGTGGAGGTGAAGGCGGAGGTGGTGCGCAGCGACAGCAGCGTGTAGCCGCGCGGATCCTTGTGCAGCTTGCGGATGGCCGGGTCGAACTTGAAGTAGACGCGACCATTGGCCACGCCCACCAGGCCCACCAGCGGGATCGAGACGAAATCCGCGTTGCCGCCGTGATGGCCCTCCGGCCGCTCGCGCGTCACGACGATGCTGGTCTTCTGCGCCTCGCGCAGCGCCTCCTTGAGGTGCTTGTGATTGCGGCTGGCGTAGTTGATGAGGAACTTGAAAAGGTCGATGTCGCAGTCGAACTCCAACTGCTCCACGGGCGCGCTGCACGCCAGGTAGTGCATCACGTTGAGGCCGCGGCGCGTCAGCACGCCGACCTCGGAGATGTCCACGAAGACGTTGTTCTTCGGAAACGCGATGTCGCTCTCGGCGTCGGCAATGGTTGCGGTGCGTCCCTTGCGGCCGATGGTTTCTTCGAAAAGAAGCAGCGCGTACTGCTCGCCGCCGACCGCCCCGACGGGCTTGATTTCGGCCATGGTCCTCGGTCAGCTGTTGAACGAAGGCGGCAGGCTAGTAGCAAGGTGCGAGTCGGTCAACATCCCATATCACTTTGCCTGTGGCCTGCAGGCCGCTCGCCGTGCGTTCAGGTGAGTAGATGCACGGCCAGCTCACCCAAGAACGATTCAGCGGCAGCCAGCACAAAAGTTCGCACCTTTGTGTGGATAACTACCCAAATGCCTTGACCGACAGGCACTTGGACCGATCAGCACAAGAATTCGCACCTTGCACAAAAGTTCGCACCATGGCCCACAAAAGTTCGCACTTTGCCTCGCACAGAAGTTCGCACTTTGCCTAGTTATCCACCACAAAAGTTCGCACTTTGCCCTCCATCCAGCACAAAAGTTCGCACTTTGCCTCACCTAAGTTGTTGATATACATAGATTTTTTGGCCGCCGAAATGCTTGCTGGCTTATTAATATGCTTGCTGGCAGCTCAATACCTGCGCTTTCCCAAACACCGTGCACGCACCCGGCTCGCGGACCATGAAAAGCACCCCGAACGCTTGGCAGAAGCAAGCCGGCGAAATGGCGCCGCACAGGTCCCAAGGCCCCCAAAGTGCGAACTTTTGTGCCAAGGCAGGTAGGGCGGCCCGTGCAGACATCCTGTTGGCATGCATTGGCGCCTACGGACGGAAACGCTGAACGCCATGTCGCATGGCGCTTCGCACCTTGCGTGCGCTACTGGCAACCTGCACATGCCCATCCTGCGCACAAACGCGCGCGCTTTTGAGCTGGGCGCGGCGCACGCCGGCCTCGCACAAAAGTTCGCACTTTGGAGGTGTGCAGGACCGTCCTTCAGCGGCATGGCACATCGTTCTTGAACTCCTGCCCGACACACTTCACCCGAGTGGCACGGAGCATCGCTCTCCAGCCAGGGGCCCATGCTGGTCATCCCTCGCAGCACAAAAGTTCGCGCTTTGATTCCAGTTTGCGTTTGCCCGTGAAGTCATTCCGTCATGCCCGCGAAGGCGGGCATCCACGCTGGCCGGGATGCCGCCCGCCGTTCGTGGACACCCGCTCCCCACCTGCGCGGGGACAGGCCCCGCGGGTGTGACGGGATTCTTTAACACTACTCTGCCAAGTAGAGGGGTAGACTTTCCGGCAGATTGATCTGCTGGGGGTGTTTCGATGAACACCGAGATTCCTGGTGAGGCCGACTGGCACGACGACTTCCGTGCATGGTTGGAGCCATTC
>Ga0065721_10049493_pt1 | contig 32934 bp, 29 predicted proteins | sample Mesricmetagenome_FD_59108 | JGI IMG/M metagenome (GOLD analysis project Ga0065721, IMG submission 59108) | Mesophilic microbial community from rice straw/compost enrichment Sample: eDNA_1 v2 (version 2) | ecosystem: Engineered > Solid waste > Grass > Composting > Bioreactor | place: USA: Davis... | reverse complement strand
TGGCATAGTGGCGGGCGGTCCTTATCTGTGCGCCCAATCCTGGGTATTCCAGGATTACCTCACCAACGCCACCACAGCCTGCATGTCTCCCCTGTCCGAGCGGTTCGGTCCCAATACGCCGCATCTGGTGACGCTCACACAGCAGTTGGCGGCGGTGGGGAAAATAGATTCTCTGGAAAATATCCGAGACGATCGCCTCTATATTTTCAGCGGCAAGGCGGACAGAACGGTGAAGCCATCCGTGGTCAGGCAGACACGGGAATATTTTTTGTCCCTCGATGTGCCGCAAGAATCCATTTTATTTCGCGATGATGTGGTTGCCGGTCACGCCCTTCTCACCAGCTTCGATCAGGATGTCCGCTGCCCGGACACCCGGGCCCCTTTCATCAATAACTGCAATTTCATGCAGTCCTACGAAATCATCCGCCATATTTACGGCGAACTGAATCCACCAGCGGCGTCTCTCAGCGGCGACATCATCAAATTCAATCAAAAGGAATTCATACGGGATAGAAACACCAGCATGAGTGACGAGGCCTATGTCTATGTGCCGGCCATCTGCCACACGGAGCGCTGCCGTCTGCACGTGGCTTTCCACGGCTGCGAACAGGGCGCAAAACTGATCCGCGACAAATACTACGCCGGCACCGGATACAACTACATCGCGGACACCAATCGCCTGGTGGTGCTCTACCCGCAGGCTGAACCTTCCAAGCGCAAGCCCTACAATCCCAAAGGCTGTTGGGATTTCTGGGGATACAGCGCGCCCAACCAGGCCAATCCCGATTATTTCACCCGCGATGCACCGCAAATAAAAGCGATCAAGGCCATGGTGGACCGGCTCGCCGAAAGTCGCGCATCCGCGATTTATTAACGCCGGCATCAATTAAAACCGGGCCCACTCAAAATACTGCTCGCGGAATTTCCCTATGAAACCCGATCAAATACCTTTTATTTCAACCCTCACCCTGGATCCTGAACTGGCGTCCGCCGTAAAACGCTGGGTCGACACCACCCAACAGGCGTGGGAAGAGCTGAACACCGCGCAAGCGGGCATCAATCCACTGCCGTCGCTCCTGCAATCCGGAGCGCGCACCACGAATTTCCTGCTGAGCCTGAACTGGGCCGGCACATTGCAGCATCCGCCGGGAGCGCAGGCGTACCAACAGATTTTCCAGGAGCTCGCCGATCTGCTGACGGCCGCCACCCAGAGAGTCTCCTCCGACCAGGAAGCGCTGCTGGATCACCTGGTCCAGGAGGCCGGCACCCTGTTGAACGCGCCCGCCGGAACCCGCCCGCAGGCCGCTCTGGCGAGCCTTATCAACAAAGGCCTGGACAGCTACGACCTTCTGAAAGAGCAGCTGAACAACCAGCTTCAGACCACCGCCTCCATCCAATCAGCCCTGCTGGCCTGGTATCAGCAGTCGCTGACCGCCATTACCGGCAAAGCCCAAGTGTGATCAAAATCCCATAGCGGTCCACCGGGCAGCGGTGCCCGGGACGGGTGGCGTAGAATTCCCATCTGGAAATTCCGTGCGCACCAGGCGCCGCTATCATGAATGCCGGTCGAATTTGTCTCTATGCTTCGCTATTGCTCTATCATTTTGCTGCTTTTTTTTCTCGCCCCGATCGCGGGCCACTCCGCAGCAAAACCATCCTTCTGCCAATTGTTTCCCGTAGCACCGCTGGGTGATCCTCAGGATTTATATCTCAGCGAACTGGTAGTGAACTCATCTGCGGCGGATTTTCTCGACGGCCGCGCCTGGGTGGAATTGCACAATCGCGGCGCTTCCACCATTTGTCTCGGCAACTATACCCTGGTGGTCGATCAGCAACCGCCTGCGGATTTACCAGACCGGCTGATCGGCCCAGGTGAATTTATCGTTCTGCCTTTCGCTGCTTCGCCGCTGGCGCCGCCGTCGGCGGATACGATTCCGCTCCAGCCCCCACAACGCGGCTCCCTGCGTCTGGTGGTCGACGGTCAGGTGGTCGATGCATTGCGCTGGAAAAACAATCAGGTGAAAAAGGGCCGCAGTATAGGGCGGCTTCAGAACCGCAAGGAAAAACTCTATCCCACGCCGGGCTATGCCAATGTGCCCTATGAATTATTTTCCACCCAGCAGGTGTTCACGGTAAAAATCCATCTGGAGGAAAAATATTATCGCCACCTTTTGCGCTATCCGGTGGCCGAACACTGGTATAAAGCCGAAATGGAATTCAACGGTGCGCGGATTAAGGATATAGCGGTGAGCACCAAAGGTTCTGCCACACTCAGGGCGGTGGCCAGCCTGCCTCCCAATGATCCGAGTTTTGGCCGCTACAGTTTCAAGGTGGATTTCAATCGCATTAAAGAGCAGAAATTCATGGGCATGAAACGTCTGCATTTCAACAGCGGTTATGCCGATCCCACCATGATGCGCGATCCCATAGCACATCACATCATGAAGATTGCAGGAGTGCCCGCCTCGCGCTTTTCCTACGTGGATTTATGGATCGCCGGCCGTCATATGGGCTTGTATCAGATGCTGGAACCCGTCGACGGCGAATATGTGGAGCGCTATTTTCCCGAGGACGCCAAAAACAAAGGCGACCTTTATAAAGCCTTCAGCGAGCTGCTCTGGCACGAGGGCCAGACGGTGCAATATTACACACGCGGCAGATTCCCCCAACTCAAACTGATCACCAACGAGGAGACCGTAAACACCCCCGAAGAGGGCAAGGCATTGATGCGATTTCTGCAAAGCATCAACTCAGGCTCCCGGGAATATATAGATACGGATCTGATGACGCGCTACATAGCCGCCATGACCCTGATTTCCAATTACGACAGCCACTTCGCCAATCTCGGCAATTTTTTCCTCTACGAGCGGCGCGCGAAAAATACCTTCACCATGCTGCCCTGGGATTTCAATCTGGCATTGGGGCGCTCTATTCGCGAAAACAAAGCCTGTCCCGATCCCATAGTGCAGATCAACCATCCTACGATTGCGCCGCTCGCCGAGCGCCCCATGATTGCGCGCGTGCTGGAATCCCCGCAGTTGCGCGCAGACTATCACCGGCATCTGCAATATCTGCTGGATGAAATTTTCAATCCGGCGGCCATGGAGAAATTCACCAACTCGCTGCGGCAATTGATCGATCCCTATGTCAAACAGGATCCCACCCGTTTTTACACCTATGAAGAGTGGCAAAAATCCTTTACGGAAATCGTCACGGGTGAAGTCGATGAATTCGGACGCGCGGGACCGCTGCTGCCTTTCATAGAAGCGCGACATGAAAATGTGAAAAAACAACTGGCGGGAGAATTATTTGCCGGATCCATGGACAGCGGCCCCTGCGCGAAATGGCTGGAACTGAAGAAACAGCAACAGGCCGGCCAATAAAATCCGTCAGCCCGCTTTGATCTGCCCGCGACCTGCCTTGAGAACGTCCAATATCTGCGCCAGCTCCACCGGCTTGACCAGATGAAAATCGAACCCCGCGGCCTGTGAGAGTTCGCGGTCTTTCTTCTGCCCCCAGCCGGTCACCGCTGTCAGCACGCAATTGGCCGTAACGGGCAGCTCCCGCAGACGGCGCGCCAGCTCATAGCCGTTGAGACCCGGCATACCTATATCCAGGAACGCATACTGAGGTGCAAAGGCTTCCGCTTCCGCCAGTGCCTGGGCGCCATTGTGCAGGGTGTGTACCTGGTGTCCCATCATGGTCAGCAATGTGGCCATGCTGTTGACGAAGTCCACATTGTCATCCACCAGCAGGACCCGCCAATGGGCAGCGTCCGGCGCTTCAGGCATCTGCGTCATCACATCGGGCTTCTGCACCGGACCCTGCGCGGTCGCCAGAACCACGGTGAGACGGCTGCCGCGGCCTATGCCGTCACTGGCGGCCTCCAGTGTGCCGCCGTGCAGCTCCACCAGTCGCCGCGAGAGCGCCAAGCCCACACCTAACCCCGCGTGGGTGCGCTCCAGGGAGTGGTCCACCTGAGTGAACATCTCAAAAATCTGCGGCAGCATGTCCGGCGCTATGCCTATACCGTCATCCTCGACGGTCACAGCCACACACCCGTCTTCTAGCCGCGCGGAAAAGCCTATGCGGCCGCCGCGATTGGTGTATTTCGCGCTGTTGTTCAGCAGATTGGCGAACACCTGGGCCAGACGTACGCCATCTCCCTCCAGATAGACGGGCCTTTCGGGCAACACCACCTCCAGCCTGTGGCCGCATTGCTCGATAAATGCACTGCAGGTCTCTATGGCGGCGCGCATCACCTCGCCGAGCTCCACCGGCTGGAGATTGATGGTCAGCTTGCCGGTGGTGATGCGGGAGACATCCAGCAGATCGTCCACCAACCGCACCAATTGCTTGAGCTGTCGCTCCATCACCTCCAGCGCCGCCTTTCCCTGGGCGGAGTCCCGGCCGCACAGGTGCAGAATGCGCAAGCCGTTGAGCAGCGGCGCCAGCGGGTTGCGCAGCTCGTGGGCGAGCGTCGCCAGGAACTCGTCCTTGCGCCGGTCGGCGTTCAGGAGCGCCTGTTCCGCCGCTTGGCGCTCGGACATTTCGTGTTCCAGGGAGCGGTTGGAGTCCTCCAGTGCGCGCGTTCGTTTTTCCACCTCGCCCAGCATGTCATTGAAGGCGTCCACCAATACGCCGATTTCATCCTCGGTGAATTTCGGCGCGCGCAAGGAGAAATCGCGGCGCTGCATCACCTCGCGGGCCACATTGGTGACGACAAACAGCGGTTTGGTCAGAGCCGCCTGCAGCCAGATGGAAATCAGCAGCGCCAGGCTCAGACAGGCCACCATCACCCCGGCGAGAATCAGGGCGTAACTCAGCAATCGATCCCGGGCGCCGTAGCGCGCGCGTATGTAGACCTCCCCCAGCAAAGCGTTGTTTTTGAAAATCGGGTGTATCACGGATATGCGGTTGCCGCTCACCACATAGCCGCCCCGCGGCCCCCGCAGTCCGGAAGCGGCGCGCTCCTCCGTCAGGGAATAGTCGGCAAAGATTTCACCCTCGGCCGTATAGATGGCCGCCAGGAGTATGGAAGGACGGGTGCTGAGCAGGTTGAGGTTTTCCTGGGCGGTCTTGGGATCGTCGAATTCCAGGGCCGGTGCGCTCACCTCCGCGATGATGCTGGCCTGGGTGGTCAGATCCTTGACCCAGGCGTCGTGGTAGCTGCGCAAATCGTAGATCAGCAGTATGGCGCCATAGGCCAGGAGCGCGAAGAAGGTGGTGGCCAACACCACCAGCATCAGCTTGCGCGACACAGAGCGCTGGATATACCCCATGATCAGGGTGCTCCCCGATACACACGGGTCGCCACCGCCAGCAGCCGGGCACTCAGCTTCAGATTGCGCGCGTGGGCATTCTCCAGGGATACATCGAAGCCTATGCGCTCGCCCACCGGATGAAAATGGATGATGGCGCCCCTGGGGAGGTCCGTATCACTCTCCGTGACGGCCACAGTCGCCTGCTGACTGGCGCGCTTGAGCAGACGTTCGCGAATGCGCGCCGGCGTATCCTCTCCGATAAACAGCAGATGAACGCCCTCAAGATCCCGCGTGGACGTGATATTGCGCACAATCACGGGACGGTTACTGACACTCCGGCTGCTGGCGACCTGCAGCAGTTCATTTCTGATATCGGGAGCCCCGGCCACTGCGATGGTATAGGGGGCGCTCGGCGTCGCGAAGGTCTCCGGGGGCCATTCCACATAACCGAGAAATTTGTACAGCATGGCGGCCTTCACCTGCTGAGCCATCATCCCAGTCTGCGCGGCGCAGACCGGCCCCCAAAATCCCAGCAGCAGAATAGGCAACATGCGGCAGAGCCACCGCAGCTCATGATGGTGTGGAAGCACAGGCTGATGACTCAATGGAGTTAAAGCTCCCCTATGGGTTGGTTAAAGGCGCGGGGAAATTCGGCAGCAGATGCTAACACCCCTGGGCACGCAATGACGGTTTGCACAAAAATCCTGGCGCCTGAAGACCGGTGGGGGCCACAGGCGACAACGCTCGGTGACACCCAGCGTGGCGCGCGCCTGCGGCGGTGCGCCATGATGCCAGCCCAGCCGCCATCCGTGGGTACGCCAGCGCACATAAGAAAAGTGGATGAAGTAACTGCAACACCCCTGGGACCAGCTTCCCCATAAGTAGCAGTCGCCGTATCCCCGGTGGGATTGCGTCACAGTTCTGCATCACAGTCATCCGACAAAGGCAAATATGTGTAAAAAGCAAGATAAAATATGCAAGTCATATTAAATGACGATTGTGTTTACATCCCTTTGTGCCGCCAGTAAGGCCGCTGAATAACTGCCTTTGGAGAGCGACGCATTGCAGCATTCCTGAGCGGCGTAGCCGTTGGATTGCACTGAATAACAATAAAAATTCCACCGCTTGGGTGTACAGGAAACGCAAATGTCAGCCACAGCATTGAGGCGCCCCATGCTCACGGATCGCCCTTTGAAGATTTCCAATGGAATGTCATCAGCCATGACCGAGACGCACAGATTCCGTCGCTGCGCCGCCATTCTTTTTGCGTCTCTGCTGATAGCGACCTTGCTGATGGGTTATGTATGCTTTGATCAGACATTTGTCGCCGACCGCTTATTGCCACTTTCGAAAAGTTTTTTGCCGTGGACGCTGCTCACCCACGCGGACTCGGATCATCACGGTCAATCCGAAATCCATGTGCAGGACACGGTGCGAAGCCTGGATTACACCTTTACGCTGTCCGACAAGGTTCAACATAGCTATGCATCCGCCTCCCTGGCGTTCGCCCCCGAAAATAATCCCAGCGCATTTGCCGACCTGTCCCAATACAGACACATCCGCTTCAACGTCAAATGCAGTCCGGCCAATGTGCTGAGCTTCACAGCACACACTTTTGACGAAAGATTCACAAATCCGAACGATGCGGGCACCTACCGGATTCCCACGACATTTTTTTCCTGCAACGATCAGTGGAAGCGTGTTGAGATAGATCTGCAGCATATGGAAATTCCGGAATGGTGGCTCAATATGCACGGCATCAGCCTGTCCGATCGCGGATATCAGCTCGATCAGGTCTCCAGACTGAGCTTTGGTGTCTCCCTGCAAAGCCCGCGCAATATCGCCTCCTCCGTCAAAATTGCCGACATAGAACTTATGGGACGGGACTGGGGATTTTTGTACGCCTTCCTGATATTCGCCGTTCCCCTGTGGTTCGCCTATGGACTGTGGTTTTTCAAACGGCACACCAAAATGCTGTTGCTTGAACTGGAGGCGCAGATTCAAAAAGACCGGCCGCTGATCGCCTATCAGCAATTGACGGTGGAGCCACACCGGGAGCGGGAAAAAAACGCCGTGCTGCATTACATGGCCACGGAGTACGCCAATCCCGATATCAGTCTGGAGGCCGCGATTTCCGCCATTGGCATCAACCGGACCAAATTGAACACCATTCTGAAAGAGGAAATAGGTCTCACCTTCAGCGGCTATCTGAACAAGCTGAGGCTGACCGAGGCCGCCCGCCTGCTGTCGGAAAAACCGGAAGCCAATGTGGCGGAGATCGCATTTTCCGTGGGTTACAACAATGTGACCTACTTCAATAAACTTTTTAAAAATGAGTACGGATGCTCACCCAAGACCTACAAATCCGGCGGCGTACAGGAGCGGGCAGCACCTGCGGACGAGCGCACCCTATCTGCCGAGATGTGAGACGTTGGATCATGGGAATAGCAATCGGACAAAAATTTTATGGCGGGACTGTTCAATTAAATGCACAAAGCCTTCAAATATTCTCCTTTGCGCCATGTGTCGCTTCCCTATCTGCCCGATGGAGAATATTTTTCGCCACAGGCGAAATGCCACATGACTTCGACGCTACAGGTTAGAAAAGCCACAACGCATAAAACCACAGCACATAAAAACCATAGATTTCCAGTGACCCGCAGAGTACCCGTCCATGAAAACCGCTAACAAAAACATGATTTCCGCCAACATACGCCCACGCACTCTGGGAGTCGTCATACGCGCTGCGGCACTGGGTGCGGCGCTGTCTTTCTCCGGTACCCTGTCCGCCGACAATCCGCTGGTCTCCCACGTTTACACTGCCGACCCGGCGGTGCGCTACTACGACGGCCGTTTTTATGTGATGGCATCCCACGACAAGGATGGTGCCACCAGCTACGACCTGAGCGACTACTATCTTTTCTCCAGTGACGACCTGATCAACTGGCAGGACCACGGTATCGTATTCGATGCGCGCACCCACACCACGTGGGCCACCCAGGCCTATGCGCCCGACTGGATCAAACGCAACGGCAAGTACTATCTGATTTTTCCCAATGGCGCGAGCAATATCGGAATTCTGGAAGCGAGCAAGCCTGAAGGCCCCTATCGCGATCTTATCGGCAGACCGCTGATCGACCGTCAAACACCCAACGCGAATGTTGAATGGCTGTTCGATCCCGGCGTGTTCGTCGATGATGACAACACCATGTATGTCTATTTCGGCGGTGGCGGTCCGGGCAATGCGCGCGTGATCAAATTGTCGGATGACCTGCGCAGCACCGTCGGCTCCGCCATCACCATAGACGCACCGCGCTTTTTCGAAGCGCCCTATATGTTCAAGCGCAACAATACTTACTACTTCAGTTATTCCACCGATGGCAGTGGCGGACTGACCATCGACTATATGACCAGCAACAATCCCACCACCGGCTTTCAACACCGCGGCACGGTCATTCCCAATCCGCTCAACAACGTCGGCAACAACAACCACGCCTCCTTCGTGGAGGTAAACGGCCAGTGGTACGCGTTCTATCACAACCGCGCCGCATCGGGCGGCAGCGTTTACGAAAGATCCATTTGCGCCGACCTTGCCTACTTCAACAGCGACGGCACCATGCAGCGCGTGCAGACCACCGCCGGCGGTGTGCCGAAATTGAAGAACTTCGATCCCTTCCGCAAAGTGGAAGCTGAGACCATAGACCGCCAGTCCGGTATAGAAACCGAGCGCAACAGCGATGGCACCATGCACGTGCAGTTCTTCAACAACAGCTGGCTGCGCGTATCCAATGTGGATTTCCAATCCGGAGCCACCAGCGTGGAAGCCAGTGTCGCCGCCGCATCGGCCACCACGCTTGAAATTCGCGTGGATTCCGAGACAGGCCCTCTCGTAGGCACACTGCAGATTCCCGCCACCGGTGGTTTGACCAGCTTCCGCACCGTCAACGCCACAATTTCAGGCGCGCACGGCGTGAAGGATCTCTACTTCCGCGCCCGTGGGCGCGCCAATGTGAACTGGTATGAATTCATAGGTGCGCCGCGGGATTGCGGCAACGAAGGCGGTTATCCGATTTGTTGTGATATTTCCGCCGATGTGGATCGCGACGGCTGGGGAACCCAGGGAGGACAGCAGTGTAAGGTCACGGAAAAGACTCCCGGCTATGCGCCGCTGAATCCATCCGATGTGGTGGCGGCCATCAATGTTGGCGGCAGCTCCGGTGACTACTACAAAAATATTTACTATCAACCCGACGTGTATTTCTCCGGCGGCGAGTTGCACTCCACTGCGGACACCATTCTGGACGCAGGCGGAAGCAGTATTTTTTCCACAGAGCGCTACGGGAAAAATTACAGCTATGAAATTCCTGTACCCCAGGGCAATTACCAAGTGGAATTGCATATGGTTGAGATGTACCACGAGACCCAGAACGGTCGCGTGTTCAGTGTCGAAGTGGAGGGGCAACCGGTTCTTACCGATGTTGATTTATTCGCAGTGGCCGGCCACGACGTCGCCTACAATCTGCCGGCCATCACCACTTCCGTCACCGATGGCAGTCTGAGCATTATTCTCAGCGCCAGTGTAGACAACGGGACTCTGAGCGGTCTGCTGGTGCGAAAACAGGCGGCCTCCAGCAGTTCATCCTCAAGCTCGAGCAGCGCATCTTCTTCCAGCACCTCATCCTCCAGCAGCAGCTCATCCAGCAGTGCCTCGTCCAGCAGCTCCTCCAGTGGCAGTTCGTCCGGTGGTCAAAGCGGTGGCGGGCTCAATGGTTTGGAAATTCTGCTGTTGTGCCTGATGGGTCTGTTCAGACCCGCTTCCAGTCGCCGCGGCCGGCCAGCTTCACCTGGTACATGGCCGCGTCGGCGCGTTTGAAGACCTCTTCAAAGGGTTCATCGACCCGCGCCTCCGCAATGCCGACACTCATGGTGATCCGGCAATCGGGGGCGCCTTCGATTTTCACCAATTCCAGCGAACGCATCAGGCGCGCAACCAGGGACTCCAAATGCCCGGCGCTGATTTTGGAAATGACCACGAATTCCTCACCGCCCCAGCGACCGAATACATCGTCGCTGCGCAGCTCCTGGGCGATCATCTGAGAGGCTTTGCGCAATACCTCGTCGCCAACGGCATGTCCCAAGGTGTCATTGATTTTTTTGAAGTGATCGAGATCCAGCACCATGACAAAAATCGAGGCGGGATTCGACAGGGGAAATATCCCTTTGATGGCGGTCTCCAGACCCAAGCGGTTGAGGCACTGGGTCAAGGGATCGACCATCATCCGTGTGCGCAGGGTTTCGTTTTCCCGGCGGTTGGAAAAATATTTCAGCAATCCCTGGATCATCAAAACCAGGCAACCCAATCCGATCAGCACAGCGCTGAACAGCAGCAGATGTCTGGGTGAGACGTAGGATTTTCTGGCGATGATGCTGTTCAGCTTTAACTTATGCTCACCTTCCGGTGGCAGAGCGGGCAGCTCAACACCCAACTCAAATATGTTGTCAAAACTGGGATCCCGCAGCGCCTGCGGCGGGTCGTAGCGATCTATCCACCATCTAGCCACCTGCACGCGGGAAAATTCGACAAATACTGCCTTGCCGGTCCAGGCGAAATCCGCGTGCAAATAGGGCATCAGATCATAGTCCCGGGAATTGCCGGGCAACTTCGGCGCATTGCGCATAAACATGTAGAGCGTTGTACTGGGCCCCCAATATTCCAGCGACAGATAAACGCCATCATATTCGGACAGGTCCAGGGTGGTGGCATCGCTGAATTCGAAATAATCCAGCGCGAGATAATTTTTTGAGTCCGGGCGTTTATATTTGATGACGACTCCGCAATAGGGATACTGAATGCCGTAGGCGATGGTGCATTCGTAGAAGGTATTATCCCTGTCCACCCAATTCACTGTACTGGTTCCACCGGGCTCGATGGAATCCGCATACAGATGCACAGCCGAACCCGGGCCGGGATATAGCTGCAATTCTTTTTGAGGATTGATGACCGCCGTCAGGGCAGCCAATAGGACAAGCAATAGGATGGAGAAATAGAAGACCTTGAAGATACGCGTCGGCCGTTTATCCGCATCCGCTCCATAGTGCGTGGTTTTTCCCGCCGCGGCCTTTCCCCCCTGCAAATGCGCCTCCGGCCCAGTCCATCCTGCGCCAGTTTGAAAATGATCGTTGGGTTGCCCATCAGACATTTGCCGCTCCGCCCTGTCATCGGCCGGGTACCTGAATTGATCGCCGGGAACGTGTTTACTCCTGAACCCTAAGAGTGTAGTCGCTATTCAACCGTGTGGTGGGATCGCCCCGGGGCCGTTATTGCGAACAGATATAAGATTGCCTTCCATCTTGTATGTCAGGTGATCCCGATCTGAAGGAGCGGTAGCAGGCATGGACTATATGGATTAGCTCACAATTGGCTCATTCATAATATGATATTGTCTATCAGCCCTCACTTTGAGCCTTAACCGTGGCGGGCGCGACTCCACATCCACATAAAAAATACAGGCAACCAGCATATGTTCTCAGTCAAACCCTTAGGCGTACCTTTGGCCATGTGTCATCGCGCGCTGTTGACGACCCTGGTCGTCACCACGCTATTTGGCTGCGGCGGCAATACCGCCTCCAGCAGCTCGTCCAGTTCGAGCAGTGCTTCCAGTTCGAGCAGTGCTTCCAGTTCCAGCAGCTCTTCCAGCTCCAGTGCGTCCACTTCCAGCAGTTCATCCAGCTCCTCCAGTTCCAGCAGCTCATCCAGCTCCAGCGGAATTTCCACCCAGGATGTACTGGTCTATGCGGTCAATGCCGGCAGTTCCTCGCCCGCCACATTGAACGGTGTGCAGTATCGCGCCGACCGCTTTGCATCCGGCGGCGAGTCGCAAGTCGTTTCAGATCCGATTTCCGGCACAACTGAACCCGGGGTTTACCAGTCTGAGCGCTTTGGCGCCTACAGCTACGATATTCCAGTCACCAACGCCACCTATACGGTGTTGCTGCACTTTGCCGAGCTCTACCACAACACGGCCGGCGCCCGCTCTTTCGATGTTTTGGTAGAAGGCAAACTGGCATTGGATGATGTGGATTTGTACACCCTGGTGGGCCATGACGGCGCCTATGATTACATCGTCAAAGATGTCGTGGTCACCGATCAGAAGCTGACCATCGAGCTGAAAACCAATGTCGACAATGGCACACTCGCCGGCTTCGCCATTTTTTCCGCCAACGGTGGCCAGTTTGTAGAACCGCCTGAACCGGTTTGTACCGACGCACAACGCCAGAAGCCGACGGCGATCGACTACAACCGCGCCGTCACACGGCAGGAGCAGCGCAACCCACCCTCCGGTCCTTACGGCTATGCCATAGAACACGCGACTCAGACCCTGCCGAACCACACCATTTATCGCCCGGATCTGAGCAAAGTCACCAAGATTCCAATCGTGGCCTGGGGTAACGGCGCCTGCTCCAACATAGGTACGGAACAAGCGGACTTCCTGCTGCAGATCGCTTCACACGGCTACCTGGTTATCGCCAATGGCGGACCGTTCGGTTCCGGCAGCAATGACGGCAAAGGCACAGAGCTGCTCAAAGCCATCGATTGGGCAATCAAAGAAAACAGCCGTGAGTGCAGCCAGTTCTACGGCAAACTCGACGTGGACAATGTCGGCACCATGGGTTGGTCCTGCGGCGGTGGTATGGCCCACTACGCGGCCGTTGATCCGCGCGTAAAAACGGCAGTGGCGCTGAACAGCGGTCTCGGTATTTACGGCGACCGCTTCGATTACTATCCGCGCTTCCACTCTCCGCTGGCAATTTTCAACGGCGACCAAAGCGACGTGGCCTACAATCCCGGCCGTCAGCAGTACAGCGAGGTGAATAATGTGCCGATTTATCACGCCAACTATCCAATCGGGCACGGCGATGCCTACTACCAGGATAACGGCGGCGAGTTCGGCATTATCGCGGTCGGCTGGTTGAACTGGATGTTGAAAGGGGATGAGAGCGCGAATGGTAAAGGCATGTTCTTCGGCAACAACTGCCGTCTGTGCCGCGCACCCTGGACCTCCATGAACAAAGGCTTCTAATCAGTAAAAAAACTCCGCCCGTTTCGACGGGCGGAGCCTTCCACCTGTATCCGCAATCATTTCTTCCCCTCTTCTCTACTGCTTCAGCCTCCCTGCGCCATATTTCATTCTGACTACCAGGCCAATACTTGCTGAATTCCAGCAATGATTATTTTTTTACTTATAAAGCGCTCGCACAATGGCCTATCCAGTTGGCACCTCCAGCTTCTTTGAGTAAGCTGTTGCGGCAGCAATTGCTTTGTTCGGCTTGCACTCTGGAACTGCACTGGCGACTGTGGTCGGTGTGCTGGTGGAAGTGCCTGTCATGCTCTCTTGTAGCCATGGTCAATGCTTGGCGTCTTTTGGAAGTAACTTATGCCCTCTGTCACTATCTATCACAACCCCAATTGCGGTACCTCTCGAAATACCCTGGCCATGATTCGCCAAAGTGGTATGGAACCGAAGGTCGTCGAATATTTGAAAAACCCTCCCAGTCGTGCCGAAATCAAGGCACTGCTGAAGGGGATGGGAATGAAGGTGCGCGAGGTGCTGCGCCAAAAAGGTACGCCCTATGATGAGCTCGATTTGGGCAACGAGAAATGGACGGACGAACAGTTGCTCGATTTTGTGGAGCAATATCCCATACTGTTGAATCGCCCTATTGTAGTCACCCCATTAGGAGTGCGCTTGTGCCGCCCATCAGAGGTGGTACTGGAAATATTGCCCAATGATCAAATTGGCCAATTCACCAAAGAGGACGGCGAAGTGGTTGATACGCGAAAAGCCGCGGATCCACGCTGATGCGGCTTTAATGGATTGCTCTTGGTCCGCCCGTCAACGCAATAGGACTACACCCACAGGAGCGGGCAGATGATCTGCCCGCTTCCTCAATCTGCACTGACATGAAAGAAATCAAAGTCGGCATAGCCACCACTGGACTGCTTGGCAAAATTGAATAACGCGAATCTATAGCCCATAAAGTGCGTCAGCTCATAGGACATACGCAGGGTGTTGCCTATACTTGTCCAATGGTTGCCATCCAGGCTGTAGGCAAAAGTGGCTGTGTCCGCCTGATTGCGGAAATTGCCCTGTACCCGCAGATAAACCGTATTCTGATCCAGGGCCACGCGCGCGACTTCCGTGTGATTCTTGCCGTTGTTATTCACCATCACCACATAGTTTTTACCGTTGATGCGACTGACGCCGACAAATCCGTATTGATCCTGGAATGCGGCAAGTCCCGCAGTGTCTCCGTCCTTCAACCCTGTTACATCCAGTTTCACCACGCCAGTGCTCACAGGGCCGAACATGCGCTGGGTGAGCGTATTGCGGGTTGCGTGAATATTGGCATCTGTGCGGGTATTTTTCAGGCGCAGGTATCCGGGCCTGTCACTCAATGACCAACCATTGCTCTCCGGATTGTGATTCCACTGCCAGACCTTATCCAAGGCTCCTGAATTGAATTCGTCGGAGCGGATAATGCCGGAAAGGCCGCGATCTTCCACATCAAAGCTCAATGTGGTCGGCACACCGCTGGCCACAGGCCAATCATTTTGCCAAGTAATGGGAACCAAGTAGGGAATACGACCCACAGCGCCGCTGTCGCGGAATGCATAGAGAAACCAGCGGCCGTCCGGCGTGCTGATATAAGACCCCTGCGCAACGCCCGCACCATTGACGTTTTCCCGCAGTACCACTCGCCCCTCGTAGGGACCGGTAATATTGCGCGAGCGGTGTACCACCTGCGTGCGCGGACCGCCGCTCGGCCAGCAGATATTGGAGATGTAATACCAGCCGTTGATTTTCTGGATCTGGGTGCCTTCGGCCTTGAGAATAAAATTGGTGCCGGCGACCGCTGAGGCGCTTTGAATTACCGTCTGATTCACACCGCCGGATTTAATGCCGGTGGCATCGGCATTGAGTTCGATCAAGCGCACCTGATCACTGCCATAGGCGAGATAATTACGGCCGTCGTCATCCAGAATCAGCGAGCTGTCGTGATAGAGAGTTGGCAATACCGACTGTGTCCAAGTACCGCCTTCAATATTATTGGTCCGCCAGATATAAGTGCGGTTGGTGGTGTAGGAAAATGAGGTGACGTAAAAAGTACCAGCTTTGTAGCTGATGCTGCTCGCCCAGGTGCCTTTACCGTAAGCGTTGCTGCCATTCAGGTTGAGCGCACTGTTGCCAGAATCCAGCGCCTGATGGGCATAGTTGATCACTTCCCAATTTTTCAGATCCGTGGACTTCATGATGGGCGCACCCGGATTGAGGTGCATGGTGGTGCTGCTCATGTAGTAGGTATCGCCTACGCGGATCGTGCTCATATCCGGCACATCGGCCCAGATATTCGGATTGGTGGCGCGCACAACTGGATATTCCGGCTCTTGCAATTCCCCGCTATTGGAATAAATGGCAAATCCCGCCAGAGTGCCGTTATCGGTTTTTGCCGTAAGACTGATGGTCAAACTGCCATCGGTGACCTGCACGTCTTTGAGCGTGCGCTCGTAGGCCGTGTCGTGCCCGGCCACAGCGAATAAATCCAGATCGGTAAATACCGGGCGACCTTCAACCGTGACACTGAAAATTCGCGCTTCGGTGGTCGTATGGTAGAGCTCGTTAAAAAGCAGCCGCAGATCGTAACTGGCTTGCGAAACCGGAATTTCGTAGGTGTATACACCATAGCGCTCACTTTGGAAAAGCGCATCTTCATCTGCGCCTGCAATCGGATCCGCAGTGGAATTGGGCATACCACCGCGGAAGAATTTATCTGCCTCGAACTCTATGCCGTCATATTGAATGGCGCCACCACCGGCATTGACCGCTACAACCAGGCGACCGGCAACCGGCGCTCCGCTGGAGGAGCTGCTGGATGACGAACTACTAGAGGAAGAACTACTGGAAGATGAACTGGTGGACGAGCTGCCCGATGAACTGCTGGAACTGCTCGAAGAAGAACCCGGCGCGCCACTGGAGGACTGCGCTCCGCATCCAAAAAAACAGAGCGACAAAAGCACACAAACAGCCAAATGCGCTCGCAAACGAGGATGGATTTTATCTTGGATCATAGAACACCGGGACTATGGTTGGCATTGCAAAGCACAGTATATTCAAGAAAATGCGGAAATCCTTTTCCGCTAATCGACCAGGGATTTCGGCTATTGCTTGGGATTTTGCTTGATGTAATTCATCAGCCAGGTCATGGCAGGACGCGGTGTGCCATTGTCCTGGATCAGACCGGAACCAGTGATCCAGGTTCGGTTGACCACATAGCCCCAGATGGTGATGCCTTTGACATGGGGATGGTTGTAGAACACAGGGAAATGTTCTTGGAAATTCTTGAGCTGATTCTGATCGTTGGTGTCACCTATATCATATTCAGAGATATAGATCGGCACCTGCAGCTGGTTCCACAGATTATCGATTGCCTGCTTCACCGTTGATGCAGGGACATCCTTCAGCTCGTGCGCCTGCAGACCTATGGCATCCACATAGCCGCTGGGGATTGCCGATTTGGCAAGCGTGATGAACTCATTGTGCTGCCAGCGGATATTGTTGTAGTCATTCAGAATCAGAATGGAGTTGGGGCAGTATTGCCGCGCCAGCTGGAATACCCGCACTATCCAGTTATTGCCAAAGGCTTTTTGCGCATAGCCCGCCGGCTGGTGACCAGGAACCGCTTCGTTGACCACGTCGATCATGGCGGTGTCGGGATAGCGCGTGCAATAATCGCGAATCCACTCTTCAATTTCTGCGGCGATTTCGGACCCACTCAAATCATTGAGCCAGCTCGGCGATTGCGCGCCCCATACAAAGGTGTGGGCTTTAACCGGAATATTATGCTGCCGCGCATATTCATAGATTCGATCGACCGGACCCCAGTTGTAGCGGTCGCGGGTGCCTTCCACTGATCCCCACTTGCCTTCGTTTTCGGGGGTGATCTGGTTCCAGTACTGAATAAAGTCGGAACGTACACTACCGCCAGTGGTGATATTACCGACGAAGAATTTATGGTCCTTGCCCGGCGTGACAGGCGGTTCGACGAACTGGCCACCGTTATTCGAATAAATCGCAAATGCGCTGATGGTGCCATTGTCGACGCTGGCACTGAGATCTATGGTCAACTTGCCATCCGCCACCATGACCAGCGGCACTATCACATCGAATGCGGTGTCATGCCCGACCTCGGCAAACAGATCCTTGTCGGTGAATACCGGCTGCCCCTCAACCGACACACTGAACAGCCGATTGGCCTCCGCCTGCTGGTACATCTCCACAAAGCGCAGATGCACGCTGTAGTTGGCATTGGTCACAGGGATTTCGTATTTGAAGGTACCGTAGCGCTCGCTCTGATAGAGAGTTTGAGCATTGGTACCGCTGATGGTATCCGATGTGGAATTGGGTGCACCGCCGGTATAAAACCGGTCCGTCTTATACTCCACCCCGCCCACAGTAACCGCCGAACCGCCAGCGTTTACGGCGTAAACCAGGGTAGATCCCGCGGGTATGCTTCCCGAGCTGGACGAAGAACTGCTCGACGATGTGGACGAGCTGCTCGATGAAGATGAAGAAGAACTGGTGGATGAGGATGAGCTGCTCGATGAAGCGCTGCTGCTTGAACTGGAAGAACTGCTGGATGGGCCGGCGCCATTGTCACCACCACATCCCACGAGGAGCGCACAAATGGCAAGTGCACCTCCTGTCAGACTGAGCAATTGTTGGAGTCGATACATGTTGTCTTCAACCTCTGGTTGATAAGTGATTATTCTGTTCGGCTGCTGGCACTGACTGGTCATGCGGCTCCCGCAAAAACCCGGGCCCCACTGCCCCAGAATTTGGGAAGTGCATCACGCTCTAGATGTCGCAGCGATGGTCCCGGACCATCCCTGGAAGAAGACAAGTTACCGAAGAAGGAAATGATACTTTTGAAGTAGAGGAGGGATTTCTACGAGAAGACAAAAAGTTGAATATTTTTTGTCTTGAGTTGAATGTTTTTTTAACCGAAAAATGGATAAATGTGACGCGCATCACTCACAAATATCGACTCCGTCCAAGATCTGCATCCTGCGTCTGATTAGAATGGCTCAACGTCTGAGGAATCGGCTGAGCGGGTATCAAGGTAGCTGAATATCGTCTCAAAAGCCGTTTAGAGGTGGCAGATCGGGTGGGTTTTGAGACTGTGGGATGGTGGGTTGCTCTCATAGATGCTTCCCAAGCTCTATCAGCCTGAGATGGTGTGATTTTTCTACAAGCCCAATATCCATCATGCTCACTCTGTAATTAACCGATAATCCTCTGTAAACCGAAATTTCTCTTCATAATCGACCTCAAACAAGTGACCGTCAGGATCGCGGAAGTAGCCTGCTACACCATAGGGGGTTACTGTGGCAGGTTTGAGAAGCTCTCCTCCGGACTCAACCGCTTTTTTGAGAATCTTCTTTACATCGTCCGCGGACTTGGCCAGGTATATCAATGCAACCCCAGGAAACCCCGATCGCTCAGAAGAGGCATAACCTGCATCTTTTGAAAAGTCTTCTTTTGATATCAGGGCGATCGCAAAGCCACCAAGGTCATATTTAACAAATCCCGAATGACTATCCTTGGCTCGACTCCAGCCCAAGGAATCATAGAATTCGGCCGATTTCTGAACGTCCTTAACCCCTAGCAAAATAATATGTAGACGCTGCGCCAGAGGAATTGATTTATATTCGGCCAGGGCATCACTATTTGCCATTTGAACCTTCTCCTCAGAATAAGCTGTACTAGCTAAAAGAAAGACTATCAATGCTATGAATTTCAAGTTATTCCCCTTAAGCCAGGATTTCGCCATTCCAAAATGTGGACAGATTTATGGTAGATTAATTTATCAGCATTCACCGGTCTTCCTCTAGACCTAAACTCAACTCTAATGCCCGTTCTCGCTTCCACTTCATCAATGAACCGAGCACCACCTGTGAGCTGGTTACGATCTACGGCGGCTCTTATAAACGATGCTGCAATTTCGGCAGATTCGGGGTCCTCTACAACTTGCGATAGCCTTGTACTCTTTGGTCCTCATCCGTGCCCAGGTCGATAAAACAAGGACTCAGGTCCAGCCACGGGCATTTCGACCCACCAATCATACTGCGATAGATTGACCATTCGTAATCCTGAGGCTGCGATACCATTTTGGCTTTAGCAAGAGATACGTATCCGTATCGCTGCACTATGTGGCGCGGCAGTCCTGGTACAATCAATCTCGCCTGCCTTGACATATGTTTCTTTTAGCTAGCAAATAAATCTGTCCCGTTTTCCCCCTTAGTAACAATGTCTTTACCTGCCGTTAATCCTTTGTTGGGATTCTTTCGTCAGCCCAACCTACCGCGCCTCTCGATCGGCCCCTTTACTTCTCGTCCTCCTATGTTTATCCCTTTGTTTTCCTCGAGTCCGCGTGACGCCTGCCATCATTGCTTCGACTAGCGAGGTAGATTGACGAAAAGGCCCAAGTAGTCTTTAATGGGAATATGACTCCTTAAAATTTTTTCCAAAATATCGAAATCCCCTTTGATTTTTGAGTGAATTAAAGCTCTATCTCTTTTTAGTCAAGAGCAGATACTGTATGCACAAATACACCAACCTTTTAACAAGAGGACATGCAAATAGTCTCTTCGGGACAAAAATCTCCTGTAACTTCTCCTCTAACCATCACTTTACGGTTATTCAATACAGACAAATCAATACTCACCCCTTCACGCAAGCCGAGAGAAATACATTTTTCATTAGAGTATTTTCTTGCTGCACTCACAGAGCCATATAAATTCTTATCTTCAAATTCATATTTGAGAAAGCCACAAATCGATACTTCCGAAGCCTCAAGCTGCCCTATACTGAGCTTTACATAATCAATACTCTTACAGTCAGCCTCTCTTGTGTTAGATATTGAAGTACAAGATGAAGCGATAAATATAGATAGTACTAAAAACAGTTTTTTGCATTTTTCATGCTTACCGAATCCTTCTCTGAAACTGATTAACGCTTCGCTGAATATTTCTTCTGTCATTTCTATTTAAATTATTATCATTAAGTACCCGAACACGAAATTGACTATTAACTTTTTCTACGACTATAACGTTATTGTTGTGAACAATATTGTTTGGAAAACCTGCGTTAACAGCAGCGCCGTCACGCGGACCTAGAGATGCGCTAGATGTGTCATTAGGATGGCTGTGCCCGATAGCAGTAGCACCACCAACACCGCTAATTGTTCCCTCGATAGTATTCCCTCTGACAACAGAAGTAGTTGGAACTTGAGTCGTTGTCACTTCACCAGATGCAGCCTCATCAAAGCGAACACCATTTTCAACATTACCTGTACTTTCGTAATTAGGTAGTTCAGCAACTGCTGCTGCATCAACATTTTCACTTTGAGTAACCGTTTTCCCATCTGACATGTTCTCCCTAAAGTTTTTCGCTTCATAACAATCATTCTGATTATTACAAGCTTGTTTTCCTGTTGGATCAATCAAGTTGATCGGATCATTTCCCACGTAGGCGTACAAATTCATTTGGTCTTCATAGCCCACCGGATCGGTTTGCAAAATCTTCCCAATCGCGGCTCATACATCCGTGCTTAATAGTCGTATAGTCCCAACTCCGGCAACCATACTTGCCCGGTATAACCGAATCTTCCCTGACTAGTAACTTCCGGAGTACCAAATGCATCGTAAGCATTTAGTGCTACTGCGATTCCACCATTATTGGAAAAGCAATAATGAACCCTTCTAGGCAGCGTCGTATCGATACCTATCTCTGTTATAAGCTTCCGGTGCAACGATAATGCAAGGCTATTGAATACTATATTGACACACCCCAATTTCCATAGTTATTTGTATGCAATGTCAATTAGCGGCCTTCCACTCCGGGCCGAATAACCGCATAAGCAAAATAACGCCAAACATAGTACCCAACGGAAATCCAAAAAGTAAAAGAACTGCGATAAATATACTCAAAGACCTCGCCCAACTCTTCCCTGCAACCAAAGCGCTTGCTGTCCAAAAATGAGTGACTGCCAGACCCAATATCGGAAGAAGCAGAAACACCTTATTAATACTTGCATTTCCAGCTTTAAGAGAAAAAGCGGAAGTAAGTGCCACTAAAAGAATGACATAAAGCCAGCCAACAATTTTGTGGATCAGCGCCACGAAGGCGCGAGATTTTTCAAGGGCTCTTAAATTTGAATCGGCAGACTCCACCTTCTCCCGAGATTCTCCCGAGCCATCCACCAGCGGAATATTGCACTCATTGCAATACTCAGCAAAGTCTTCATACTGCGTTCCGCATGTTTTGCAGGCGATTGCCATAAAATTTTCCTTTATGCATATTTAAGTCAAGGACAGGTGCGACACATTCCATTGTTATTTATCTTACAGGCTCCCTGCACAGGCGAAACTGGGCGAAAGATGGCTAATTAGCGATTTATGAGAAGATGAGATCGTATGGCTGTGATAGATACAGTCCATTTCCCGCTGTGAATAAAGGCTGCCGCAGGATATCAATAGAGCGCTACCCAGCAGCGGCCAAAATTTTTAGGGCGACCTCACACCCCGTCATCCCCCTCCAACCAATGCCCCAGCTTCCCTCTTTTGGTTTCCAGATAATTCTGGTTATGTGGATTGCGGCCTGTGTGGTGTTTTAGGCGTTCTACTACCTCCACGCCCAATTCTTCCAGAGCCTTTATCTTGCGGGGGTTGTTGGTCATGACGCGGACTTTTTGGATGCCGAAGTGTTCGAACATGGGTCGCAGCACGGAGTAGTCCCGCATATCGGCGCCAAAACCGAGGGCTTCGTTGGCTTCCACTGTGTCGGCACCTTTGTCCTGAAGATGGTAGGCGCGAATTTTATTGAGCAGGCCTATACCGCGGCCCTCTTGGCGCAGGTAAAAAATCGCGCCGCGTCCAACCACGGAAATGCGGTGCATTGCCGCCTGCAACTGCGCGCCGCAATCGCAGCGCAGGCTGTAGAGTGCGTCGCCGGTAAGGCATTCGGAATGTATGCGGATCAACAATGGTTCCGGACTGCGCACATCACCCAGGGTGAGTACCACATGTTCCTTTTCTGCAGCGGCGTCACAAAAGCCGTGCATTTCGAACATGCCAAAAGGCGTGGGCAGTTTGGAGGATTCAACGTAGGTAATTGCCACCGATACAACCTCTGTGCGGGCTTTCAGCCCAGAAAATAAATCAGTCCGTGCAGGCAAGCCCAAGCGGCGAGGCCGGCCAACACATCGTCGAGCATGATGCCAAAGCCACCGGAAACCCGCCGATCCACCGCCTTGATGGGCCAGGGCTTGGCCATGTCGAAGATGCGGAACAATACAAAACCCAGCAGCACCCACAGCCAGTCCGGCGGCACCGCCACCATGGTGATCCAGAAGCCGACAAATTCATCCCAGACTATGCCACCGTGATCGTGAACACCCAATTTGTGGGCGGCGCGTCCGCAGACATAGATGCCGATCAGGAAGGCCGCCAGCAGCAGCGCCAGATAACCCGAAAACGGCAACCAGTGCACGGCCAGCCAATAAAGCGGAACGGCTGCGAGCGTACCCGCAGTGCCCGGCAACCAGGGGGTGAGGCCGGAGCCGAAACCAAACGCCAGCAAGCACGCGGGGTCGCGCAGCATTCTCGGGGTGGGATCAGCCAAAATGGTTGTACCCCTTGCGCGGCGGTTCGAAAGGCTTGCCGTGCTTGAGTAGCACCAGCTCCTGTTTGTTGGTGATTTTGCCTATGGGCGTTGCGACTATGCGGCCCTCTTTGATCCAGTCTTCCACCTTGGCCACCTGCTCGCGCGGCACAGTGAAGCACAGCTGGTAGTCATCACCACCGGAGAGGGCCCAGCCCAGACGTTTGTCTTCATCCGTCAGGTCGCGCCAATGCTCGGAGATGGGCAGGCGTCCGACATCCACCACCGCGCCAACGGCGCTGCCTTCGCAGATTTTTCCCAGATCGGCATAGAGCCCGTCGGAGATATCGATGGCCGCCGATGCGGTTCCCACCAACATTTGGCCTTCCGCCAGACGGGGCGTGGGTGCGTAGAAGCGCTTCATCAGATAACTGTATACGCCGGGGCTTACGGTCATCTTTTTTTGTATGACCGCCAGAGCTGCGGCACCATCACCCAGGTTACCCGTGACGTAAATGATGTCGTCGGGGCGCGCGCCGGAACGCCGCAACACTTTGCCCGGCTCCACGGAGCCGTGTACCTGGATGGAAATACAGAGGGGGCCGCGCGTGGTGTCGCCGCCGATCAGGCAGCAATCGTAGCGGTTGGCCATGGAAAGCAATCCGTCGGCAAAACCCGCCACCCACTCCTGATCCGCCTGCGGCAGAGTCAGCGCCAGGGTGAACCAGTGGGGCCGCGCCCCCATGGCGGCGAGATCGCTGAGCGCGGCGCACATGGCGCGCGCACCTATGCGCTCTGCGCTGGTATCCGAAGGAAAGTGCACGCCATCGATCATAGTGTCTATGGACATCACCAGATGGCGGTCGGGCGGGGGTTGGACCACGGCGCAATCGTCACCTATCCCCATGAGCACATCGGCACTTACCTGGGCGCGGGAGAAATAGGTGTTGATCAGGCCGAATTCATCCATGGGATCAACCCTTGCGCTCGGATTTGACTTCCACGGCGCGCAGGCGCGCAGCCACCTTGTCGAGCACACCATTGATAAATTTGTGACTGTCCGTGGCGCCGAATTTTTTCGCCAGACGCAGCGCCTCGTTGATCACCACCTTGTAAGGCACGTCCAGGCGGAATCGCAGCTCATAGGTAGCCATGCGCAACAGGGCCAGGGTGATGGGATCGAGTTCGTGCAGCGCCATATCGGTGATATGGGGCAGAAAGTCCGTCTCCAGAAGAGCGAGCTGGGCGGGCACCTGATGAACCAGTTCGTGGAAGTATTCTGTGTCCACCACGCTCATGTCGTTGTCCGTATGAAACTCCGCCTCTATGACATTGAGCGGATTCTTGGTGACAGACCATTGATACAGGGCCTGCATGGCGTAGTGGCGCGCTTTGCTGCGCTGGGCCGGAAGGGTTTGCATAGAAATCTCTTTGTTGACCAGGGTTCAGAGTTTGCCCAGCAGGGAAACCATCTCCAATGCTGTGAGTGCCGCCTCGGCCCCTTTGTTGCCGGCCTTGGTGCCGGAGCGTTCTATGGCCTGCTCAATGGAGTCCACGGTGAGCACACCGAAGGTGACGGGTATGCCGGCATCCAGGGCAACCTGGGCCAGACCTTTGGTGCATTCGCCGGCCACATATTCAAAATGCGGAGTGCCGCCGCGAATCACCGCGCCGACGGCAATGATGGCGTCGTACTTGCCGCTGCGCGCCAGCTTCTGGGCTACCAGGGGCATTTCGAAGGCGCCCGGGGCATAGACCACGGTCACCTGGGCCAGATCCACGCCGTGGCGGCGCAGGGCATCCAGCGCGCCCTCCTTCAAATGTTCCACCACAAAGCTGTTCCAGCGGCTGACCAGCAGCGCGTAGCGGCCGCCTACGGAGTGAAAATTGCCTTCTATCGTTTGCATGTTCGCGTCTTCCGCTCAGATGTTGGGAATGTATTCCACCACTTCCAGGTTGAACCCGGAGATGGCGTTGAATTTGTAGGGTGCGCTCAACAGGCGCATTTTCTGTATACCCAGGTCCTGCAGTATCTGGGAGCCTGTGCCCACCTGTTTGTAGGCGAGCTGCCGGCTGGGACTGCGGGGTTTGCCGGTCATGATCCAGTCGATGCTTTCCTCTATCTCGCAGGTGGTTTCATTGTGGCAGATGAGCACCACCACACCACTGCCCTCGGCGGCTATGCGCTCCAGGGCACTCTGACAGGTCCAGGGCTTTGCCTGGGCGTCGTGTTCGGGCCAGAGCGCCATCAGGTCGCGCGCGGTGCTGCCCACATGGACGCGCACCAGAGTCGGCTGCGCCGGGTCCACCGTCCCCTTGATCAAGGCGAAGTGACGCTCGTTGCGCGCGCTGTCCAGATAGGTTTTCAGTGTGAACTCGCCGTAGAGAGTCTGCACCTGCCGCTCGTTGATGCAGGCCACCGTCTTCTCGTGCACTGTGCGGTACTGAATCAGTTCCGCGATTGTGCCTATCTTGAGGCCGTGCTGACGGGCGAAGGCCTCCAGGTCCGGGCGGCGCGCCATGGTACCGTCGTCGTTCATGATTTCCACTATGGCCGCCGCGGGCTCGAAGCCCGCCAGGCGCGCCAGATCGCAACCGGCTTCCGTATGTCCGGCGCGGGTGAGCACGCCGCCCGGTTGCGCCATCACCGGAAATATATGGCCCGGCTGCACTATGTCCCTGGGCAAGGCGTTTTTCGCCACAGCCGCTTGAATGGTGCGGGCGCGATCCGCCGCGCTTATGCCCGTGGTCACACCTTCGGCCGCCTCTATGGACACAGTGAAATTGGTGCCGTGGCTGGCGTGGCTCTCCGCCACCATCAGCGGCAGGCCCAACTGACGGCAGCGGTCTTCCGTCAGGGTGAGACAGATCAATCCGCGGGCGTGGCGCGCCATGAAGTTGATGTCCTCTGGACGCACCTTCTCCGCAGCCATTATCAGATCGCCCTCATTCTCGCGATCCTCGTCATCCATCAGGATCACCATCTTGCCCTGACGGATGTCTTCGATGATTTCAGCCGTGCTGTTGAGATCCACGAATCGCTCCTGTGAATGCTGATAAAAATGGCCTTTACTGCAACGGTTAGGTGGGGGTCAAAATCCCCTCACTTTAAAAACCCATTCTCCGCCAAAAACGCCGCGGTAATCCCCCCGGACGACGCCAGGGCCGCCTTATCGCCCAATAGGAGTCGCTCCAGATAGCGTGCGATTACGTCCACTTCCAGGTTCACCCGCGTTCCCACCTTGTAGTGCTGGATCACGGTTTGCTGCAGCGTGTGGGGCACTATGTTGAGGTCGAACACGGCGCCGTCAACGGCGTTCACCGTGAGGCTGGTGCCGTCCACAGTGATCGAGCCCTTATGGGCGATGTATTTGGCCAGGCCATCGGGGGCGCAGACGCGCAAGCGTTCGGAGCGGGCATCGCCGTGGCGGCTGATGACTTCGCCTACGCCATCCACATGGCCGCTGACGATATGCCCGCCCAAGCGGGATTGCGGAGTCAGCGCCTGTTCCAGATTCACCGCCGTGCCCGGGCGCCAATCGCCCAGGGTGGTGAGGCTCAGTGTCTCCCGGGACACATCGGCGCGAAAACCGTCGCTGAGCTTGTCCACCACCGTCAGGCAAACGCCGTTGGTGGCTATGGAGTCGCCGAGCTGCACTTGGCGCCAGTCGAGCCTGGGCGCGCGCACGGTCAGGCGCACGTCGCCTCCCTGGCTCTTCACTTCAACGACCGTTCCTACAGTTTCAACAATGCCGGTAAACATAGCTCACACCAGGGTTTGCGGTTGCTGAGGCCGGACCCGTGCGAGAAAGCGCCAGTCCTCGCCCACGGGGCTCACCTCGTCGATCTCCAGCTGCACCGCCTCCGACAGGAAGGTCAGAGGCAGATCGAACAGCGGGCGGGCGCTGCTGCCCAGCAGCTTGGGCGCCACATAGATGATGAGTTCATCGATCAGACCGACACGCAGAAAATTACCCGCCAGTGTGGGGCCGGATTCCACCAGCACCTCGTTGCAACCTCTCTGCGCCAGCTTGTCCACCAGCGCCCTTAGATCCACTGCGCCGGCGATGCTGGGCATGCCCCAGATCTCTGCACCTATATGCGGGCGGCTGAATGCGCAGGTGGCTACGGCCGCACTGCCGGGCGGGCGCAACAGGCGCGCCTCCGGCGGTGTGCGCAGGCGGCTGTCCACCACCACCCGCAGAGGCTGGCGGGGGTTCTCGCCAAAGGCCGGATCGCGCACGGTCAGGGCCGGATCGTCTTTCAATACTGAGGCTACGCCGGTCACTATGGCGCAGGAGCGGGCGCGCCAGCGCTGCACATCCGCCCGCGCCGCTTCGCCGGTGATCCAGAAGCTTTCGCCCGATGCCATGGCGGTGCGGCCATCGAGGCTCATGGCCAGTTTGCAGCGGATCCAGGGGCGCCCCAGGGTCATGCGCTGAATAAAGCCGGGATTCAAGGCGCGCACTTCGCTTTCCAACACAGGGCCGCGCACTGAGATGCCCGCAGCGCGCAGGCGCTCCAACCCCTTGCCGCTCACCAGCGGGTTGGGGTCTTCCATACCGTAGACCACTTCCGCGACGCCGGCGGCTATGAGTGCTTCGCTGCAGGGGCCTGTGCGCCCCTGATGGTTGCAGGGTTCGAGGGTGACATAGGCAGTACCGCCGCGCGCCGCATCTCCGGCCCGGCTGAGTGCGTCCACTTCCGCATGCGCTTCCCCCGCCTTGCGGTGAAAACCCTCAGCCACCAGCCGGCCCGCGCTGTCCAGCAGCACACAGCCCACCCGGGGATTGGGAGTCGTGGTATTCAGTCCCTGCAGGGCGAGTTCACAGGCGCGCTGCATCCATTTTTCATCGGTGTCCCGACTCATTCCGGATCCTGCTCCAGGGTGTCCAGGGCCTGACGGAATTCACTGATGTCCTGGAAGCTGCGGTAAACCGAAGCGAAGCGCACATAGGCCACGCCATCCAGACTGCGCAGAGCCTCCATCACCTTCTCCCCCACATAGCGGGATTTCACTTCCCGCTCGCCGGTGGCCTGCAGGTGTTGCTTGATGGAATTGATGGTGGCCTCTATGCGCTCGATGCTGACGGGGCGTTTTTCCAGGGCTTTGAGCAGACCATAACGCAGCTTTTGCTCGTCGAATGGCTCCCGCGTGCCGTCGCTTTTGATGATGCGCGGCATCATCAACTCCGCGACTTCAAAGGTGGTGAAGCGTTCGTGACAACTCAGGCACTCGCGGCGGCGGCGCACCTGCGCGCCGTCCGCCACCAGGCGGGAGTCTATGACCTTGGTATCGGCCTGATTGCAGAAGGGGCAGTGCAAGGATCAACTCCTGATGGCGCCGTCCCTGGCGGGATCTGGATTGGTCTGGATCAGTCGCCGTAAACCGGGAACTTGGTGCAGACGCTCAATACTTTTTCTTTCACCACCGGAATCACCTGCGCTGATGTGCCTTTCTCCAGGCTGTCGAGCACATCGCACATCCAGTGGGCCAGTTCGCGGCATTCCGCTTCCTTGAAGCCGCGGGTGGTCACTGCCGGAGTACCCACGCGCAGACCGCTGGTGACGAAAGGTGAACGGGGGTCGTTGGGCACCGCGTTCTTGTTGACGGTGATATTGGCGTTGCCCAGGGCTTCGTCAGCGTCTTTACCGCTGTATTCCTTGCCGATCAGGTCGAGCAGCATCAGGTGGTTCTCGGTGCCGCCGGAGACGATCTTGATTCCGCGCTCGATAAAGGTGGCCGCCATCGCCTTGGCATTTTTCACCACTTGCTGCTGATAGGTTTTGAACTCGGGGCTCATGGCTTCCTTGAAGCTCACCGCTTTGGCAGCGATCACGTGCATCAGAGGACCGCCCTGGCCGCCGGGGAATACAGCGGACTGGAGCTTCTTCTCGATCTCCTCATTGGCCTTGGCCAGGATGATGCCGCCGCGCGGACCGCGCAGGGTTTTGTGCGTGGTGGAGGTGGTGACATCGGCGATTTTCACTGGCGAGGGATAAACCCCTGCGGCAACCAAGCCAGCCACGTGCGCCATATCCACCAGCAGGTAAGCGCCGACTTCGTCAGCGATATCGCGGAATTTCTGCCAATCCATCACCTGGCTGTAGGCGGAGAAGCCGGCGACGATCATTTTGGGCTTGTGTTCGCGCGCCAGACGGGCGATTTCTTCATAGTCCAGCAGACCGGTCTCTGGATTGAGTCCGTACTGCACCGCGTTGTACATCTTGCCGGAGAAATTGACCTTGGCGCCGTGGGTGAGGTGGCCGCCGTGGGCCAGACTCATGCCCAGTACTGTATCGCCCGGATTCAGCAGCGCCTGATAAACGGCGGAGTTGGCTTGTGAACCGGAGTGAGGCTGGACGTTGGCGTAGTCGGCACCGAACAGGGCTTTGACGCGCTCGATCGCCAGAGCTTCCGCCTGATCGACGTATTCACAGCCACCGTAGTAGCGCTTGCTGGGATAACCCTCGGCATACTTGTTGGTGAGTTTGGTGCCCTGGGCTGCCATGACCAGCGGGCTGGTGTAGTTTTCGGAGGCGATCAGCTCTATGTGCTCCTCCTGGCGGCGGCTTTCATTCTCGATGGCGCGCCATATCTCCGGGTCGAATTGGGCGAGAGTCAGGGACTTGTCAAACATGGGTATCCTCAAGCGGCTACAGCAAACGAAGGGGCGGCATTGTACACCAAAAGGCCAAATCGGCCGACATCCCCGCCGCGACACCTCCCAACCCCAGCCACTGCCTCTCCCCCTCATCCATATGCGCTGGCCTATTCACTGAAAGCATTCTGTGGTCCGACCTCCAGTCCCCCACCTTCGTCTCTATCCCACCCGGCAAATTCGCCCGCATCTTTTCATACATACGTTCGATACAAGGTTGAATTTTCAATGTTGTCTGGCGCGAGTAGTTTTCCACTATAATCGCGCCACCAACTCCGCCGGCCCCACGCTCAGGCAAATTGGTAACAAGGCGCAAAACCAGCCACAAGGAAGCCCAACGGCCAGCTGAACCTGACTTCAAGTCAGGACCCCCTTTATCTTCGAAGAAACAGCCATTCCGTATATCGATCAGGACATCGAGGATTAGCCGTGGGCAAATTACGCCTTATACCCTATGAGCCGACCAGTTGCGCCGGACCATCGGCGTCACACAGTACAACTCATTCGCTCCACAAGCATTCCCACAAAACTGCCAACGCCTCTTGCCGAAAAAGCGCGATTGCATTTGCGCAACGCAATCCGGTTGCGCACGCCTGTGACGAGAGCGAAGGAAGGGTCGGTCCTCTACAAAGCTGTTTGAACGGACCTCATTGAATTTTTATGGGACATCTAAAAAACAGACACGGAATAAAGATAGCAATCAGGAAGCGATAAGCACCAAAAAAAAGCGGGATATAACGACTGCCGCGGAAGAAACAAAAAACTTCATCTCCAAGTCAAGGAATCTTTTATGTGCAGAATACTATTGATGAAAAGGACGCTAACCCGCATACCGCGGGAATTTGCGCTTCCCCAAATTTCTAAAGGGCTTTTTTCGGCCTTGGTCTTGAGCTCTGTTTTAGCCGCCTGTAGTTCTGGCGGCGGTTCAGATAAAAGCCCGAGCCCCTCGTCATCTTCGTCGAGTTCATCCGCTTCCAGCAGTGCTACTTCAAGCTCAAGTTCGAGCAGTTCGACATCTTCCAGTTCCACTTCATCCAGTTCAAGCACATCCAGCACAAGCAGTTCAGGGGATGTCATAAAGCCAGAAGAACCCGCAAAACCCATAGCCTCCATTGCAGTAACGGCGACAACTCAGCCCATCGGCAAGACGGTCATTCTTGATGGCAACAGTTCTACTCCGCAAGGAGCCGTGGCTTATTCATGGACGCTGAAAGGTAAGCCGGATGGAAGTGCGACCACCTTAAAAAACAGCACTTCCGCCCAGGCCAGCTTTGATGGCGACAAGCTGGGCGAATACACCGTTGAACTGGTGGTCAATGACGGGACCACCAGCAGCGAAGTCGCAACGACGGTTGTGACACTGACCAACGCCGCGCCCGTTGCCAACGCAGGTGCTGACCAGAAAGTCGATGTAGGCACCACAGTGACTCTGGATGCCAGTGGCAGTACAGATGCCGATGGTCATTCGCTGTCTTATGCCTGGTCACTCACAGTCAAACCTACTGCCAGCGCAGCCGCGCTCAGCGCCGCAAATGCTGCCAAGCCGACCTTTGTGGTGGACCTGCCCGGTGAATATACATTCTCACTGGTGGTGAACGACGGGTACGCCAATAGCGCAGCGGATACAGTCACCATATCAACCAACAATGTGCCCCCTGTGGCGAATGCCGGTTCAAATATCGGCGGAAAATTCGTGGGCGACACCATTATGTTGGACGGCTCCAAATCCTCCGATCTGGACGGCGATCCGATTACTTATGCCTGGACTTTAAATGTACCAGCAGGAAGTAAAGCGACATTGAGCAGCGCCACCACCGTCATGCCCACATTTGTGATCGATGTAAAAGGCCTTTACGAAGCGACACTGATCGTCAGCGACGGCAAAGCGCTCCTGCGACGGTTCAAATCACTGCAGACGGCAATACGCCTCCAGTTGCAGATGCCGGCCCCGATCAAAACGCCACTGTCGGCACACTGGTTACCCTGAATGGAAAAATCAGCGACATAGACGGCGACACACTCACCTTGAGCTGGTCCATTACTGAAAAACCTACAGGCAGTAATGCGGCCTTGAGTTCAACCAATACTGCAACCACCAGTTTTACGCCGGATGTGGCCGGAGATTACATCGCTCAGCTGACGGTGTCTGATGGTCAGGCTCAAGTTTCTGACACCGTCACCATCTCAACTGTCGCGCTTCCCCCACCCATCGCCGACGCCGGCCCGGATCAATCGTTTAAAAACGCTGCCACGGTTGTTCTGGACGGCAGTAAATCCTCCGGTTCCGACACTCTGACATATGCCTGGAGCTTCACCAGCCGACCCGCTGGCAGCGCAGCCACTTTGACTGGCGCAACCACGGCACAACCCAGCTTTGCCCTTGATGTGGAAGGCACCTATGTTGTGCAGTTGATTGTCAGCGCTGGTGCGCGTTCCAGCGCGCCTGATAGCGTGACCATTAGCTACAAGACCAATGTCCGCCCGGTTGCGGAAATAGAAGCCGAAGTGGAGTGGATCGAAGGACAAGTCATCACCCTGGATGGTTTGGGTTCAAGCGATGCCGATGGGAATGTGTTGACTTACCAATGGTCCGTTATTCAAAAACCTGACACGGCAACTGCCAGTTTCGACAACGACAGCGATCCGCAACCCAATCTGACCGTCGACCTGCCAGGCAATTATGTGGTGCAGCTGATCGTGAACGACGGCCTGCTGGACAGCGAACCCACAACCATGGCCCTGACCGTCCTTGAAATAGATCCGAACAAAGATACCGACGGCGACGGTCTGCCGGATGCGCTGGAAATTCTCTTAGGTTTGGATCCCACCAAAACCGATACGGGCAATACGGGTACTCCAGACGGATTGAAGGACTTCGACAGCGATGGTCTGCCCAATATCTGGGAGTTCCGCATGGGTTACGACCTCACCAAAACCGATTCGGACGCGAATGGTGTAACCGATGCTAATGAAGATTTTGATGGGGATGGGATTAACAATCGGCTGGAGATTGAGTGGGGTACGGATCCAATGGACCCCAATACTGCGCCTTTTAGCTTTGTTGTCAGCCAAAGCCCGGTCGTGCCGGGTGGGCGTATTGGTTACGTCATTCAGGTCAGCAATATGAAGAGTGTTGACTCATTGAATGGAGTTTCTGTCCGGCTAACCATCCCCACGGGAGTCGGCTTTCATTGGACAAATGACGCACAGCCCAACACTTCCGTGAACTGCGGTAACTGCGGCGCTGGCGATGAAGCCACCTGGAACTTGGGCGACTTGGCTGCGGGG
>Ga0065721_10004492_pt1 | contig 32934 bp, 30 predicted proteins | sample Mesricmetagenome_FD_59108 | JGI IMG/M metagenome (GOLD analysis project Ga0065721, IMG submission 59108) | Mesophilic microbial community from rice straw/compost enrichment Sample: eDNA_1 v2 (version 2) | ecosystem: Engineered > Solid waste > Grass > Composting > Bioreactor | place: USA: Davis... | reverse complement strand
CGGCCACTGCGGGCACTCAGCCGCGTCGTGGTGAGCGTCCGGCGGCATCGCCCGCCGTGCGTCGTCGTGCTGAAGAGCTCGGCATCAAGTTGCAGTTCGTGCGTGGCACCGGCCCGACCGGTCGCATTCTGCACGCCGATCTCGATGCCTATCTCGCCGAAGAGTCCGGCAGCGGCGGCCCGTCACGCATCGGTCACGCCGCGCCTGCCCAAGGCGGCGGCAACAACTATCTCTACAGCAAGCTCTCCGGTGGCGAGGACATCCCCGTCATCGGCCTGCGCCGGCAAATCGCCGAGCGCATGCAGGCGGCGAAACGTCACATTCCCCACTTCACCTATGTGGAAGAAGTCGATGTGACCGAGCTGGAGGAGCTTCGCGCTCACTTGAACGCCACGCGCGCCAAGGACCAGCCGAAGCTGACCTTGCTGCCGTTCCTCATGCGTGCACTGGTTCGGGTGCTGCGTGAGTTCCCGCAGATGAACGCAACCTACGACGATGAGGCTGGCGTCATTCATCGTAGCGCTCCCGTGCACATCGGCATGGCCGTGCAAACCAATCGCGGTTTGCTGGTCGCCGTGATCAAGCACGCCGAGTCTCGCGACATCTGGGACTGCGCAAGCGAAGTGAGCGAGCTCGCCACGGTGGCACGCGATGGCAAGGCATCGCGTGAACAACTGAGTGGCTCGACGATCACCATCACGAGCCTCGGCCCCTTGGGCGGAGTCTCCGCGACACCGGTCATCAATCGACCGGAGGTCGCGATCATCGGACCGAACAAGATCGTCGAGCGCCCGGTGGTGCGCGACGGACAGATCGTCATCCGCAAGATGATGAATCTGTCGTCCTCGTTCGACCATCGCGTCATCGACGGCGCCGAAGCCGCCGAGTTCATTCAACGCCTGCGCGCGGTTCTCGAGCAGCCCGCCACCATTTTCGTTCGGTGATCCCATGAGCGAACACATCAAGACACGGTTGTTGGTCGTGGGCGGCGGGCCCGGCGGATATGTCACGGCGTTACGCGCCGCCCAGCTTGGCGTGCAGGTCACGCTGGTGGAGGCCGACCGCCTGGGCGGCACCTGCCTGATCCGCGGCTGCATCCCCTCCAAGGCGATGATCCATGCCGCCGAAAAGTTTACGACGGTGCGGGACGCCGCCAGAAAGGGCGGCACGTTAGGCATTTCCCTGAGTGCCCCGCCGACCCTGAATCTCGCCGAAACGGTGCAGTGGAAGGACGGCGTCGTGAACCGCCTGAACGAAGGCGTCGCGGGCCTGCTCAAGCGCGCCAAGGTGCAGGTGATCTCCGGCTGGGCGAGCTTCGTCGATGCGAAGTCGTGCGTCGTGCAGACGAGCGGCGGCCAGATCGGCATCACCGCCGAGCATGTGGTGCTCGCGACGGGCTCCGAGCCGGTGGCCTTGCCGGGGCTGCCGTTCGGCGGACCGATCATTTCCTCCACCGAAGCGTTGTCGCTGCAGAGCCTGCCGCGCAGCCTCGCCGTCGTCGGCGCCGGCTACATCGGGCTCGAGCTGGGCATCGCGTTCCGCAAGATGGGCGTCGACGTAACTGTCGTCGAAGCCCAGGACCGCATCCTGCCGCTCTATGACAGCGCGCTGGTGAAGCCGGTCGCGCGCTGGCTCGAGAAGAACGGCGTGCCGGTGCATCTGGGCGCGACCGTCATCGGCTTCGAGGCGGGCTCGCTGTTCGCGACGACCCAGGACGGCCGGTCGCTGGCGTTGAAGGCCGAGCAAGTCCTGGTCACCGTCGGCCGTCGGCCCCGTACGCAAGGTTGGGGCCTCGAAAATATGGGCATCGACATGAGCGGCCGCTTCGTGCACGTCGACGATCAGTGCCGCACCTCGATGCGCAACGTGTGGGCCATCGGCGATCTGGTCGGCGAACCCATGCTCGAGCACAAGGCCGCGGCCCAGGGCGAGATGGTCGCCGAGATCATCGCGGGCCAGCGCCGCCGCTTCGATCCGGTCGCGATTCCTGCCGTATGCTTTACGGAACCGGAGATCATCAGCGTCGGTTTGTCACCGAGCGATGCGGGCGCGGGCGACATCGAGGTGATCACCTCGCAATTCCCGTTCGCCGCCAACGGCCGGGCGTTGTCGATGGAAGCGGGCGAGGCGGGCGGATTCGTCCGCATCGTCGCCCGCAAGCACGACCGCCGCCTGCTCGGCATTCAAGCCGTGGGCGCGCACGTGTCGGAGCTGTCCGGGGAGTTTGCGCTGGCGCTCGAAATGGGCGCGACACTGGAGGATGTGGCGGGAGTCATCCACGCCCATCCGACGCTCTCGGAAGCATTCTTCGAGGCATCGCTGGCCGGTCTCGGCCATGCGCTGCATGTGTGATGGGTGCTGAGGACAAAGCGCCATGAGCAACGGCAGTCTCGACAAAATCGACTACAAGATCCTGTCGGTCCTGCAACAGGACGCATCGCTGTCGGCGGCGGAAGTCGCCGAAGCGGTCGGCCTGTCGCAGTCCCCCTGCTGGCGACGGATCCAGCGGCTCAAGGACGACGGCTACATCACCAAGATCGTGGCGCTGCTCGACCGGCAGAAACTGGGCCTGCGCGCCCAGCTGTTCGTGCAGGTCAAGGTGGTGAAGAACGACCGGGCCAGCCTCGCGGAGTTTTCCGAGGCGATCCGCGCCTTTCCCGAGGTGATGGAGTGCCACGTGGTGCTCGGGGTGTTCGACTTCCTGCTGCGGGTGGTGGCCAAGGACATGGACGCCTACGAGACCTTCTACTTCGAGAAGCTCTCCCGCGTGCCGCACATCCTCGAGGTCACCTCTTATGTCGCGGCCTCGGAGATAAAAACCACGACCGCCTGGCCGTTGCACGTCTAGCAACGAACTTTGTCAGGGAACGCAACACCGCCCCGCCTAGCGGGGCGGAGGCGTTCGTCCTTTACCTGAAACGTTGTTCATAAAACCCCTAGAACGACGTTAGCGTCTTGCAAGTGTCGCGGATTACGTGCATCACTACGCCACCAAACTCGCCGAGGTTGATAAGTAAACGCACCAAGCACGCCCAACGCACATAATCGTCCTAAGACATGCCTTGAAAGTCGGTGGCGCCCGACCAGCACATCCGAGCGCTTGCCGATCGTGTATTGATGAGGGGGAATGATGGAAGGTCTGGACAAGATCGATCTGAAAATCTTGCGTGCGCTTCAGGAGGATGCCTCGCACTCGGCCGCCGAAATCGCAGATTCGGTGGGCCTGTCGCAGTCGCCGTGTTATCGGCGCATTCAACGCCTGAAGGAAGAGGGCTATATCACCCGGATCGTGGCGATGCTCGATCGCCGCAAGCTGAACCTGTTGACGCAGCTGTTCGTGCAGGTCAAGGTGATCCGCAACGATCAGCAGAGCCTGCAGGAATTCACCGAGTACATCCGCAGCTTCCCGGAAGTGCTGGAGTGTCACGTGATCCTGGGGGCCTACGATTTCCTGTTGCGCGTGGTGGTGCGCGACATGGAGGCTTACGAGAAGTTCTATTTCGGCAAGCTCTCGACGGTGCCCAACATCCGGGAAGTCAATTCCTTCGTGGCCGCCTGGGAAGTGAAGTCGACGACCTCGTTGCCGCTGAAGATCTAATTCGTGCAATCGTCCGCCGCCAGCTCCATGCAGGATGCATACATCATGCGCAAGGTGCGAGCTGGGGACGCATTTCCGCGAAGTTCCTGCCTCGCGGCAGGAGTAGGCTTTTGATAGCAAGAATGGCACCGCGCGACGGTGCCGTAACAACGGCCCGCAAGGGCTCACTAGAGCAAACCGCTCGAGGGGGATGCATGACTATGACTCGTGCCGTGAAGATGTTCGGTAGCACGTTGCTCGCGATGGGACTGGTCGCCGTGAGTCTGACGGCGAGCGCCGAAGACGTGAAAGTGACACTCACGGGCGCCGAAGAAGTTCCCGCCGTGACCACCCAGGCCAAGGGCGAGGGGACGATCACGATCGGCAAGGACAAGAGCGTCAGCGGCACTGTCAAGACGACCGGCGTCGAAGGGATCGCCGCCCATATTCATCTCGCCGAGCCGGGCAAGAATGGCCCGCCGGTCATTACGCTGACCAAGGGTGCGGACGGCAGCTGGTCCACCCCGGAAGGCGCGAAGCTCACCGAGGAACAGTATCAGGCGTTCAAGGCAGGCCACCTGTACGTGAACGTGCACAGCGCCGCTCACAAGGGTGGAGAGATTCGGGGCCAGCTCAAGCCGTAACAGGCCCGGTTGTCCCAGGGGATCCATCATCAAGCGGCCGCATCGCCGGATTCGATAACAAATGACGAAATTGAACATTGCAGGCGGCCGACGCTCCCGCGTCGCCGCCACTTGGGTAACGCTCGGTCTTACATTCGGTGCGGCCTGCGTCGCGGGGCTGTCGATCGCCGATTCCAGCCGAGCCGACAGTCCGGCGGCCTCCGCCGGCGATCAAGCCAACTCGCTGGTCGAGCGCGGTCGATACATTGCCCGGGCCGGCAACTGCGTGAGCTGCCACACCGCACCCGGCGGGCAGGCGTTCGCGGGCGGGCTCGCGTTCGAAACGCCGTTCGGCAAGCTGTACTCGACCAACATCACGCCCGATCCGGACACCGGCATCGGCAAGTGGACGGAGGAGCAGTTCGCTCGCGCGGTCCGCGAAGGCGTGCGGCCCGACGGTGCGCACCTGTATCCCGCGTTCCCGTACACGGCCTACACCAAGCTGACGGACGAGGACGTCTCGGCGCTGTACGCGTACCTGAAGGTCGTGAAGCCGGTGAACAACACCACGCCGGAGAACGAGATGAGCTTCCCGGCCAACCAGCGCTGGGCCCTGGGCATCTGGAAGACGATGTTCTTCGATGAAGGCCGCTTCAAGGAGGATCCCGCGCAGTCGCCCGAGTGGAATCGGGGTGCGTACCTGGTCGAAGCGCTCGGTCACTGCTCCGCCTGTCATTCGCCGCGCAACTTCATGGGCGCGGAGAAATCCAGCATGGCGTACACCGGCGGGGAGTTCAACGACAAGGTCCTGACCGGCGAGATCCGCCAGTGGTCGGCGCCCAATCTCACCAACGCCAAGAATGGCCTCGGCCACTGGCCGGTGGAAGAAGTCGCGGCGTATCTGAAGACCGGGCGCAACGCGTTCGTCGAGACGCACGGACCGATGAACGAGGTCATCTTGAACAGCACGCGTCATCTGACCGAGGCTGACACGATGGCGATGGCCACGTACCTGAAGAGCCTGCCGCCGAACGAAGGCAAGGTCGGCAAACCGGCGAGCGCCGAAGAGTTGAAGGCGGGCGAGAGCCACTACAACCTTCACTGCGGCACCTGCCATCAGCCGAGCGGCCTGGGCGCCCTGAGCGAAGATGCGGGCGCGAACCTGGTCGGCAATCCGATGGTGCAGGCGAGCAACCCGGCCTCGCTGATCAACGTGATTCTCTACGGACCGCACCTGGCGAAGTTGCCCGGCCCGAAGCGCTGGAAGGATATGCCCAACAACTTCGGCGAGAAGCTCTCCGATGAGGAAGTGGCGCTGATTGCCAGCTACATGCGCAACGCATGGGGCAACGTCGGCGGCGCGGTCACCGAGAAGCAAGTCGCCCAGCAGCGCTGACGCGCCACTGAAGTCTTCGGCATGAAACATCGCAACGCGTACGTACCAACGTGCGCGTTGCCGATTGCGGGGGTTGAATGAAAAAACTGGGTTGGTTGCTGGTCGCCGTGGTCGGCGCGTTCGCGATCGGCGGGCTCGCGATTCATCGCGGCGAGACCATCAACGCGATGTGGCTCATCGTCGCGGCTGCTTGCGTCTATGCCATCGGCTATCGTCTCTACAGCGCCTGGGTCGCGGCCTCGGTGCTCGCCCTGGACCCGAGTCGGGTCACCCCGGCCGTCCGGCTCAACGACGGCCGCGACTACGTCCCCACCAACAAGTGGGTGGTGTTCGGTCATCACTTCGCCGCCATCGCCGGCCCCGGTCCGCTGATCGGCCCCACGCTCGCAGCTCAATTCGGTTATCTGCCCGGCACGATCTGGATTCTGGTCGGCGCGGTGCTGGGCGGCTGCGTACAGGACATGACCGTGCTGTTCCTGTCGACCCGTCGCAACGGTCGCAGCCTGGGGCAAATGGCGAAGGACGAGTTGGGCCCGGTCGGCGGCTATGCCGCGATGATCGGCACGCTCGTCATCATGGTGATCCTGATCGCCGTGCTCGGCCTGGTGGTGGTCAACGCCATGCGCCACAGCCCGTGGGGCACCTCGACGGTGTTCGCGACCATTCCGATCGCGCTGCTGGTCGGCATCTACATGAAGGACATTCGTCCGGGCCGCGTGCTGGAAGCCTCGATCATCGGCGTCGTCCTGCTGCTGCTCGCGGTGGGCGGCGGCGGCTGGGTCGACAGCCATCCCACGATCCGGCAGTTCTTCGATCTCGATGCGCTGACGCTCGCCTGGTTCGTGATCGGTTACGGCTTCATCGCCGCCGTGCTGCCGGTGTGGCTGTTGCTCGCGCCGCGCGATTATCTCTCGACGTTCTTGAAGCTCGGCACGGTGACGCTGCTCGCGATCTCGGTGATCGTGATGCGTCCGGACATTCACATGCCGGCGGTGACCCAGTTCATCGACGGCTCCGGCCCGATCTTCGGCGGTGCGCTGTTCCCGTTCGTGTTCATCACCATCGCCTGCGGCGCCATCTCCGGCTTCCACGCGCTGGTCTCGAGCGGCACCACGCCCAAGCTCATCACCAATGAAGGCGATGTGCGCCTGATCGGTTACGGCAGCATGATGCTGGAGTCGGCGGTCGCCATCATGGCGATGATCGCCGCCACGCTGCTCGAGCCGGGGGTGTTCTTCGCGATCAACAGCGGACCGGGTGCGGTCGGCGCGACCCCGGAAGCGGCGGTGGCGACCATCACCAGCTGGGGCTTCCCCGTGACCGTGGATCAGATGGCGTTCCTCGCCAAGGAAATGGGCGAGTCGACCCTGTTTGCTCGTACCGGCGGCGCGCCGTCGCTCGCGGTCGGCATGGCGAGCATTTTCGCCTCGACCTTCGGTCAGAACATGCTGGCGCTGTGGTATCACTTCGCGATCATGTTCGAAGCCGTCTTCATCCTGACGACGCTCGATGCGGGCACGCGCGTGGGTCGCTTCATGCTGCAGGATGCGCTGGGTCACTTCTGGCCGAAGCTCGGCCAGACCTCGTGGTATCCGTCGATCCTGCTCTCCAGTGCCCTGATCGTGGCGGGCTGGGGTTACTTCCTGTACATCGGCGTCATCGATCCGAACGGCGGCATCAACATCCTCTGGCCGTTGTTCGGTATCTCCAATCAGCTGCTCGCCGGCATCGCGCTGTGCATCTGCACGGGCATTCTGGTGAAGCAGGGCAAACTGCGGTTCGCGTGGGTGACGGGTCTGCCGCTGGCGTGGCTGACCATCGTGACCACCGTGGCGACCTGGCAGAAGGTCGTCTCCGACGATGTGCGAATCGGCTTCCTGGCCGCTGCCGATGACATCGCATCGAAACTGGCTGCTGGCACCCTGAGCCCCGAACAGGCCGCGGTCGCGCCACAGCTGATCTTCAACCAACGACTCGACGCCGTGCTGGCCATCGTGCTGACGCTGATTCTCTGGATCGTGATCATCGATACCGCGCGCGTGTGCATGCGAGTCGTGCAAGGCTTGCCGGTGCCCCCGAGCTCGGAGGTCCCGGCACGAGGAGCGGCATGATCAACACACTTCGCAGATCCATCCCGACCAACACCTGGTCGACCGACGAAATCCGTCTGTTGCGGCAGCTGGCTACCGCCGGCGCCTCGCTCGACACGATTTGCGTCACGTTGCGAAGGACGCGCTCGGCGATCAGAAACAAGGCGACGATGCATGGCATCTCGCTGAAGCGTTGCGGTGAAAGTCTGAGTTCACACGAGCAAGGGGCTGCATAGATGAAGCGCACGCGGGTCACGGCGGTAGCGACAGCATTGCTGTCAGGCGCGATGTTCTCGGCCGTTCAATCGGCAGAGTCACCGCTCGAGATCAACGCGTGCGGTCTGTTGACCCCGGCGGAAATCTCCGCCGCGGTCGGCTTGCCCGTCGACAACGGCCGTCGTCAGGACGAGGGCATGACGCGCGACGGTCAATACTCATCGACCTGCTTCTGGACCATCGAGCCCGACAAGGCCCCGGATGTCACCCAGCCGGGCCGCGGCCGTCGTTTCGTCATTCTGAACGCCCATCGCTGGCCGCCGGGGCAGGGCCTGGCGAAGAAGTTCCTGGAGGCGTTCCATGAGTCCGCCGACAAGGGCGTCATCGCCAACCAGCCCGTGCCTCGCAAGTTCGGCGACGAGGCGCTGTGGTGGGGCGACGGCCTCGCCGTTCGCAAGGGCGATGTGAGCTTCGGCATCTCCGTCTACATGCCCAAACGCGGCGAACCCCGCACGAGCGTGATGGAAGAGAAGCTCGCGCCGCACATTCTGCGGCGTTTGGATCGCAACACCGCGGTCTGATTCGGATCCCCTCATAGCATCCAACGCCGGCCGGGCCTCGCCCGGCCGCTGTGGCCGCCTCACGTTGCGAGCGTGGCGCAAATCACCCCAGCCAGCGTGCTCCGACGGCGCGCTGGATCATCACTTGTCTCCATACAGCCTCGTTGTCGCGGCTGAGCTGTGAAAGCTCTGTCTCGTTAGTGCCCACGAGTGGCGCTGGAGTAGCGCTGCCGTTGTAGGGAAGCTTCGGAGTGCAGTCAGCGATTGACGGCCAGCGACATCGCCATGAGCGACAGGGTGTGGCCGCTTTGGAACAAGCCCTTCTGGCTCTCGTTTGTCCTGCAGTCATGCAGAGTAGAGAATCATGAGCGCGACCCTCTGGGACGTAGTGATCGTAGGCGCCGGCCCTGCCGGGTTGAGCGCGGCACTCGTGCTGGGGCGGGCGTGTCGAAAGGTGCTTCTGTGTGATCGTGGCACCCCACGAAACTGGGCATCGAAGCAGATGCACGGCTTCCTGACGAGAGACGGCATCGAGCCGCGGCAGTTTCGTGAGTTGTCGCATCAGGAGCTGGGCCAGTACCCGCAGGTGAAGTTTCGGGGCGCGCGAGTGATCGCAGCAGAGTTGCTGCCCGACGCGACTTTCAGTGTCACTTTCGCAAATGCATCGACAGCTCGAACCAGGAAGCTACTACTGGCCACCGGACTGTTCGATCGGCTGCCGGCTTTCGAGGGGATCGAAAAGTTCTTCGGGACGAGCGTGTTCCAGTGCCCCTACTGTCACGGCTGGGAAAATCGCGGTGGAGCGGTGGCGGTGTATGGGAAGGGGCAGCGCGGCTTCGAGATGGCACGAGCGATGACGGCGTGGACGAGCGATATCGTCCTGTGCACCGATGAGCGGGCCGACTTGTCCACCCGAGCGAAACGGGAGCTGCAACGAAATTCCATCGAAGTGCGCACCGCGCCCATCGCCAGGCTCGAAGGACGCGCGGGCCAGCTGAAACGCGTCGTGTTCCAGGATGGCAGCGCGATAGAGCGGACCGCGTTGTTCTTCGACACGCCAAGCACGGAACAATCGGACCTCGCGCGCTCGATCGGATGTGAGTTCACCGAGAATGGCGGCGTGAAGTGTGGCGCGCATTCGGCCACCACCGTGCCGGGCGTCTTCGTGGCCGGAAACATCACGCGCGATGTTCAACTCGCCATCGTTGCGGCCGCCGAAGGAACGCGGGCGGCGTTCGGCATCAACCGGGCGCTGACGCGCGAGGACTTTACAAGAAGGGCCACGGGTGAAAAACGCGTCGAGCACGCGATTCCGAAATAGCCAAAGGACTCGCGATCACCGACTCATTGGCTGACGAGGCGAGCGCGCTTTTTTTGTGGGCGGGAAAGCCAGGGTGCGACTGCGGTCGTGTCCGGAGCACGACGAACGCGGCAGAGTTCTGTCAAGCAAGCGCACCTTGCCCGGCACGGACAGTGGGGCGACGGCTGATCGTGCATCGCGCCAGCGGCGGCATACGCTTGCCGGTCTCGGCGCGTCGGCGCCTAATACCTGATTCTCAACAGACAGGAGCCGGGCTCTATCCGGAAACGTCCTATGAGAACCCTGTATTCCTATCCCGACCTGTTCGGCGTCGCCGATAACAATCCGTTCGGCCTCAAGGTTTACGCGTTCCTGCGTCTGCACGATCTCGAATTCGAGCATCGGCACATTCTCGACACAGGCACGGCCCCGCGCGGACAGCTGCCTTACCTGGTAGATGGCGCGACCACGATCGGCGACAGCGACGCGATCATCGCCTACCTCGACGCGCAGTGCGGGCTGCACGCCGATTCGAAGTTGGATTCACAGCAGCGCAATCTCGACTTGCTGGTGAGGCGAACACTGGATGATCTGTATTGGCAGATGAGCTATTCGCGGTGGCGTGATGATCGCTACTGGCCCGCTTTCAAGTCAGCATTGCTCGGGACACATCCCGAGATCACAGAGCAGAGCGTGGAGAGCGCGCGGGAGTACAACCGTCTGCGCTATCACTACCAGGGAATCGGCCGTTATCAGCCTGACCAGGTCTATGCGCGCGGCACGGACAACCTGCGCGTGGTCGCTGACCTGTTGGGCGAGAAGCCGTTCTTCTTTGGCACGGACGTGGAGAAGATCGACGCGGCGTTATACGGGTTCGTCGCCAACATCTACTTCTACGAGATCGACACTCCACTGAAGCGCTACGTGCTGTCGCGGCCTGGCCTGGTGAGGCACTGCCTTGCGATTCATGAGCGGGTGCGGCGGTGAGCTAGCGCTCCTCACCGCAGGAGCGGCTGGCGCGATGTTCGTCGATTCCTGTCGTCGACGACGGCTCAGCCCACGATATAAAAGTAGGCAATGGTCTCGCTGTCGCCAAGGATCATCTTGAATGGTGTTTTCATCGTGTCCTCGAGGTAGCTAAAGGGACTCATTGCTCAACCAGTTCTTGCAATGACGAGTCTTGCAGCGTCTGGTGATCTTGGCTGGAGGCGCTTGGATGCCGCACGACTGGACGATGGCAGAGTGAACATCCGATAGGAGTTGCAGGGACGCGAGCTCCACTTCGTTGCTCTCACGGCCGATCCAACCAAAAGCCATTCGCACGGTATGCGGCGGCCCCCCTCTGTCACCAGGACGCTCATCGTCGCCGAGCCCCGCTTGACCTGGAACTCCGTCGCTCCAGGTCGCTGCGGCAGGCGATCGAACCTTTCGACGCGGTTGCAGGTTCGGCCCTGCATGAGAGCATTGCGCAGCAGGTATCGATCGGCCACGAGTTCCGCCTCCTGTTCCAGATTGTGCTGCCAGAACGTCTTGTTCGGGACTAGCGGGAATGATACGAAGTGCCAGCGTGCAGCCGTTCGTCACACGACAGCCCGGATTCCGGTTCTGGTAGACGTGAAACATCTCATGCACGATGAGGGATCGGTCATGTCGGATCGGCACGGTCGCCGCAGAGAAGTCCGGCTGCCAGGCAACGCCCGAGGCGGTGCCCACGTAGATGTGACCGTTGGGCGCCATCAGATAGCCTTGAATGCCGAGGAAGCCGCCATTGCAGATGCGCACGCGGTCAATGTTACGGATGTTCACGCCATTGGCGAGCGCGAGATTGCTCTTCTCCCCGCTGGTCAAGAGCCGGCAGCGCGAGGAGTTGGTGGTGAGCGCGCCCGCGAGCGCGGTCAATTCGGAGAGGATTTCAAACCCGCGAGCTTTGGGTAGCTCGGGATCGGCCGAGGACTCATGTTCGCGCGTGCCGCCGTCGCGAAGCACGCCTTGCATGATTTCCACGCCGAGCGTTTGCTCGATGACATTTGCGATGACCGTTGCCGCCGAGGACTGGGCGAGAACGGACGTGTCCTGCAGCGTCGGATCGAAGGCATCGGCGAGATCCTTGGGCACGTCGGCACTGCTGACGGGGCGGTTAGGCACGTCGGATCGAACATGTTTCCTGTGATTGGCATACCGTTGATCAGGAAGCCGAGCAGTGCGAGCTGCTGAAGCGCATACCTGCCGGTCTCGCGACCTCCTCGATCCGGGCTGGGGACAGCGTCCAGTAGTGGACATCATTCAAGAACTGCTGCACGGGTGATGTGACCGTCGTGAGCCCTAGAGGCGGCGCGAGGCGCTGCGGGTTGCCATAGACGATCAGCGGGTCGCTGCTTGGGATGCCGGAGACCAGGACGTCAAGAATGCCGTTCGAGCAACGAAAAGAAGGCGGCATCGTGCCCCAGTCGGGCGCGTGGTGCCATTGCATACAAATGTTAGGAGGAAGGCTCTCGGCGGGCGAAGTGGCGCGATACCATAGTTCCTTCCATGTTGGAGATCGAACAAAGGTCCGAGCTTCCGCAGCTTCTCGCAGCTTCTCTTCATGATTTTTCAGCGAGCGGAAGCATTCTTGAGTTTGTGAGTTATTTCTGTCAAGTACCGTCGAAGACGATGCTTTTCAGCCTTCGCTGATGCCAACACGATCACTTCTCGACCTGGGTCTACGGAGCAATAGGTCACCTTGGCAGGGATTGGACAACCCACGAACTACGCCGATGTCACAAAGAGGGCGGAGGTCACGTTCCTCTGAGGGCGCTCCTCCAATCCTCGATTTGTACATCGGACAGCCGTCAACCCGTTGACAATGCTCCAAGGCGATTGCAAACATGCTGTCCCAAGAGGCGACTAAAGACGGCTGACAAAAGTCCAGCGTTCCCAGCACTCGAGGGCGCAGTCTGGGGGTGCCTCGATTGATTCGTTGCGGGCTATAGTGCGAGATGAGCCCATCTCATGGCAGCGAACATGCAGGGTGACGTGAAGGTGCCAGATTGTTTTTCGTATTCAAAGGAGTGTTGCGATGAAAGCCTTGCGACTGTTGATCGGGGGTGCGCTGCTGATGGCAGCGTCGGTTTCTGCGCATGCCTATACAGAGTGTACCGGGCAGGTGACTCGCATCTTCACGGATAGTACGGTGTATGTTTGGTTCGACACCGGGCTCAATTGGCAGAAGAGCCCGTACTACATCACTTCCCCGCCAACGCCTGGGGAGCTCGAGCGTCAGCAGGCGGTAAAGAACCTGCTGGCCATGGTGACCACGGGAATGACGACCGGTCGCTCAGTCACGGTTCGATTCTCTGCGGACGGGGTCTCGTGCACGGGAGATCAGACCAACCTGGAAGTGTGGGGCGTATTTCTGAACGCAACCTGAGTTAAGACGGTGGTTGCTGTCCGTGCCGATATCACTCAGCCGGGTCGGTGCGAGATCATCCGGATGGAGCCTTAGCGGTTTACGTCGTGTTCGGCAGAGCCAAGTGACGAAAACCAATCGCGCTGAGAGGAAAACAGAAAGAACTCGCAACGATGCTGCTCATCGTTGACAAGTTCATGGGGCCCTGCAGTTTCGCATGTAGTCGGAGTGCTGAGACGAACGCAGTCTCGGCTGAGCCGAGCGAGAAGAGCTTCCTAACGGAAGGGAACCTGATGAAAAAATCGATCGCGCTCATCTGGACGATGATTTTCTGGAGCGGCCTTGCCGGCGCTGCCGGTTTTGATAACAGCTATCGTGTCCGCGTTGGACATTACAATGCGGACGTCCTGCCAGACTTGTTCGTGAGTTCGTCCCGCTTTACACCCATTGCGATCGACGATATCCAGGTGATCGTTCCGCCGCCGGTGCAGGACTTTGTTCTGTCCAACAATGGCAACGGCACGTTCTCACTCGTGACACAACTCTCGAGCACCGAGCGTGCGGCGGCCCGCAATTGGCCGGAAGCTGACGCGATCGTGTCAGTGCGTGACGTCGATGCGAATGGTTTCGATGATCTGAGCATTGAGGGATTGCCCGACATCATCACTGGAGCGTTGGATCAGATCGTGCACGCCACCAGAGGCCGTGTGCCGTTTCATGTCACCGCGAAGAATGCCAAGTTCGTGAAGTATCACGGTGACCTGATCCGGTGGATGCTGGATCCGCAGTTCTTTACGAATGTGCCGCTGAAGCTCGCTTCGTCACAGCCCGCGACGGCAAAATGGTTCGGATTTGTCAGAGATCCCCAGGACTTCAGCTCAGCCTATCAGCTGATTCAGCAGTGCAGGATCATCCACCCAACCAGGTCTTGTGGGTACGCCTACATCGATCCAGTTGCCACGTCCGCTGACCCGAAGGGATGCGTGCGCTCCGTCACGCTGTACGACGGTAACCTCCAGCCTGTTGGCCAAGATCCCAACCACGACGTCTGTCAGTATGAACTGCACGTGTACGACTATGTGCCGGCGAGCGTCACCTTGCAGGCAGATACGTCGGTGTACGATACGGATGCGCGGGAAACCGCGGAGATCCTGAAGCGACTTAAGGATGGGTGCCCGGAGGTTCCGCTGAACGACCTGACGGCTGCCACGGAACTGGAGCAAATCCTCGCCCGGGTCTGGGGTCAAAATGTGATCGACCAGGCCGGCGGGTTCGTCAACGTCAATAACAGCGAATCACACCCACCTTTCCCTGGAGATGGGTTGTTCGATACTTCCGCCGATACTTATCATCACTACGATGTCACGACCCCGCTGTGCTCGATCGGCCAACTCGGGTGTGACGTCGCCACCCAGCGGGCAATCCTTCGCTACTTCAGCTATCCAAGCTACAAGCTGCAACCGACGCCAACAGCGGTGAATGGTGTGGAGGAGGTGCTCGTTCGAATCACGATCGTGCCGGGCAACTTCGCACGCTACTACACCATCCCGGGTGGCTACATCACCCAGCGATTCGTTACGAGCGGTTTCTGGCTGGATGCGGTACAGAACGTTACAAGACCGGCACACGTCGTCTATCCTGGAACGATCTCCCGCACCATCACGCAGAAGGCCGGTGCTCTTCAGGTGTTCACTCATGGTGTCGGCATCAATCGACTTTTCTGCACGGTCAATAACACGGCGCTCGAACCCTTCATCCAGATGATCATGGGATTCTCGAATGATGTATTCGGCGCCGCCGCATTCCGTGCGCTCGATCGCGAAATGAAGCGGTACTACCAAGACCATCCACTTGGCCCACCGCAGCCTGCTGGGGCGATGCAAAAGCCGGCACTCACGCCACTGACGGGCAGCAGTGGAATGACATCCGACTGAGACCGAATGTCAAAATGGACAACGTCACTGCTGCGCCTCGAGCTCATGGTCTGTTTCGGCCCCAACGCCGGCTACCTGCTGGCCGGCGTGGTTTTGGTACCCCATCAGCTGAACTTGGCTATCAGCTACAAGCTTGCGGGCGCGTGGCTATCGGTTGCGTATTATCTGGGCGTCGTTTGCCTGCTCATTGGCGTGTGGTATCTCTGGAAGTGGATTCGGCATCGCCAGCGCGGACCTTCGTCATGGGCGGTCATTTGCATGCTCTGTGCTGGCCTGGTCGCCGTTTCACTCGGCCCGGTAGGAACGTTCGCTCACGGCAATTTTGAGGATCTCGGAGTCGCGCTGCCGGCGATTTTCGTCGGATTGCCAGTATTGGGTGTCCTGCACCTTGGCTACTTGGCGCGAGACTATCTGTTTGGCTCTCTCGCTTAGGCGCAAGTTGCATCGACTACCAGCGCCGGCATCCGTCGCGTGTCGATAACAATGTCAGGTATAGGTGGAGGCTTACGATGGCTACAATCTCGCTCGGACAGCAATGGCGATAGCTATGTTGGCTCTGGCGTCGACTACGCATGCAACCGAGGTTGGCTTTTTCAATCTTGTTGTGGAACGGATCCTGTTGAAATCCGACACCAGCCAGAACGTTGGACACCGCGGGGAGGTATGGGTCAAGGTGAATAGCTCGATTGCGGCCATCGGGCGTTCGGCAAGCAATTGGTAAAGCGAACATGGCTATCTGGTCGTTGCGTACGCCAACGATGAACACCGCACCCAGATCGTTGCTGGGTTGATGGCCGCGAAGGCAACTGGAGCACAAATCAGTGGGGCATTGGACGGATCGAAGAAGAACGTTAGTGGCATTTGCACGCTGACGTGGTATGAGATCCAGTAACCATCCAGCAGGTTCGGCTCGGTGTGTGGGTCGGTGACCCGCCTGTGAGTAAGATCACTTGGCGGCAGGGTGTTTTCCACTGGGTCGCATTCGTCGCCGGCATCGGGATGGTGATCATGGTCGCCGTGTTCCTTGCGAGGGAGCGTGCGTGGTGTCACTGGCTCCCGCGTCATGCCCGGTCGATGTACGCCAGCATTCGATTGAACATACCGGATGAGGAGTGGGGCAGGTTTCGTGCCGTGCTTGCGGATATTGGCCGCGATACGCAGCTCTCTATCGAAGACCGTAGCCAGTCGAGTCAGTCCGGCGTCGACGTTCTCGACATGAGTCTCTGCGCAGCAGATGGTCGCGCTCTGCTCGTGATCGAGTACCCCTCGGTCGGTTCGGCTCCAGAGTGTCGACGCGACTGCGGAGTAGCGGTGTTCGTCTACGGACGAGCAGAAACCGCGCAGCCGTTGACACCCTCCAAGTCTCGCGACAGCTGAGCGAGACATGGCCGGGACGGACGGGTGACCGCGCAGGTGCATTCGCGTTAGAAAATCACCAGTCGATTGCGATTGGAGACAGGCAGCGATGTGCCGCCCGGCCACTCTCCGGGCGGCGCTTCTGTTCAAGCCATCCTCACATGCGAGTGCGCAACCCGAGCGTCACCAACCGCCCGACCGGGTTGGACACGAAGCCGTTGTAACCCCAGCCCGTGGCATTGCCGAAGATGCCGCCGGTGTTGCCGTTATAGAAGGGCGGCTCTTCATCCGTGAGATTGCGCACGTTCAGCGACAGGATCCAGCCTTTGAAGCGGCTGTCGTTGCCGAACATGTATTGAGCATTCAGATCGAACGTGTTGTCGGCGTCCACGTCATCGCCGCCGCCGATCGGGACGCCGGCTTCGACGACGATCGGATTGATGGCGCTGGAGGACCAGTTCTTGTAACCGCCGGTGTGGTTCCAGAACAGGTCGACCGAGAGGCCGTTCATCATCGCCATGCCGAACTGCGCGCGATTCTTGAACTTGACCGAGGGGAAGGTCGTGTTGAAGCCCGACGTGTTGAGAATATCGAACTCGGTGCCGCCGCCGAAGTTCTGAGTGTATTTCGTGAAGTAGGACGCCGAGCTGCCGACGTTGAAATCGATGTCGCCGATGGAGAAGTCGTAGGTGAAGGTCGCATCGATGCCTTCGAGCAGCAGATTCAGCGCGTTGCGCGAGCTTTGGTCGATCATGTAATACACCACCGGCGGTACCGCGCCGTTGATGGTTGCGCCATTCGCGACGTTGGCGAACTCCAGGATCTGAGCCTCGGTGCAGCCGCTCGGGCAGATGGTCAGCAGGTTGTTGAGTCCACGGCTGTTGACGATGGCGGTAGGGCTCGGCGAGCTGACGCCGCCGATGAATTTGTTGTGGAAGAACGTAACGGAGCTGGTGAAGCCCGACAGCCACTCCGGCGCGAAGTCGAAGCCCACGGACCAGCTGCGTCCCTTCTGCGGCACCATGTTGCTGAAGCCGCCGCCGAGTTGTCGGCGCATGGCCAGATTGCCCTGGCCGATCGTGCACACGTCCGAGGAGGCCGTGCAGGGGTGGTTGGTGTTCTGTAGCACGGCGCCGGGCACGTTCACGACCTCGGGATAGTTCGCGACGGGCACGTTGATGGTGCCAGTGGGGCCCACGCTGCCGGATGCGTAGAGATAGCCTTGCGATGGATCGCCGATCACGGCCAGCGGCGGGGCGACGAACGCGCTCGCCCAGTTGGCGCGCAGGCGGAAGCCCGGAGTCAGGTCCCAGTTGAACGCGTACTTGGGATTCTTGGTGTCGCCCACGTCGGAGTATTCGTCGTAACGACCCGAAATGTTCAGATCGAACTGGTGCACGAACGGAATGCCCATCTCGGACGAGATCACTGGCAGCAGCACTTCGGCAAAGGCCGATTTGACGTTGCGGTCGTAGTTATAGACACGGAAGTTCGAGCCGGTGGTCGTCGGGCCGGTGTTGTTGCTGCCGGAAATCTTCTGGGTCTGTTCGTGCCAGAAGTACTCGGCGCCCACCGCCACCTTCACCTCGCCGGCGGGCACGTTGAACACCGGACCTTGGAAGGTGAGTCGCGTCTGGTTCGTCGTGTTGAAGTTCGTGTTTTCAGTGTTGGCGGAATACAGCTGCCGCATCACTGCAGGCGAGGTGAGATTCGAGCCCAGCGGATTCCACACGTCGAGCGCGTTGCTGGTCGTGAGTGGAAGATTGAGTGCGACGACATTCTGACCGGCAATGTTCGAGGCCGTGGGGCTGCCGTTTGCCTGTGCCGTACCGTTCAGTGCAAGCAGCGCGCAGGCGGTACAGAACGTATTGATGGCGTTGCCAGCGGAACGGTTCCATCCCAAGCCGTCCTCGAGCGACACCGACCAGTCGTTGCCGAGCTCGTAGGTGACGTTGAGCGTGGCGTACGCAACGTCCGCCTGGGTTTCAGCGATACCGTAGTTGCCATCCTCACGCAGCGCGAGCCAGGTGATGCTTTCCCGATTCGCATTCGGAGCGCCCGCCGGTGCTCGGAAGAACGGATTCTGCTGGCCCGGCACGCCCTGGCCGGGGCCGAAGGCGGTGGCGCTGGTCAGGCCGCCGGGCGCCTGCGCGGATTCGGAGCGCTGCCGGTTGAAGTTCACCATGCCGACCACGGTCAGGCGATCGTTGAACTCGTTCACGACCTTCATCAGGCCGTTCAAGCGATATTGCTCCGGCACGAGCGTGGCGTAGATGGAGTTGTTGCACGGCGCGTTGGTCGGAGTGTTGGGAACAGCCGAGGTCGCATCCGGTGAGAGGAACACGCCGGAGGGCGTGGCGCCGCTCGAAACGCCAGTCACGGTCATGGTCGACGGACTGCATTGAAAGCTGTTGTTGTTCGAGCCGACCGGGCGATAGTCGCCGCGACTGGTGAAGGGGCGATCGCGCGCCATCAGCTCGCTGGAATTGCTGTACTGGCTGGCGAAGTACACGCCGCCGGTCTCCCAGGTATGGCCCCAGATCATGTTCAGATCCAGGGTGTCGTAGCTGTCGGCGGAGCCGTAGGAAATGTTGCTTTCGAAACCGTCGAAGGTGCGCCGGGTGATGAAGTTCACCACGCCCGCGACCGCATCCGAGCCATAGACGGACGAGGCGCCGTCGGCGAGCACCTCGACGCGTTGAATCGCCGAGATCGGGATGATGTTCGGATCGGACTGATTGAACTGTGTGCCGCCGCCTGGGATGCGCAAGCCATCAGCCACCACCAGCGTGGTATTGGACGAGGAGCCGGCGAGGCTGTGGATCTGGGGAGAGTAATAAGAGAACACGTTCTCGCCCTGAGCGAGCGAACCCGAGGTCGAGATCGCTGGCACGGTATTGACCAGCGTCGATAAGTTGATGGCGGCGGTCTTCTCGATCGTGTCCTGGCCCACGGCCACCATGTTGGAGCCGACCGGGACCGCGCCACGGATGCTGGAGCCGGTGACGAGCACGGTCTCGAGCTGCTCGCTCGCGCCGGCGCCCGAGGTGGGCGTCGCGTCGCTTGCGGCTTGTTCCTGGGCGAGTGCCGGGCCGGCCGAGATCGATGTGGCCGCGAGCACTGTAAGGACCGAGGCACGAAGTAAATGAGATGCAGGCATGTCGAGTCCCCCTGTGTGAACGTTTGTTGTGGGTGCTTGAATGGAGGCGTCTGGCGACGCCTCGGCGAGAGCGACGTTCAGTGGCTTTCCGGCGCCTGGAAGTTGTGCATTCCATCCGGCCGCGGGTTGATGGCGAGGCGCGTGGCCATGCCGGTGCCGCCGAAGCTGGCGCGGTGCCAGCGGCCTTGCGGCGCGTACACGACGTCGCCGGCCTCGGCGGTGAAGAAGGGAACCCCTTCGATCTGGTAATCGATCTTGCCTTCCAGAATCAGCCAGAACTCGGAATAGCCGACATGGAAATGGCCGAGATTGGTCGCCGGCGGCGGCGGCTGGCCCGGGCCACGAATCATGTTCGCGAAGGTCTTGTCGTCCTTGACGAAGGGGCCGCCGCGCCCGTTGGCGTTGACCACCTCCTTGAGGAAGTCTAGGTAGGGTTTGTTGATCTCGTCGTAAGCGCCGCGGCCCGTGTAGCTCACCTTCAAATACTTCTTGCCATCGAGCGGCGCCGGCGTGGTATCGATGGGATAGAGCGGCACGGCTTGCGCGCCGGTGACCTCGAAGCGCAGCGAGGGTTCGGAGCCCTCGGTGTCGATGCTGTACGGCGTGCGATAGGGCACCTGTACCATGAAGCCTTTAGTGGCAATGAAAGGCTCCTGGCCATCGATGCTCACGCGCATGCGGCCCGATTGCACGATCCAGAACACCCGGTCGTCGGCGAAGAACTGCCGCGGAGTCTTCTCGCCGGGGGCCATGCTGATGTAGCGCGCGACGAAATCCCGATCGCTGACGATGGCTTCCTGCCAGCTGCGTTGACCGGAATGTTTCGCGAGGACCTCGGAGAGTTTCCAGTGCGGCTTGTTCGGCGCGGTCCAAGGTGTCGCTTCCACCGGCTGCGCCGACCAAGCGACGATGGGCTGCGGCCGCGATGGCTGTTGCGCGAGCGTCGCGGTCGCGAACATCAGCGATCCGGCCAGAACGCACGTCAGCTGCCGGATCATCGACGGGTCGAACTTTCTCATGCCATATCCCCCTGGCTCGTCAGGTATCAGCGTTGATACAACGGCATGGTGCCAGCCGTGCGCAACGCCAGTTTGTAGATGCTCGATGTGGCGGTGATGTAAGCCACTTTGCCCTGCTCGGCGAATGCGAGATTCGCGGCCACTTCCGGCAGCACCAACTGCCCGAGCACTTTTCCAGCAGGCGTGATGATGCGGATGCCGCCGGGGCCTGTGGTCCATACGTTCCCGGCGCTGTCGACTTTGAGGCCGTCCGGTCCGCCGGGTCGCCGCTCCTCGGCGCCGTATTTGATCAGCACGCGCGCCTTGCCGACCGTGCCGTCCGCTCCGACGTCGTACGCGTTCACGAATCGCTCGGGCCCAAAATTCGCGACGTACAGCGTTTTGCCGTCCGGTGAAAAGGCGAGACCGTTCGGCAAGGGCAGATCCTTGATGATGGGTTCGAGCTTGCCGCCGGCGTAGCGATACACGGCGTTGAACGACAGCTCCTTGGCGGGATCCTTATCCATGCCGAGCAGGCCGAATGGCGGATCCGTGAACCACAGCGAGCCGTCCGGTGCGAACACCAGATCGTTCGGGCTGTTCAACTTCTTGCCTTGGTAGCGATCCAGCACCACGGTGGGCTTGAGCTGCGCGTCGAGTCGCACGATCTTGCGTCCGCCTTGCTGGACCAGCAGCACCGAGCCGTCCTTGTCGGTAACCATTGCGTTCGAGCCCAGGTAAGAATCGGGCGGAAAGGGATCGAGGCCGCCGGCGTGCTCGATGAGCAGCTCGACTTTGCCACTGCGGTTCACCGCGAAGACTTTGTTGGCGCGCAGATCGGAGAACCACAGCCGACCCTCGCGCCACATCGGGCCTTCGGTGAACTTGAATCCCGTCGCGACGCGTTCGATCGGTGTGCCTGGCGCGATGAGGGCGTCCAGGGCCGGATCCAGTCGCTCGATGGGAGTGGCGCCGGTGTCCGGGGTGGCGGCGCTTGCAGTGGCAACGCAGGCCACGGCGAGGAGCCACGCCCATGGCGTGCGTAGAGTGGCGTTCATCAGACGGCGTCCGTGAGCAGCACCAGATAGCCCTTGTCGGCGACGGTGTTCTCGATCATGGGCCAATACTTCGCGTGGTCCTCGGAGGCGATCCATTTCTGGCGCAGTTCCTCGCTTTCGTAGGTCAGCTGGAATCGATAGTTGATGCTCTTCGCGGGCGCGGGGCCGCCTTGAATCACCTTGCGCAGCTTGAGCATCTTCAGATCGATGTAGCCGCGATGCTTCTGGGCGACGGGTTTGAAGTGATTGTGATAGGCATCGAGCATTTCCTGCTCGCGAGCGGGATCCACGGCGAGGTCGCAGTACAGGACGATGGGTCGCTTCGTTTCGCTCGCGGCGTTCGCCAACGGGCCGGAGCCGGCGGCAGCGCCGGCGCTGAAGTAGGCGAGAGATTTCAGCCAATGACGTCTGTTCATGAGCGTTCCTCGATTCATTGCTTCGTTGCCGAATCATTAGTGGCCGCGGATTGGGCCGTGGCGGTGGAGAAGTTCTGCGACAGATACTCCTCGATGATCTGCATTTCCTCCGGCGTCACCTCGGCGCCGCGGGCGGCCATCAAATCCATCACCTCCGCCCACTGCTGCGGTGTCTTGCGCCTGGTGGTGATCATGTAGATGTCGTGGCAGCTGATGCAGCTGCGCTGAATGAGCTCGAGGCCTTCGCCGGCGGGAGGCTCGCTCGTCGCTGGATCCGCCCAGAGCGGCACGCTCGCGAAGAGCGAGACGAACATTGCCAGGTGGGCGCGGGTTGTCGAACGAAACATGGGCGTCCTTCGCTTATGGGAGTGCGAACGTGGTCACCGTGTCGCTCTCGACCGGACTGCCCGCGAACCCACCGGTGTTGACGGCTGCAACGAACTGCTTGCCGTTCTTGCCCCGATACGTGATCGGAGTGCCGTAGATCGATGCGGGCAGCCTGAAGCTCCACAATTCCGCGCCGGTGCGGGTGTCGAACGCTCGGATGCGGTTGTCGTCCGTGGCACCGATGAAGGTCAGCCCACTGGCCGTGACGATGGGGCCGCCCGCGCTGATGCGACCGGTGTTCTTCAGGTGCTCGGGCAGGTTGTCGCTGACGCCGAGAGTGGAGCGCCACGCGATCTTTCCAGTGTTGACATCCACTGCGACCAGGCTGCCCCAGGGCGGTTGCTGGCAGGGCAGTCGCGTCTCAGGGTTCCAGAAGTACACATAGCCGTCCTTCAGACCCCAGGAACCGTCGGGTCGCTTCGCGAGCTGCTGTGGACTTGCCAACTCGTTGATGTTGACGATGAAATAGCCGAGGCGCGAGTCGAACGCTCCGCCGCCCCAATCGATGCCTCCCAGGCTGCCGGGAAAGCTCGCGACAGCGGCGTCGCCCCGCAACGGCTGAAAAGCGCGACTCTCGACGATGTTCTTTTCGCGGATCAGTTGCTCGCAGTAGGCCCGGTGTTCCGGCGTGAGATCCGCAAGATCGGACATCTTGAACTCGAGTCGTGCGAGCGGTGGCGGAGCGACCGGCATCGGCTGCGTGGGCCAGGGGGCTTCATCAGGAATGTCCGTCTCCGTCGGCACCGGCACTTCCTTGACCTCGTAGAGGGGCTCGCCGGTGACCCGGTCGAGCAGGAACAGCATCGCGGTCTTGTTCATGACCGCGATTGCGGGAACGATTTTGCCGTTCTTTTTCACATCCACGAGCGTGGCGGCGGGCAGATCGAGATCCCAGATGTCGTGATGCACGGTCTGGAAATGCCACAGATACTTGCCGGTGGCGGCCTCGACCGCGACGATGGAGTTGCTGAAAAGATTGGCGCCTTTGCGATCGCCGCCCCAGCGATCGAACGCCGGCGCGCCGACGGGCAGGTACACGATGCCGCGCTCCGCATCGAGCACCAGCGACGTCCACACATTCACGCCAGAACGTTTCTTCCAGCTGTCGCCTTCCCAGGTGTCGTGGCCAACTTCACCGGGCCGGGGCACGGTGTGGAATGTCCACACGAGTTGACCGGTGCGCGCATCCCAGGCGCGCACGTCGCCCGATGCGCCCAGCGACGGCGTTTCCTGCACGCGCGAGCCGGTGATCACGAGATTCTTATAGGTCAGCGGCGGGGAGCTCATGCCCAGCGGCGCGCGGGGCGAGCCATTCATCACTTCGGGAGTTTTCATGTCGACGAGGCCGGCCTGACCGAAGCTCGCGATCGGCTGGCCGGTGGCCGCGGACAGCTTGATGAGCTTGCCGCTGCGAGTGCCGAAGAAGATCGCGGGCTCCGCGTCGTCCATGCCCGGCCAGTACTCGACACCGCGTGTGGAAGGCTGATCGTGATTCGGCAATTCGTAGACCCACAGCTCGCGGCCGGTGTCCGGATCCAGCGCCACGACTCGTCCGTACGGCGTCGATACGAACATTCGCCCGTTCACCACCAGCGGGGTTGCCTCCGACGGAATGAAGCGGCTGCGACGGATCGGTATCTCGGCGCCGGAATCGCTGGAGGGCGGCTGCGGTGTCGTGCTTGCCGGGCGCATGTGATACGTCCAGGCAACCTGCAGTTTGGCAACGTTGGCCGGCGTGATCTGGTCGAGGGGTGAAAAGCGCGCGCCGCCGGCGTCTCGATGATAGGTCGGCCAGTCGACCGAGACGGGCGTGCTGGTGCACGCAGTCATCAGGGCGCCGATGGCGGCGGTGACGATCGTTCGCTTCATTGTTGTTTCCGTGGGGGCCGAGGCTGGTGGAGCAGGGCGGTCTTTGCCGCCATATCGCGCGCGACGCCGACGATCATCAGCTCCAGTGGCGCGGCGCTGTCGTTACTGAAGGATTTGGATTCGTCGAGCTCGATCGCGATGGCGTCACCGCTGCGCAGGGTGGCGCGTTCGGCGCCGACATTTACCGTGCCAGTGCCGGCGATGACGTAATACATCTCGCTCATATCCGCCAGGCGCTCCGGCCCGACGCTCGTGCCTGGCGGCAGTAGCAGGTGATCGACGTAGGACCAGGTGGTGAAGAACACGCTCGGTTCGAGCACGCGGCGATATTGAACGCGACCCTTGCCCCCGTTCTTCGCGTCGATGGGCTTCAGCAACGCGCGATCGAGCCGCATGGAAATGAACTGTGGCACCGGATCGAGCGGCACCCCCACGCGCGGGTCGCCAAGATCGAATGCATCGTAGGTCTTCGAGGTGCCGACGTTGATGTTCAGCCACTGCACGGGTCGATCGGTCGGGTTGTAGATTGCATGCGACTGGCCCTGTCGGTTGGGGGCGCCGGCCGGGCCCTTGAGCAGGGAAGTGCGGCCGTTGATCGTGAATTCGGCTTCGCCATCGAGGATGACGAACATCTCTTCGCAATAATTGTGAAAGTGCTGGCCGATGCCGCTGCGGGGCTGGATCACGCCGCGATGAAGAAAGATCAGATTGGTGCTGAGGGCATCGGTGCCGAGCAGCGCACCGAAACTCATCGAGCCCGCGCCACCGTGCACGCCCGTCAGTGCGCGAAAGCTCGCCGGATCGGTGTGGGCGATCCGTTGTTCCAATGGCGCGTCGGCCGCAAACGTCGCGGCGGACACGAGCAGCGATGCAATGAAGGCCCGGCTGGTCACGCGCTCTTCCCCCTTGACCGCGAATCTGCGTCCGCGGCGTTGTTGTCCCATACCATATCCGATAGCATATACGATATGATAGCCCCGGCAACAAAAGTACGACAGTTGGCTCGGCCCGCCGGCATCCCGGTGCGCTACTTATTAGTGTTCGTGCTGTTTCTTCTCAGCACGGTCGCCTTCCTCGACCGCACCAACATTTCCATTGCGGGCGTGGCACTTGCGCAGGAGTACGGCCTGAGCCAGATTCAATTGGGCTGGGTCTTCAGCGCATTCCTGATCGGGTACGCGGGATTTCAGATTCCCGCCGGCTGGCTGGCGGTGCGCCTCGGACCAAGAAACATCCTGACGCTCGGGGTGCTGTGGTGGGGCGTATTCACCGCGCTGACCGCGATCGTTTCGCCGGCCGCAAGTCATGCATTGATTGCGCTCATCCTGGTGCGATTCGGGTTGGGAGTGGGCGAATCGGTGATCTATCCCGCGGCCAACCAATTCGTGGCCCGGTGGGTCCCCGTGCATGAACGCGGCAAAGCCAATGGTTGGATATTCGCGGGCGTCGGCGCGGGTGCGGGTCTCACACCGCCGCTGTTGACCGCGATCATCGAATCTCACGGCTGGCGCGCGTCTTTCTGGTTCTGCGCTGTCGTCGGGTGTATTGCGGGACTCATCTGGTATGTGGCAGCTCGTGACCGGCCCGACGATCACCCGCGCATTTCCGATGCTGAGCTTGCGCAGATTCGCGCGGGCATCGATGCTTCCACGCCCGCCGAGAAACCACCCATTCCGTGGCGGCGCATTTTTGCCAACCGTGACGTCTGGGCACTCACGATCAGCTATTTCACGTTCGGCTACGTGGTGTGGATTTTTTTCAGCTGGTTCTTTATCTANCTGGCGGAAGTTCGCGGATTGAATCTGAAGACCAGCGCGCTNTTCAGCATGCTGCCGTTCATCGCCATGACGGTTTGTTGTNTGCTCGGGGGCGTGATCAACGATGCCGTNGTCAAGCGCCACGGATTGCGATGGGGTCGCTGTGCNCTGCCNGCCGTGGCATTGTTGTTGACCGCGATCTTCCTGGTGTTGGGATCCATCGCCGACAGTGCCGGCGTCGCGACCGTGATCCTCGCTGGCGGGGCCGGTGCGATCTATCTTTCACAGAGCGCGTACTGGTCGGTGACCGCGGATTTCGCCGGCCCGCATGCAGGCGTGGTCGCCGGCGTGATGAACATGGGATGTCAGGTGGGCGGAGCCATCACGGCGTCGCTCACGCCCTGGATCGCCGCCGCGCTGGGATGGAAAGCCGCCTTCTTCGTGGCGGCGGCGCTCGCGGTCATTGGCGCCTTCGCGTGGCTGCTGGTCGATCCGACGCGGCATCTTGAAAAGACGTGATGACGAACATCGTTTCGCAGTTGAGAGGGACCGTGGATACATCGACTCAGAGCGAGAGCGCGAATTTGCCGCTGGCGGGAATTCGCGTGCTGGACATCACGCAAGTGATGGCCGGGCCCTTCTGTTGCATGTTGTTGGGCGACATGGGGGCCGATGTCATCAAGATCGAGCCACCGAAGCTCGGCGACTCCACGCGGCACTCGATGGGCTTCCGCCTCAAGGGCGAGGACAGTCCGGGTTTTCTCGCGCTGAATCGCAACAAGCGCAGCATCGCGCTCGATCTGAAGGATCCCGCCGATCGCGATGTGCTCTACGCGCTGGTGAAAACCGCGGACGTGTTGGTGGAGAACGCGCGCCCCGGCGTCGCCGCGCGCCTTGGCATGGACTACGAGGCATTGTCCAAAATCAATCCGCGGCTGGTCTACGCAAGCATTTCCGGATTCGGTCAGACCGGCCCTTGGGCGCAGCGTCCTGGATTCGATCTGATCGCGCAGGCGATGTCCGGCGCGTTGAGCGCCACGGGGCTGCCCGGACACGAGCCGGTCAAGAACGGCATTCCGGTCGCGGACCTGGGCGCCGGGTTGTTTGCGACCTACGGCATTCTCAGCGCGTTGCTCGGCAGAGAGAAATCCGGTCGTGGCCAGTTCATCGATGCCTCGCTGCTGGAAGCGGCGCTGGGATTGTCGGTGTGGGAGACGACCGAGCTGTGGGGCACTGGCAAATCGCCGCAACCGATCGGCAGTGCGAATCGCATGTCCGCGCCGTACCAGGCCGTACGCGCCTCGGACGGATACTTCGTCATCGGGGCGGCCAATCAGAAGCTCTGGCTCACGTTCCTCGAGGTGGTGCAGCGGCCGGAATTGAATTCGGATCCCCGATTCGCAACCAACGCCCTGCGAGTGACCCACCGCGTCGAGTTGATCGAGGCGTTGCGGCCGACGCTGGCAACGCGCACGGTGCACGAGTGGGTCGAGGCGTTGTTGGCCGCCGGCGTTCCGGCCGGTCCAATTTACAATTACGAGCAGGCACTCGCGACCGACCACGTAGCGGCGCGCGAGATGGTCATGGATATCCCACATCCCGTGGAGGGCTCGTTCCGCGCGCTCGGATTTCCGGTCAAAATGCGGGGCACGCCGCAGCGGGTGCGCTACGCGCCGCCTTTGCTCGACCAGCATGGCGATGAGATTCGTCGCGAGCTGATCGAACAGGGGCTGCTGCAATCCGACCGACAATGAGGGCTAGCGCCATGAGTGAAGGCAGGCTGGTTTACGAGAAACGCGACGCGATCGCGCAGATCTCGTTCGACAATCCATCGGCCCACAATGCGTTGACGCATCAGATGTGGTGCGACCTGCGCGATGTTTGCAGAGACATTGCGCAAGACTCCAGCGTGCGTGTCGTAACGTTTCGCGGCGTGGGCGGCAAGGCGTTCATTTCCGGTACGGACATCAGCGGCTTCGTCGGATTCACCTCGGGTCGGGACGGCATCGCTTACGAGCGTCACATCGACGAGTGCATGGCCGCCGTCGATGCGCTGCCGGTAACGACCATTGCCATCATCGAGGGCTGGGCCGTGGGGGGCGGATTGAACATTTTCAGCGCCGCCGACATTCGTATTGCGACTCCCGATGCGCGCTTCGCATCGCCACTGGGTCGAACCATCGGCAATTGCCTTTCCATGAGCAGCTGCGCCCGAATCGCGGGCGCGATCGGCGTCACCATGGCAAAGCGAATGTTACTGCTCGGAGAAGTCGTCTCTGCCCAGGAAATGATGAGCAAGGGCGTGCTCTACAACGTCGTCGAGGCCGGTGGCCTGGATGCGGCGGTGGAGACGCTTTGCCAGCGCGCCGTTTCGAATGCGCCGCTCACGACCCGCGCCAGCAAAGAGATGATCCGCCGCTTGAGCTCCGCGAATCTGCCGAACGTCGACGATCTGATCGAGCAGGTCTATGGCAGCGAGGACTTCAAGCGAGGCGTGCAGAACTTCGTGGCGAAGAACAAGGGCGTGCCGCAATGGAGCGGCAAATGAGGGCTTCGTAGGGGCGGCCACGCTGGATCGAGCGCGGCCGCCGCTTGGACGTTGGCGTCAGGTCACCACTCGACAGCGATGTATTTGGCTTCCGTGAATTCGCGAATGCCGTGATGTGATCCTTCGCGTCCGAGGCCGCTCTGCTTTACGCCACCGAAGGGAGCCGCAGCGTCGGACACCAGCCCGCGATTCAGCGCGATCATGCCGCTCTCCAGGCGCTCGGCGATGCGCAGGCCGGTCTTGAGATCGCCTGTGTAGATATAAGCGACCAGGCCGTATTCGGTGTCGTTCGCCAGCGCGATGGCTTCATCGATCGAATCGAAGGGAACGAGGACGGCGACCGGGCCGAAGATCTCCTGCTTGAGGATTTCCGAGCCTGGGGGCACGTCCTTCAGCACGGTCGGCGGATAAAAGAAACCGGGGCGCGACGGCGCGACGCCGCCCAACAATACGCGCGCGCCTCGTTTCACGGCGTCCGCGACCAGCGATTCGATCTTCGCCACGGCAGCCTCGTTGATGAGCGCGCCGCAGCCGGTCTCAGGGGAGGTGCCCTCGCCGAGCTTCACGGCCTCCATCTTGGCGACCAGCTGTCTGGTGAATTCCTCGTAGGCGCCCCGCTGAACATAGAAGCGATTCGCCGCCGTACAGGCTTCACCACCGTTGCGCATCTTCGCGATCATCGCGCCCGCGACCGCATCGCCGATGTTTGCGTCGTCGAGTACCAGGAAGGGTGCGTTGCCACCCAGTTCCATCGAACAATTCACGATGGTATCGGCGGCTTCGTGCAACAGCAGGCGGCCCACTTCGGTACTTCCGGTGAAGGAGAGCTTGCGAATCCTGCCTTCGTGCAACATGGCCTTCACGACCGGCCCTGGGTCGTCCGTGGTGATCACGTTTACGACGCCCGGAGGAATTCCGGCTTCCAGCATGATCTGTGCGACGGCATACGCGGTCAGCGGTGTTTCTTCCGCGGGCTTGAGGATGCAGGTACAGCCGGCGGCGAGGGCGGGGGCAATCTTGCGTGTTGCCATGGCTGCGGGGAAATTCCACGGCGTGATCAGCAGCGAGACTCCGATCGGCTGGTACATCACCACGATGCGGTTGGCGCCGCTCGGGGAGGTGCTGATTTCGCCTTCCAGGCGCACGGCTTCCTCGGCATACCAACGGAAGAATTCCGCCGCGTACATCACTTCGCTCCTGGCGTCCGACAGCGCCTTGCCGTTCTCGAGCGAGATCAGATGAGCCAGCCACTCGGCGTTGGCAACCATCCGCTCGAAGCACGCGCGCAGCAACTCGGCTCGCTTTCTCGGTGGCGTGGCGGCCCAATCGGCCGCGGCTCGCGAGGCGGCTTCGATCGATTCGAGGCCATCCTTCACGGTCGCACTCGCAACCGAAGCAAGAACTGCCCCGGTCGAGGGGTTGACCACATCGATGCGCTGGCGTTCGGCGCCCTCGCGCCAGCGATCGCCGATCAGCAGATCGGTGGGAATGGAGCGTCCGGCGTCGACGGGCAACAGATAATGATTCGTGGACTTCATGGCATCAGCTTGGAATCAGGCGTGGCGGAGGGCGGCTCGATCGCCGGAATAAGCCGCGGCAGTGATCGCCTGCATCGCGCGCAAATCCAACGGTCGCGGATTGTTCTTGACCAGACGCTGAATCGAAATGGCGCTCTCGGCGGTCCATTGCTGGCGGTCGGCGGCCAGCCCGAGATCTTTCAGCGTGCGCGGAATGCCAACGGACGCGAGCAATTGCGCGACTTCGTCGATGAGAATGCGAGACAGATCGTCATCGGTGCTGTCGGCGCCTCCGAGCCCCAGCATTCGCGCGATCTGGGCGAAGCTGTCGACGCAGGCTGGTCGGTTGAACTCCATCACGTAGGGCAATAACGAAGCGACGCCATCGCCATGGGCCGTGTGCGTGGCATTTCCGACCGGATATTGAATCGCATGCGCGGCGGCGGTTCCCGCGGTTCCGAACGCACAGCCCGCGGCCAGTGCGCCCATCATGAGATTCTCGCGTGCCTGCAAGTCCTTGCCGTTGACGTAGGCAGGGTAGAGGCTCTTCCAGATCGACGAGATGGCCAGCAGCGCGAAATGATCCGAGAGCGCGTTCTTGCCGACGAACACGTGCTGCAACGTCAAGTCGGCACTGGGCGTTCGCGCCAAAGCGGTGAAAGATTCGATGGCGTGCGTGAGTGCGTCCCCACCGGAGCACGCGGTCAGTGCCGGAGGACAGCTCAACGTCAGCTCGGGATCGCACACCGCGACTTGCGGAATGAGATAGGGGCTGGCGATGCCGATCTTCGTTCCCTTGGCGGTGTCCGCCACCACCGCAACCGGTGTCACTTCCGAGCCAGTGCCGGACGTCGTAGGCACGGCAATCAGTGGAATGACCGGACCGGGGACTTTGTATTCGCCGTAGTACGCAGAAGGCTCGCCACCGTGCGTAAGCAGCACGGCCACGGCCTTCGCCATGTCCATGCAGCTGCCACCGCCGATGCCGATGACGACCTCCGGCCTGAAGCTCGCGGTCTTGCTCACACAGTCCATGAGGGATTCGGTCGGCAAATCGGCGCGCGTCTGATCGTAGACGAGCGCCGTCATGCCGCGCCCCTGAAGCTCGGCGACGAGCGTCTGGATCTCGCTGTCCGCGCCCAGCCTGGGATCGGTGCAGATCAGAGCTCGTCGGCCGAATTGCTGGGCCACTGCGGCAAGTGCGCGACGTTGACCGGAACCGAAAAGCACGGAGCGAGGCAGCCGCATGGCGCCAAACAGGCTCATAGAAGTCCTCTCTACAATCGGGCGGCGAGGTCCGTCCTGAGAGTCATCCTATATCATATATGATAGAATTGCTACGCACGCTGGATGACAATTGCTATCCAAACCAGCGGTCAATGACGCACAGAGTTCCTCCATGAGCAGCGAGTCAAAGAATCCCCGAGCGGTGCCGGTGGCACCGTCGCCAGAGAATCCGCGCCAGATCAAGCGGGCGTCCGGCTTCGTCGAAGACGCCTACAACCGGATTCGTGAAGACATCACGTCACTGAAGATTCCCCCAAACACGCGCATCTCGGTGGACAGCCTGGCGCGCGAATTCGGGATCTCACAGACACCGATCCGTGAAGCGCTGAGCATGCTCGAAGCCAACGGGCTGGTGACCAAACAGCGCTTCATCGGTTACTGCACGGCGCCGACCTTGAACCGCAAGCAGTTCGAGGAACTGTTCGAAATCCGGCTGCTGATCGAGCCCTATGCGGCCCGCTGCGCGGCGCAGCGCATGAGCGACAAAGCGCTCATCGACCTGTGCGGTCTGGCGCTCGAAATGAATCCAGACCAGGCTGCACGCTCGCGCGCGCTCTACGATCAGTTCGCGGATCAGGACGCGGCATTTCACGAACAGATCGCGCGCGGGAGCGATAACAACCTGATCGTGGAATCGCTCAGCCGCCTGCACATTCACTTGCACATTTTCCGTCTGCGCTTTCATCGTGAAGTGACCAACGAGGCGGTGGCCGAGCACACGCTCGTCACCAAAGCCTTGCAGCAGCGCGACCCCGATCAGGCCGAGGCGGCCATGCGCGCTCACCTCGAAAAGTCGTATCAACGGCTCGTGAAGTTCACCCGCGACTGATTCCCCCCGTTGCTTTTCCCGCCGCGCCGGGCCTCTGGCGCCGCTTCGCCGGATTTGATACCGATAACATTTGACTTTTGGTATCGCGCACCGCAATCATGGCGATAGGATATAGGATATAGGCTCACCCAGAAGCGCCGTAACGAGCGTGATCGGGTACCGGAGGGGGAAGAGTGCAGCTAGCAGTCCGTATCGTCGCCGCGTTTCTCGGGTTCGCGGCGCTGTCGGTGGCGCAGGCGGCCACGACAGTGCTCACGAATTTCACACTGATCGATGGCACAGGCCGTGCTCCAGTTCCGAACGCTTCCCTGATCTTCGAGAACGGGCGCATTTCGTGGGTGGGCCCGCGCTCGAGCCTGAAACAGCCGAGTGGCGCAACCGTGGTGGATCTCGGCGGGAAATTCGTGATTCCCGGGCTCATCGACAATCACGTCCATCTCGGCCTGGTTCACGACCTCACGCAGGACATCAACTTCTACTCTCGCGAGTTGGTGGAGCAACAGCTGCGTATCTACGCCGCTTACGGCGTCACCGCCGTGCAGGTGCTCGGCACCGATACCGATGTGATATTCGACATCCGCGCGGATCAACGTAGAACGCAGCCGGATGTGGCACGCGTCTACACGTCGGGGCAGGGGCTGGTATTCAAGTCTTCCTACGGCGGCGTC
>Ga0065721_10004270_pt1 | contig 32963 bp, 28 predicted proteins | sample Mesricmetagenome_FD_59108 | JGI IMG/M metagenome (GOLD analysis project Ga0065721, IMG submission 59108) | Mesophilic microbial community from rice straw/compost enrichment Sample: eDNA_1 v2 (version 2) | ecosystem: Engineered > Solid waste > Grass > Composting > Bioreactor | place: USA: Davis... | reverse complement strand
CGTATGTCCTGCGTGCAACCGATCTTATTCCCGGCAGTCCGCTAAGCGGACAAGCCTGGCGACAATCCGCCATTTCCGCTCATCTGGTTCGCCCGTTTTTGCTGTCGGGTTACATATGTTGGCATGGCGGCTTCCATTTTGGTATTGTTTAGTTATTGTGATTGTACTCGGGTTATCCTAATGCGGCGCTCATGCCCGTCCGGCATGCTTCGCTTGGATAATGAGGTTCGAATTATTTTCCCGCAAGGGATAGAGTGGGGTTGGATTCAAACAATGTATGTGATGGAGAGTATGGAGAATCTGTTAGTCCAGTTGAGAAGTCTGGATCTTGAGCATTTACAGCGGACGCTGGAGAGTTATTCGCAGTTTGGCATTTTGCCCGGTATTTTGCTGCCGCTGCTTGAGTCGTTCCTGCCCTTCCTTCCTTTAGTCGTTATCGTCGCGGCAAACGCGAACATCTTCGGATTGTGGCTGGGCTTTCTGCTCTCCTGGATTGGTGTATCCATTGGAGCCGTCTGCGTATTCCTGATCAGCCGCAAGCTGGGCCGCAATGTGAAATCCAAGATTGAACGGAGATTCCCCAAGACCGAGAGGTTCTTCAAATGGGTGGATCAAAAAGGGTTCACGCCGCTTTTTCTGCTGGCCTGCTTCCCGTTCTCCCCTTCCTCCATTATTAATATTGTCTCCGGCTTCAGCAAGATTCCGTTCCGTACCTTTGTCCTTGCGACAGTGCTGGGCAAAGCGGTCATGATTCTTAGTATCTCGTTGATCAGCTTTAATATCGGCAGCTTCCGCGAAGAGCCTTGGCGGATCTTCGTTACTTGTGCCGTTATTATTATCATGTGGTTCGGCGGCAAAAAAATCGAGTCCCGTTACCATGTGAATTAATCAGTAATTTGTTCCTCTTGCCCTTGACTGCTCATACAACGCTTCCTTTTGTGGCAAACTCTAAAGGATTAACTGCCGAAAGGAGGATGGCAGCATGTCAGGTGAATGGCCGTCCCATAAACAAGTCGAAGCCAGCAAAGCGCAATCATTAGCAGACCGTACCGGCAAAGACAAGCAGAAGGCAAGCCAATTGCAATCCGAAGCCGATGCAGCAGCGGTACCGAAGCACGGATTATAAGCTAAGGGAAGGACGAGTAGCCATGAGCGAGCAAGAGCAGCAGCATAATGAGATGGATCCGATGTCAGGCGAGCATGTCGAGGTATCGGGTGTTTATAAAAACGAACTGGGCCGCGTAGAAAAGCTTGAACGCGGCGGTGTATTCCCGGCCGATCCGCAGATCGGGACCACCGAATGGGAGCTTGTCGAGCTTGACTTCGACAACCACCATGAAGGCCGCACCGACCCTCGTCTGATTCCGAAGGATGATGATGACAATCCGGAAGCACATATGCAGCATCCGCGACGTCATAAAGGGAGTAATAAGTCGGACTCCTGATTGGTGAGTCGGCTGGGTGATCGGGGTTGTCGGGTATGTATCCCCTCTCCCCATGAGCTGTACAAACACAAAACGGCCCCCTCATAACTGTTGAGGGGGCCGTTTTGTGTTCAGTCGCTTGGCTAACCAACCGGTATCCGCGTAAGTCTTAACGATGCCGTACAGCGTTAAGACCACTACTAGCCTACATTTCTACTCCCTTAACGATGTGACACAGCGTTAAGCAGGTTAAAAACTCCACTTTCGGCCTGCTTGCAGCCATTTTCGCTCCCCTTTACGATGCCGCACATCGTTAAGGCCACTGCTAACCTACGTTTCCACTCCCTTAACGATGCCACACATCGTTAAGCTGGTTGAACGCTGCCAGCCTTATCTCTATCATTCGCACTTACCCTGCTGTAACACGGGGTTTCCCTCTTATTTGGCTCTCCGCACCAGTCAGAGAGTACGAGACGGGCTACTCCCGAACCGCCGCGGCGTCGGCTTTTTCGGCGTCTCTGCGCTCCTCGGCTTCGCCGGGGATACGCTGAGTGTGGTCGACAAGCTTCTCCAATCGGCGCAGATGGTAAGCGTATTCGAACAAAGCGGAGGCGACGAAGATAAGCCGCTTATGCTCATCCGGGTCCTCACGGACATAATCCGTAAGATCGGCAACAAGCCGTGCCTCCCGCTCCTCGCCCGGTTCCATGGACATGTGCGGCTTCATCTTGTTTTCCAGCTTCAGCACGATCGATTCATGATACTTCGTCAAATCTTCGATTTGGCGATCAAACCGGGCCGCCCAATCCCCGGCCTTGGGCGAGGAGAAATAATGCTCCTCCACGACCTCCAGCAGATCCGAGCCCTTCTGCAGCGCTCTAATCATTTGCTTGGAGACGAGCAGCTGCCTCGCATGACTTCTCTTCGCCCGGGCAAGTACCTTCCGTTCCTCTTCGAACAGGTTATAGCTGTCCTCCAGCTTGCGCAGCGTTTTGTGCAGCTTATCCTTCTCCTTGCGGTAGACTTGCTCCCGCATTTCATTGGAGATAGCTGTCCGCAGCAGAAGCGACATCTGGGAGAATGCATGATGCCCCTGCTCGGTGAACTGTCTTCTTGGACGAGGCGGGAAGACCAGCACATTAACCGTAAACGCCGCTCCCATCCCCGCCAATACCATCAGAAACCGTTCAAGCGCCATCGTGATCTCCTGACCATGCGCCTCCATAATGGCTACTACTGTGACTAGCGTTACGCCTATGGTTGTCTCCATTTTCAGCCTGATACTAACCAGAATAACAAGAATACATACAAGTCCAACTGCAATCGGCGTTTGCCCGAACAGCTTCATCGCAGCCAGCGCCATTGCCGCGCCAAGCAGATTCGTCTGGAGCTGATCCAGCACCTGCTGCCATGAGCGATAAATGGAAGGCTGAATCGTCAGAATAGCTGCGACCGTTGTAATAAGCGGAGAGGCAAAACCAAATAATCCGCTCAGGTATATGGCCAGTGCGACTGCCATGCCTGTCTTGAGCACCCGCGCTCCAATCGTCATACCAACTTCTCCTTCATGAGCGAGAATTCGCCCTGCCTTGTCTTCCCTTTATTATGCCACAAACGCTAAATTAGCCAAGGATTTCATCACTTCTCTTCATAAGGCTAATACCCGCTTCACACAGAAAAAAATCCGAGACGCCCTTACGGAAGCATCTCGGACCGGTCCGCAGCACTCGCCTGACCCAAGCAACGAATCGAATCCAACGATCCTAGATCGTTCTGGCGATCAGCTCAGACAACTGACGGGCAATGCCGGTCGGTCCTGCCTGAAGCTGTTCCTCAGTAAATCTGCAGCGTATAAACGTTTCATCCAGGTCAAGCGCCTCAGCGAACAAGCCGCCTAGCCCCCGTGCCCGCCGGTCAACCTGAAGCAGAAGCTCCAGCTCGTGATCAGACGAGTAGAACATGACCTCCAGCTCATCAAGCTGGCCCCTGAACTGGCTGGTCGGGACAAATTCGAACTCCTGCACGAACGGCAGTCCGCCGCCGTGGCGCGGAGCATATTTGCATTCCGCCTGCCGCAGGCGGAAGCCCATCAGATCCAGTGCATGAAGCACCGTGTTAATACCGCTTGTAGGCAATACATCAATCCGGTCGTTATCTCCCGGATCCACGGCGCCGCGTATATCCAGCTCTGTCTTCACCCATATCGGCGCCCGGCCGATAGTGAGCGGAGTCTGATACGGCAAACAGAAGGAAAATGGAACCTCCCTGGTCTCACCAGCCTGCAAAGTGAACGGAGCGCTGACATGATAACGTCCGACTTCTCCATGCTGCCTGATTTTACTATCATTGCTTTCCCGGATATATTCGGTCATAACCGATAATTGAATGGTATCTATGTTTTGCGGAACACTGCCCCCACGAATATGGACTACACCTCGGACCTCTTCACCAGGCACATATTGTGACTTCTCAAGAAGCGTATCGATTTTGGCGGAACCAATTCCAATACTGGCCAATAAGCGATTAAACATGTCATCCATCCCTTCATGCTCTTAATCGGATTAAATCAGATTGCCTAAGCCTATTACGGCTGGCCCGTGGAGGAAGTTGCATTTTTCTAAAGAGGATTCAGCTTCTTTTCGCCGTTATATTTTCTGTACTTTCTATCAGAAGCAAGATCGACTAATATAGTAGAGTAGATTTCCTGGAGTTTGGCTATAGTAGGAAGTGTAGGCTTCCGAAGCAAGAGTCATCACAAGTGGCAAGAAAGAGTAAGACCACCTGGGTAATCATTCTTTATAGGAGGGAATTTATTTATGACAAAAATTATTCAGGAGTTCAAGGAATTCGCCATTAAAGGGAATGTCATCGATCTTGCAGTCGGTGTGATTATCGGCGGCGCTTTTGGCAAAATCGTCACATCCCTTGTCAACGATATCATTATGCCTCCCATCGGGCGGATGCTCGGCGGCGCGGATTTCAAGGACTTATTCATTAATCTGGGCTCGGACAAGCCTTTGCCGGCAAAAGTTACAATGGACGATATTCATACTCTGGCCGATGCGACCAAATATGGCGTAGCCGTTATCGCGTACGGCCAGTTTATTAACGTATTGCTGGACTTTTTCATCGTTGCCGTATGTATCTTCCTGCTGGTTAAAGGGATTAATATTTTACGCCGCATGAAACCCGAGGAAGTTGCTGCACCGGCGGCGCCGACGGAAAAAGAATGTCCGTACTGCTTGTCCCAAATTCCGATTAAGGCTACACGCTGCAAGCATTGCACCTCCGTACTGGAAGAAGGAACGGCAAGCAGCAGCTAGAAACCTGATAAAAAGGTGGCTCTCCCGATGGCAGAAGAACGCTTCGATATTTATGACGAACATCTCCAACCGCTTGGCACTGCCAGCAGGGCCGAGACTCATGCGCTTGGCTACTGGCACCGCTCCTTCCATTGCTGGCTGACGCGGCGCGAGGAGAACCGCCGCTTCGTGCGGTTCCAGCTGCGCCAGGCCGGGAAGGATACCTATCCCGGCTGCTACGATATTACCGCGGCCGGCCATTTGACCGCCGGCGAGACCACGCAGGATGCGGTACGCGAGATCGAAGAGGAGCTTGGTGTTGCCGCCCGCTTCGAGGATCTGATCCCGCTTGGGAAGGCCCGTAAGGAAATGTTCGGCGAAGTGAACGGCGTGCCTTTTATTGACCGCGAGATCAGCGACGTTTTTGCGCTTGTGTGCTCTTTGCCGCTCGACGCCTTAAAGCTGCAAGCTGAAGAAGTGGCGGCTGTACTCGAGGCTGACGTCGAGCAGATGATCCGGCTGTTCGAGGGAGAGCTGCCGGCTCTGATTTGCGAGGGCGTTGAGATAACGGCCGAAGATGGCCTATCCATGGTGACGAGAGCCGTCCGAGCTGCTGAATTCGTGCCTCGGGAGCCGAGCTATTACGCATCCATAATGCGGGCTTTGCGCGATTGTACGTAACCGATACTCCGCTTGGAAGCTCCGGCTTGCTGCTGTCTGATCGGACACCCCAAGCCGTTTCCCAGTTCCGGTACCACTGGTCAATCATGCCGTGAATATTGTAGAACACCGTCTGCCGGGGCGCTAAATCAAAGTTGTCGATCTCCGGCTGGTTAAACAGCCTTGAAGAGGTAGCATGAATACAGCCGTGAATCCCGCTCGACTCAAGAAACCGGCCAAACTCATCCAGCGTGGAAAACGATCTTGGGTTGTAGAGAACCCGGTACAACGCCTGCTGATTCATGCAAGGAGCCTGCATAATGCCTGCCGGCATCTCCGTCCAGCCTGCAATAGCCCGTTTATCATAACCGACACTATCGAACCAGGTGTTGACCTTATTAATGAAATAGCGGTGGAACCGTAAAAACTGCTCCCCAAACCCGGGCGGCGGCATCGTACCGGGCGTCACATGATGCTGATGATGCCATACTTTATGCTCCTCCAGCCATTCCCGCGGGAAATTCGGGATAATTGGCATTGTCATTCGCCTCCTGTACCAAGCGATATCCTCCATATCGTATGCGTAGGCAGATGAATAAGTGTAGAGATGCCTATCAAGCACAAAAAAGAAAGGCTGCTCCGTTAATCCGGGGCAGCCTTTCCTTACGCTCAGCCGATTAGAAGCAGCAGCCGTTGTGATGGTGCCGCTGATCGCTAATATCATCAACAGCACGTCTAACACAAATATCGAAGGATACAACAACATCTTTATAAGGACCAAAAGCACATCTGACGCGAACGCAATCTGCATTTCTCGTACGGAAGAAATCAACCACGCGACAGTCACAGCCGACCAGATGCTGCACAGCTTTGGCATCCTGACGGCGGATTGCTCTTACAAGTTTTTCTGCATTCTCTTCGCATTTCAGATTGCCGAATACTTTGCTGAGCTCTTTACCCGCATCCTGCACACCTGCAACAGCCGGATCCTGGCGGTCATTATGGCAATGACGATTGCCACCGGATTCAACCCCACCTACACGATCCTCCGTTGCACATCCACAGTTAGAGATGCGAGCTCCTTTTTTCGTTCTGCGCTTTACGCTTTTTACTTTCACTTTAAATTTAGCAGACATTCTATTTCACTCCTCTCAATCGATCTGCTTCTATAATATTCAGATACAAGAGAGAAGTTTGGACGAGTGGACATGGTCAAACGCATAAAATGAATAGAACTGCAGATTGATAGAGTAAATGGTTTACATCACAAATGAATATTTCTCAACTTCTTGGTAAAAGCTAACTTGGAAATTACGCCCCAAGGAGGATAACATGAACAAATCCATTATGCTGTGCTCGCTTGGCTTCCTGATTGCAAGCTGCGGGTTTTCCAGTATGGCAGCTGCCAGCCATGGACATGGCCATCACACACGCGGTCACGTGATGGAAGCGAAAGCTGCGTTTATCGATACGAAAGGCAATCAGGTCGGCAATGTCGTGCTGACGGAGGAAAAGGACGGCGTGCATCTGAAGCTGGAGGCCAAAGGCCTTACACCCGGCGTGCATGGTATTCACTTCCATAATGTCGGCAAATGCGAAGCTCCAACCTTCGAATCCGCCGGCTCTCACCTGAATCCGAAGAACAAGCAGCATGGCTTCGACAATCCGCAAGGCTTCCATGACGGCGATTTGCCGAACATTACCGTTGGCAAAGACGGTACCGTGAAAGCGGAGATTATCTCGAAAAATGTCACGCTGGACAGTGAAGCAACTAATTCCCTGCTCTCAGCCGCCGGTACCGCGCTTGTTATTCATGAGAAAGCGGATGACTACAAAACGGACCCGTCCGGCAATTCGGGCAGCCGCATCGCTTGCGGCGTCATTCAGCATTAGAAAAGCAAAGGCACAGCATCCGGCTTCGGAACGCTGTGCCTTTTTCCCACCATATTACTTTCCGTTGTAAAAGCTGCCTCTATTCGCGGCCCTTATCTTCGATTTGCTTCGATGAAGATTTGTCATTTCCTCTTCGTAAATGTCTGCTTCACTAATTGATTCCCATATACGGAAACCGCCCCGCATAAGACTCCCTGCAGCACACTCTCCACATGAAAGCCTAATATAAGGCAGGAACAGATAACCGCCACCGCTGTAACCGCATACACAATGGACCAATCCGGTACAGCTGGCGTCTGCTTCAACATATAGCCGATCACCCAGCAGGCCGCAACCACAATCAATAACCGGGGATCAATAAGATTGGCAATCTCATCCCAGGACATACCGCCACTTCCTTCGCTTCACGCTATAAGATCCTGCTGTATTCTATGAATCTGCGAACCGCGAAGAAAGGGCATTTGCCGTATGTACAATAAAAAATGCTATCTCCTGTCTGAGAGAGCTTCATTGGCTTGAAGCCTTGCCTTTAAATTCCGGAGCAAGTGATCATAAAGTTTATTATTACGCTCTCCCTTGAGCAGTTCTTGCAGCTGCTTATGCAGAACGTTGTCGCTAATGAACTCATCCCTCTCCAGCTTCTCATCATGATCAGCATTCCAACCTGACCAATAAATTTTTAAGGGACCTGCGACAGGCTCATATCCGGGATCTACAAGAAAGACGGGGTATTCCACCCATTCAACTCCGTTATCCATCCATTCCGGCACCCATCTGTCGCTTGAATCCGCCCTTTCAAAAACGCATTTAAACGTTAATAGCACCGCATTTGGGGGGAGAGTGAGTTTGGGTATTCGAGAGGCGAGAAAATTCGAATTCAGCTCCCCATATTCCATATTAAATAAGTCCCCGTCTGAAAAATCGTAAGAGCAGACTGCCCCTCTATTTAGTCTTGGAGTATGTTTGGTTAGAGAGGTTGTTAATAAATCATAAGAGGAATAATTGAAAAACAAGGTCTGCTTTAATTTATTTTCGCTTAAATCTATTTCATAACAAGTAATAGAAAAAACATTTAACTTAAAGTCCTGACACATGGACGGTAAGACAAAATGAATATAATCCTTTCTTTTCTCCCACATGATTTTCATTTTCGCTATAAGCAATAGAACCTGCATGAGATCATGGTCAGGAGCATCGGTCATTTCCTTTGCTTTTAAAAACATATTATTCAATAAGGGCAAAGCACTGATTTTCTCAATATGAATGAGCCGGCCCAGGATGAAATAAAAGTACATCAGGATGATGATGCCTGTTATCAATGAAGCCCACATCAGCAGATTGTTGAATTGATGGTCTGTACTTGCAACATAGATATCCCAGAGCAATAACACAGTAATAATAGATTTCCTGGCGATCCCAATAACCTGTTCCACGAATTTCTCTTGACTGTATACCCGGCCGTATAACGTCAACTTATTGTATAGCTCCTCTGTTGTTTTAACATGATCCCGGATCGGCGTCCCAGCAGACAAGTATGTCTCACAGACTTCCCAGATTAGCTCGCGGCATTTTTCTATTTTATGCTGGCTATTAATAGATACAAAGATGGCTATAAGTCCAACCAGGGATAAGATCCCTCCTGTTATGCCAAATAACACGCTTCCCAAATCCGATATGCGGTCAGGCTCAAATGCATGAAGCACCAAATAACGAANCCCTTCAATCCGGGACAGNCTTTCGCTGAATAAAACGGGAATGAGTGCAACTACTATCANAGAGCCAACAATGACTGCTACTTGNCCTCTTTCGGTTTNGAATAGACGTTTCATCCAATAGCTGTTTACTAATCGATGAAATAAGCCCGATTTGAGCTGGTATTTTGATTCATTCAACGGTTTCGCCTCCTGATGACAAATTTCGTCAACTAACAGGATTTCCCTTCCTGAAAAATGAGAAAAACTTCTGCGCAGCAAGCGCAGAAGTTCTCTGATATCTATTCATCCGCCATAACGGTCGAGTTCGTAAAGTGGTGCTGATGAAGGGAATTGAACCCCCGGCCTACGCATTACGAGTGCGTTGCTCTACCCCTGAGCTACATCAGCGAGACAATTTTAGGATACGAATTTTTGTATAAAAAGTCAACCCGTCTACCACCGCTGAATCTGTTTTGATTTCTTGCCTGAATTCGACATTTTACCGCTTTATTCGTTATTTCCCGAGGAATAATGCTTCAGAATCTCCTCCAGAACCTGCCCGCATTCCGCAGCCGTCTGCCATCTGCTCTCAAGCAGGCCTTTGATGAAGCCCTTTACTTTCGGCTCCAGCGTGAGCTCTTCGTCCCAGCTTCGCTCCTCTTTCCCCTCTTCCGGCGTATAGCCGGCATACAGCAGGAACAGCATGAGATGCCCAAGCCCATACATATCGCTCGTCTGATCCGGCTGGCGCATGCGATACTTTACCGGTCCCCAGCTGTCGGCAAATCCGCTTGGCGCGGCCTCTTCCCGCCCGTCAGGATTCTTCTCACCAATCCGGCAGGCGAGGCCCAGGTCAATCAAATAAACGGCCTCCCCATGAACAAGCACATTCGGAATCCGCACATCGCGATGTACATAGCCCGCTTCATGCAGATGCTTCAAGGGAGGCAGCAAAGCCTGAACCATTCGCAGCGCTTCCAACTGGCTGTATGTTCTTCCCTCGAGCAAAATCGCCTGCTCCGCCGTAACGCCATCTATAAAGGTCATAATTAACGCAGCCTCCCGGCGATGGACTGCCCAATCGAGCTGCCGGGGCATCTGCGGATGATTGAGCTTCTGAAGAATATCATTTTCCCGTTCCAGCAGCCTCTGGCCGGTATCCCGTTTGCTTGGCTTTGCGCGCTTCAGAAGGACGCAGCCTCCGCTTCGCAAATCCGTACAACGATAAGCCTGACCATAACTGCCCATCGCGATGAACTCCTCAATGCGATAGGTTCCCGCCCAGACGGTCCCCTCTCTCAACGGGTAATCCATCCAATTATTTATCCAACGCTTCCACCAGATAGGAATCCCTCCCTGCCCTTTCGCATACGGGATCAGATCAGATTTGGTTTCAGAATCCGGGAGCGGAATAAGCCGATATGTGCGAAACCTGCCATTTACAATTACGTATTGTTTGATAAGCTTAACTGTTTCAAATGAACAGAATAGGCTTAATAATGGGTAAGCAATTCTTAAGTCAGTGCTTACGAAGCAAGAATTGCTTCGCAATTCTTAAGCCCACGCTTACGAAGCAAGAATTGCTTCGCAATTCTTTAAGCTGATGCTTACGAAGCAAGAATTGCTTCGCAATTCTTTTTAGGAGGTCAAAATCATGATAAGAAACTTGGTGAGAAGACTCCTCGGTTCGATTACCGGCAAGCATTACAACCACCATGGTCATTATGGCCAAAAGGGTCCTTACGGGCATTACGGTCGCAGCAGCAGCAGTAATTATAAAAAAGGCAACTACTATCCGCCGCAACAACCGCCGTACGGTCATAGCCATTACAAGAAAAAATACAGCAGCTATAGCAGCTAAAAATGGTTAGGAAAATGTTAGCAAACTAAACAATAACCTTATGACCATTTTATAAGCGGCTAAAACGTTTCTAGTAAACTGGAAAAAAACGATGGAGGTGCAAATGATATGATGAAAATCATTACCTTCAAAGACCGTTCGGTTCCCGTTTATTATGTTAACGAGCAAGCGGCTTCCGTTGAACAACTTCATCATAAATTACTTGAGATGGAATTTAACTTCGATTTCCGCAAGAAGTGGAAACGTATATCGAAGGTCGAGGTTGTCCGTGACGTTGCCATTTTTCAATATAATGACGGGACGAAGCTGTATCTTGAAGTAAGCTAACTGTCCAACACAAGGTGAAACTGCTGCGCCGTCCTTAGGAGGGGCAGCATACGTTTCGCGAATGAAATATAAGCACAGTATAGAATAACTTATACTTTCTTATATTTAGAGAAAGCCCTGAAGGATCCGCAGCTGGCGAATCCTTCAGGGCTTTTAGATTTAATCCGGTTTATGATTTAGGCCGTTTGCGGCGACTTGCGGATAATGGACATATCGAGCAGATCAGGCTGCATCGGCGAGCCCAGCAGGAAGCCCTGCACGAAGTCACAGTTCCATTCCTTCAACAGCTTATACTGTTCCTCATATTCGACACCGCCCGCAATAACCATGATCTCCAGCTTATGCAAGAGCCCAATCATCGCCTCTACGATATGCCGCTCTACGCCCTGCACATCAATCTGGCGAATGAAGGATTTGCTGATCTTCACACTGTTGATCGGCAGCTGCTTCAGATTCGCAAGAGACGCGTAGCCTTCTCCGAAATTATCCAGCGTAATCCTCACGCCTAATGCACGCAGCTTGCTGAGAACAGCCAATGTCCGGTCCGTGAAATGGAGAATAATATCCTCCTTCACCTCGAGCTCAAGGGAAGACGGCTCAATTCCGGCCTCTTCCAGCACATGAGCGACCATGTTGCAGAAAGTACCATCCATCAGCTGGACAAGGGATACATTAACCGAAATCACGAGCTCCTTCATGCCATATTCCTGCATGCCTGCAAGCATCCGGCAAGCCTCACGCAGCACCCATTCACCAATTGGTACAATCAAGCCGTTCTGCTCGGCAATGGGAATGAATTCTCCCGGCCAGATCGTCCCGAACTCAGGCTGATTCCATCTGATAAGGGCCTCAAAGCCGCGCAGCCGCCCGCTGTCGGTACGGAAGATCGGTTGATAGCTCAGATGGAACTGACGCATATACAGAGCCGGACGAAGCAATGCTCCTATCTCCAGCCAGCGGTTCATCTGTTCTGTCTCTTCCTCGCTGTAGAACGTAATCCGGTTGCCGCCCTGTTCCCGTGATTTAATAAGCGCTGTTTCGGCATGGCCGAGCAGTCTCTCGCTTGTACGTCCGTTCTGCGGGAACAGGCAGGTCCCTATGCTGGCCGTCAGATGGAGCTCTGCGCCTTCATAGGAAACCGGGTATTGCGCTGCATATTTCATCTCTTCTACCGCACCGGCACATTCCGCCTGCGAGTATCCGATTTCTCTAGCCATTAGAAAAGTATCGCCGCTGATTAAGGTGACAAAAACGGTCCCGGCCGCTTGTCTTAATCGCCCCCCGATACTTTCAAGTACCTGGTTGCCTGCCTCTAAGCCCTTAGCTTCATTCACACCATAGAAACGATCGATCTGAATCAATGCCACAACGAGCCGCTGTCCTGACGCCCGCACGTTGCTCAAAGCCACCTCCAGTTGAGCATATGCCTCCTGCCGTTCAGGTAAACTGGCTAACCCATGCACGATTGCCACACCATCCTTTTGTCATGTCTGTTAATCCTATAGTCCCATATAAGTATTAGAAAAATTGCGGATTGTTCTTTAGAAGTATGTTAGGCAATTATCAGCTTGCCATGCGCAAGCGGGTACAAAAAAGATCACCCTGCAGCGGAGGTGATCTTTGGAACGATTACCTTAATCATTGTCCTGACTGTGGTCGGTCGTATATTTGTAACCAAAGCCCCATACCGTACGAATTAACCGGGGCTCTTTCGGGTTTTGTTCGATTTTTTTGCGCAAATTCACAATATGTACATCAATAGCCCGATCCGTTACAAAAGAATCAAATCCTCGAATCGTATTAATCAGTTCTTCCCTGCTAAATACCTTGCCTGGGTGAGATAAGAAGAGTTTCATCATTTCAAATTCAGAAAAGGTCGTCTCAATCAGCTTGCCTCTTACCAGGATCATCCGGCGCTCGGCATCCAGCTGAATAGGCGCAAAATCAACCTCTTCCGCTTCCTCGCCGCTCGCTGTTTCAGCCGTACTGAAGTGTGAACGCCGAATTAAGGCTTCCACTCTCGCAGTCATCTCATGCATACTGAATGGCTTGCACATATAATCATCCGCTCCGGCCTTCAAAGCATGAACACGCTCAGAGACTTCACTTTTCATCGATAAAATCATAATAGGCACATGCGATCGTTCACGAATAGAGGCGCAAACTCCCATACCATCCATATCGGGCAGCATAAGGTCAAGCAAGACAATATCAGGCATAAAGTCCTGAACAATCCGCAATCCCTCTTCACCAGTCCCTGCTTGCCTAACCGAATACCCTTCTTCTGACAAGTACATCGACAACATATCCCTCATCATGACGTCATCTTCAACTACCAAAACTTTATACACCGGCGCCACCCCTTAGGGAAAGAAGATTTCTGTCAAGATGAACCGGCTTCGCCGTCCTTTGACGACAAAGCGCGTTTCATTCCGAAGAATTCTAAAGCATGTTTACAAAATAAGACTTTATACACTCTTAGAATTCAAAAAATATTAATCTATCTCTAATATACAATATGGATGGAATCCTTAACAATAAAATGTTAGAAGATTGTTAGGATAAAGTGTCGAAAGTTGAAATTGATATGCGATGAAGACCCTCTATCACACGATCAAGCTCTGCTTGCAACTGTTCGGCAGCATCCATCCAATCTTCTTCTCCATCCTCCTTCTTCAAAATTTCGTTCAGCCTCGCAGCCGCCTGCACAACATCATTGGCTGATAAATGGCTTGCCGCCCCCATCAATGTATGAACCATACGTCTTGCGGTTACGGTCTGACCGTTCAGCAGCTCTTCAATCAGCTTGTCCGCAAAACCCTCGTAGTCCTTCAGGAAATGAACCAGCATCTGACGAAGAATAGAAAGCTTGCCGCTTACTCTTGCAAGCGCAGTATCCACTTGAATGCCGTCAAGCTCAGGCAGCGAATGGTCGGATTCGCTCCAAGAGCCATGCTGCAGCACAGGGAATTTCTTATTGTTCAACAGATTGGTAATGACCATATAGAGCTGATCGGCATCCAGCGGTTTGGTCACCACTCCGTTCATGCCAAGCTGCAGATAATGCTCATGATCCGCGCGAAGGGAGTTGGCCGTTACGGCAACGATCGGCAGCTGCTCATATCGGGAATCTGCACGAATAATCGTCGTTGCTTCCATCCCGTCCATCTCCGGCATATGAATATCCATCAGGACAAGATGCCATTTCTCCTGCTCCAGCTTCTCCAGCACTTCACGGCCGTTCTCGGCAAGCCCAACCTCGAAGCCCCGCTCCTTCAGCAGCTCGATAGCAACCAGCTGATTAATATGATTGTCTTCTGCAAGCAGAATACGCACTTTATCCTGAGGCTCAGCGGATGCCGCCGATTCAAGGGCGCCATTCATCCATTCCTTCACTTGTACCGGCCTTTGATCCAGCGTTCCGCTTAACGCATGGAATAAAGCAAGGCGGGTAACCGGCTTGGTAAGAATCGCATAAGGACGGCCTGAATCCGGCATTTGCATCAGCTCATCCCGTCCGAAGGAGGTCGTGAGCGCCACCGTCTTCACACCTGCCGTTGTCGCTTGCTTGTGGAACTCAAGCCAGGTCTCCGCGCCGTACATATCCGGCATTTCCATGTCCAGCATAATCAGCTTGGGCATCGCCCCTGCGCCCATCCGTCTCAGCTTCTCCCTTGCACTCGCCCAAGAGGAGAAGGCCACCGGCGTCAAGCGGAAAGACTCCGTCAGCTCGCACCAATGATGACGCATCTCGTCGCTGTCCTCTACTATCCATACACATTGATCCTCTAATTCCTTGCTGACAATCAGCCGCTCCTCCGTTACAGAAGAAAGGATAGGGAACATAAGAGAAAAGCTGAACCGGCTGCCCAAGCCTGGCTCACTCTCTACATGCATTTTGCCGCCCATCATCTTCACAAGCCCGTTGGCAATTACAAGCCCGAGGCCGGTACCGCCGTATTTGCGGGTTGTCGAGCCATCTGCTTGTGTGAATGGAATGAACAGCCGCTCGATCTGTTTTTTCGTCATGCCGATACCGGTATCTTCAACTGTGAAACGCAGCTTTAACCCTTCGGCGCCTTGTTCCAGCATCTCGATAATCAGCTTCACATGACCGCGTTCTGTAAACTTGATTGCGTTCATGCAAAGGTTAAGCATAATCTGCTCAACGCGCATCTGATCACCCAGAAGCGTGGAAGGCAGCCGCTCGGGCACATCTAATATAAATTCGAATTGCTCCTTGCCGCCCATAAATACACTGAGCTGGTCAGTCAATCGGCCAAGCAGCTCCTGCGGATGGAAAGCAATCCGTTCCACCTCGATTTTGCCTGCCTCGATTTTGGAGAAATCGAGCAAATCATTAATGATGCGAAGCAGGGATTCCGATGAAGTGCCAAGCTTATCCATATAGTCCTTTTGCGATGGCGACAGGCCGGTGCGCCGCATCAGCTGCGACAAGCCGATTATGCCGTTAAGCGGCGTGCGAATCTCGTGGCTGACAAGAGCGAGAAACCGGCTTTTGGCCGCATTCGCCTGCTCTGCCTCTTTGGTTGCGCGGATCAGCTCTTCCTGGATATGCTTCTGCTCCGTAATATCCCGGGCAATACAGGAGAAATAAAGCTCTCCGGTGTTCATATAGGAATGGGCCACGATAACAAGAGATACATTCACTTTGTCTCCTGCCTGCGTCAGAAGCTCTGCTTCTCCCTCCCAGTAGCCGCATTGCTCGGCAATTCGGGAGCCTTCAATGAGATAGACATATACCGAAGGGTCAACATGGCTCTTGTAATCCTTTGGCTTATCGCTTAGCGGCAGGCCAAGCATCCTTTTGCCAGCTTTATTAATGTAGACAACATTCCCCTTATGATCAAGAGAAGCGATCAAATCCTTGGCTGAACCAATAATGTCGAGCAGAAGATTACGGGATTTCTCCACCTTCACATGCTCGGAAATATCATAGGCCATACCAAGCACTCCGGTCAGACGACCCTGCTGATCCCGCAAGCCGTTAGAGAAGTGGCGTACCGGAATTTTGGTCCCGTCTTTATGAACATAGGTCCATTGCCGCTCATAAGAGAATTCTACCTGGCGAAGTATTCTGAACACCTCCAGACCAGGCTCGACATGGATGCCCAGCTTCTCCGACAACCGCTCCGCTTCAAGCCGGATTTCGTCCGGGTCCATGAACAGAAGTGGTGTTGCATGTCCTATCAATTCCTCCGTCGTATAGCCGATCAGCTTCTCAGCCGCCTGATTCATATAACTGACGCGATAATCCTCATCCAGCAAAATAAAGGAATACTCATTCTGCTTGATAATAGCTTCAAGCCTGCCAAACATATCCTTCAAATGCTCCATCATCCCATTAACCGATTCGGCAAGTCTGCCAACCTCATCTCCCGGCTCCTGGGACAGATGCTCCACTTCAAATTGGCCGTCAGCCGCTTGCTTCGTAACGGCAAGAATACCCTTAAGCCGATTAATGATCGTACCGAAGTATAACGAGAACAGGATGACAATAATGACCTCGGACAAGGTAATGGTTGCGAATGTCCACCATAAGACTTGAGACAAGCCTTTATTCAGATTCTCTTTCGGAACCTCCAAAGCCGCATGCCATGGAGCCGCACTATCTACATCCATATAGAACAGCACATGCTCCATATTCCCCCGCTTCACATTAATTTGCCCGGACGGCTCCAGCAGCTTGTCGAGCTTAAACCCCGGCTGCCCGTTAAGCAGACCTGTGCTGGGCTTAATGCCGGTTGTTGTCGAATACGAATGGAACAGAACAACTCCGCGCTCATTATAAAGCCAGAACTCTGAGTTGGGATCTTTATCGACTAGAAAATAAGGCGACATGGTCGACATCGGCATGGAGGCATACACCACGCCGCTAATATTGTTATTCTGATCATAGACCGGGATGACAATGAGAGATTGCTTCAGATTATCGAAGGAAGGCAGGAACAGATCAGTAATCGCCGACTTGCCCTTGACAGCATCCTGGTAAAAGGCCTGTCCGCTCATACTAACCGGATCGCCGTTCGTACGGATTGCCCGTCCTTCCAAATCAATATAGCCTATCGCATGATAGGTATAATCGGAGCGATACAGCTCCTGTTTGAAATATTTCAGTTTCTCCTCCTCGCTGCCGAATCGGACGACATCGGTGCGGCTCATGACCACAACCTCGGCTCGTCTGATCTGCAGCCAGGAAGCGAGATAATTCGCGCTGACGCTCAACCGGCTGGCGGTTCTCTCGGAAGCAGTATGAATCATTTCCTGTTTAATCGACAAGTAATTGATAACTCCCGCAATGCCAAGCGGTATGAAGGTAATTAAGACGATAATTAACAAGCCTTTTGTCCGCAATGATAGGTTGTTCAAGCGAGCGCTCCCCTTCCGAGTAAATCTACATGTATTATATCGTCAGGAGGGGGGAGAATCGAGAGATGATTTGGCTGCAGTGAGTATTGGAACCGTTAGCTCACTCCGGGAGAGGTTTCTCCTTACGATGCTGTTGTGTACACTTTGCCTGAACAATATTACAAGGTTGCAAAGTGTACACAAGGCAGGCGCTTCGCTCTCCAGGAGAAAACTCTCCCTTCAATCGTCTTCGATTCTTTTGGGAGGCAGAGGATCAACCGCCTCCGTTCCTTGACGGTTTGTTATGACAGCATGGTGCAGATGAGCCTGGCGGCTTACTGCACTAAACTTCTTTGTTCCCCGCTCGCAATGCGGGGCAAACTCATCATGCTTAGAATGCTTATCAGACTCGCCAGAATTCTATCTTTGAGTTGCTGGGAGCAGCATATGCAGCCTTTCTTTCTCTTCACAACAGTCCGCCGAGTACGTTGTACATTCTCTTTGCAGGATATTGGGGTGATATAGGGGCTTTGAGAGTAATATCCTGTATGGAATGCAGGATATTATCCGATATTGAGGTCAATTGAGAGATATAAGAGCAAATACGCTGTATTGCATACAACATATTTGCTGAGAAGGGGCATCTATGGGTCAATATGATGTAGAAAGTGCACTGTAGAAGGGAATGAGGCAGGCTGCTTTCATCCTTCCCCTCCTCCTTTTCAAAAAAAAGCTGCCGAGATATTGATATCGGCAGCCTTTCATTATTAAAAAACAAATATCAATGTGAGTAAGTGGGACTGTTTCTCCTGTAGGAGCGGAGCGTTTGCCTTTGTCTGCACATGGCTACCTTGAAACCTTAATTCAGGCCGTGTGCAGACAACAGCAACCGTAAGGAGATACAGTCCCACGCACGAACGCCGATATTCTACGCCGTCAGGATGCTCTCAATCGTCTTCAGCTCATCCTCGGAGAAATCGAGGCGGCTGAGAGCAGCAACGTTATCGTCGATTTGCTCAACGCGGCTTGCACCAATCAGGGCGGAGGTTACACGGCCGCCGCGAAGCACCCAAGCAAGCGCCATTTGTGCAAGCGATTGGCCGCGGCTGTGAGCAATTTCATTCAGCGCGCGAACTTTAGCCAGCTTCTCGTCCGTAATGCTGTTCGAGTTCAGGAAGACGCTTGGTCCGCCAGCACGGGAATCAGAAGGAATGCCATCCAGATAACGGTTCGTCAAGAGTCCGCCGGCAAGCGGCGAGAACACGATAGAACCGATGCCCTCTTGATCAAGCACATCTTGCAGGCCATCCTCAATCCAGCGGTTGAACATCGAATACGATGGCTGATGGATCAGACAAGGCGTGCCCAGCTCTTTCAAGATAGCAGAGGCTTGTGCTGTCTGCTCCGCACTGTAGTTGGACAGGCCGACATACAGCGCTTTGCCCGAACGTACGATATGGTCGAGTGCAGCCATTGTTTCTTCAAGCGGTGTTTCTGGATCCGGACGGTGATGGTAGAAAATATCGACATACTCCAGATCCATCCGTTTCAAGCTCTGGTCAAGGCTCGACACCAAATATTTGCGGGAGCCCCAATCCCCGTACGGGCCTTCCCACATGTAGTAACCCGCTTTGGTAGATATAATCATTTGGTCGCGGTATGCGGCCATATCCTGCTTCAGTACCTTACCGAAAGTCTCCTCTGCGGAGCCAGCCGGCGGACCGTAGTTATTCGCCAGGTCGAAATGGGTAATACCCAGATCGAAAGCGCGGTGAATCATGGCGCGTCCATTCTCCAAACGGTCATTTCCGCCAAAGTTATGCCATAGGCCAAGCGATACTGCCGGCAGTTTAAGGCCGCTCTTGCCTGCACGGAAATATTTCATATCCTCATAACGAGATTTGTCTGCTGCGTATGTCATTCCTGTCATTCCTTCCTTTCTATAAAAAACTCTCTATGTAGTAACCCCTTTATCATACACCCGCCGCCTGTGGAAATAAACCCGGGCTATACGCCTATGCCTGTCGGTATAACAATCAGCTTACCGAAGCTTTAAACGCTTTGCCTTTCTCGCCCGCTATCCGCACTAAAGCATCTACACATAACGGGTCAAAATGCTTCCCCCGCTCCTTGCAGATGATACTCATCGCTTCCTCATGCGACAGCGCTGCCCGGTAGGAACGGGAGGAGGTCAGCGCATCATACACATCCGCAACAGCCGTTACACGGGCAAGCAGCGGAATATTTTCCCCGCTGAGCGCATCCGGGTAGCCGCTTCCATCCCAGCGCTCATGATGCGAGCGGATTACAGCCAATTCCTCCTGCATGAAGCCAAGCCTGCGGCATAAGTTAAACCCGGTAACCGGATGCTTCTCAATGACCTCCCGTTCTTCCGGAGTAAGCTTATCCGGCTTGTTCAGAATATGATCCGGGACGACCAGCTTGCCGATGTCATGCACGATACCGCCCTGCGCAATCGCCCGAAGCTGATCCCGCTTCAGCCCAAGCTCCTCGCCAAGCTGAATCGCATAAAGCGCTACGCGGTAATTATGACCCGCCGTATACGCATCCCGGGTTTCCGTCGTGCGAATCAGCTCCCGAACCGCCGGGGACATATAGCCGCGAATCCATTTTTTCGGATCATTCTGGAATAGCTGCTTAAGCGACATCGTATAAGAACCAGAGCTCCGGTACTGATAATAAATGCCGACAAACATCGCAATTACCGAGGCCAGCAGCATTAAGTGAGAAATCCACCAGCTGATCATCCACATCTTCCCCATGACATTAATAAGCTGAGCTTCAATCATCCAGCCGGAGCTGTATACGACTGCAAGCTGCAGAGGAAACCTTGTGGACAGATAAGTCTCCAGATAACGATACATCGTCCATATATTCAAGCCCGTAATAAGCAGCGTTGCTGCCCATTTGATCGTTTCCTGCTTCAATTGGAGCCATGACATCTGGTTGGCAAACAGCCACAGCACCGCACACAGGATGATCATCGATGCGGTCCATATCGGCAGCAGCCAGCGCTGATGCGCCGAAAGCCAGACTATAATACGGCGGTTCGAGGACATCGATGACAGCCACAGCCACATAACCGCCAGCAAAATACTCAACTGCGCGGCATTGCTTGGCAATGTTGTTGCACCCGCAACATCTCTTGGCGTGGATAAACCATGGACAAGACAAAGGGCAGCTAGCGATACAAAGGATAAAGATAAAAAGCTGATTTTCAGATTACGAAGCCGGATCGCTGCAACCCCAGCCGCTATGGCAAGCGCGAATGCCGCGCTGGATACAATACTGACGATGTAAAAATGACCGTCTGGTGAATGTAGATGGTAATCCCAAGCCGGGTTAATTTGAAGCACGATAAAAAGGATGAGTGGGACCGACAATGATAACAGAAGATACAGATAGATTTTCGCCTGATTGTTCAAAATCCGACGCCCCCCTTTGGCTAACATTTATCCGATCAAGCTCTGCGACGTATGTCTTTCTCCAACGAACATCGACTGCTGCAACCAATGATCAAGATCAGTCCGCGACATCGGCTTACTGAAGTAATAGCCCTGCATCATACTGCAGCCTGCGGATTGCAGGAATGTAATCTGCTGCTCTGTTTCGACCCCCTCGGCGATCACTTCCAGATTAAGCTGCTTGGCAAGCATAATAATGGTATGGATGATTGCGCGCTTGGATGGCAAATCGCTTTGCTGCATGTACAGCTTGTCTATTTTCAACGTTTGGAAAGGAACCATATCAATTGAGCCAAGCGCAGAGTAGCCTGCGCCAAAGTCATCCATCGAGATCAATACGCCCATCTCCCGTATAGACTTCAGCTGCTCCACCACATCTTCGACATTATGCATCACAATCGTCTCTGTAATCTCCAGCTCCAGCATTCTGGCATCAAGCCCGGTATGCAGCAGAGCCGAGAAAACCATATCTTCCAGGTTTTTGCTGTCGAACACACTAACGGACATATTGACCGAAACGCTAAGCGGATTGGTTCTGCCTTCATTCCATTCCAAGCAGTCCTTGCAGGCTTGTCCAAGCACCCAACGGGTAATCGGAACGATCAGACCGGTCTCTTCCGCAATCGGAATAAATTCTTCGGGTGAAATCCGGCCCAGTACAGGATGATTCCAGCGCAGCAATGCCTCAACCCCGATCGCGCAGTTAGCGGCTACATCCCATTTGGGCTGGTAGTGAACGACAAACTGCTCTCTCGCCAAGGCGATCCGCAGATCCTTCTCCAGCTCCATCCGGCGCAGAAGCCCCCGCTCCATCTCCTCATCGTAGAGACAATATTGATTCTTGCCCCTTCGTTTCGCCTGATACATCGCTGTATCCGCAGCAATCAAGAGCGAGGAACGCTCGCTGCCATGCTCAGGAGACAAGCTGATTCCGATGCTGCCTGTAATGTAAAGCTCATTGCCCTCGAGCAGATAAGGCTTGCGGATTTCCTCCAAAATTTTAGTTGCAAGCTGTTCAACCTCGTATGGTTCCATCCCCCTGGTCATGAGCAGGAATTCGTCTCCTCCAAGACGGAAGGTCTGCGCCCCCTCATTCTCATGAGATTGGAGCCGCTTGGCTACCGCTTGTACGAGCAAATCGCCAACATCATGACCCAGCGTATCATTAATAATTTTGAACTGGTCAAGATCGAGGAAGAGCAGGCCGTAAGTGCGGGTATTTTCGATTCTATGCTCAAAAAAACGATTCATCGCATGACGGTTGGCAAGTCCGGTCAGCGGATCGCTGAAAGCCATACGTTCCAGCACAGTGCGGTCCAGATAGATCGCTATCCAGGTAACGAGCATAATAAGCAGCGTAACTAGCGTTACACTTATTAGAAGAAACAGATTGATCGGGATCTCTTCCGTTAGCAAAGCAACAGCCTCGTCACCGCACCAGATGGACGCCGCACTCATTCCCGTGTAATGCATCCCGCAGACCGCCAGACCCATAAGCGCGGCTGCAGCCCATTTGGACCACATGGCCTTGCTGCCATCCCGAAAATTAATAAAGAAGTACAGCGCTGCACAGGAAGCCATAACCGCAATAGCGGCGGATAATAGAACAATAAATGGGTTATATTGTATAGACATTGTTGGAGAATGCATCGATGCCATGCCGGTATAATGCATAGCAACAATTCCTATACCCATAATGAAGCCGCCGGCGAGCAGCTTGAGACGGTCGACTTCTTTTGCCATGGTTAAATAAAAGGCAACGTAAGAGGCACATATACTAGCGGTAATGGATAATAGGGTAATCGGGATGTCATAAGTAATGGGAATGCCGATATGAAACGCCATCATTCCGATAAAATGCATCGTCCAGACCCCGCTGCCCATCACGAAAGCACCAGCCAGCATCCAGCCGAGCTGCACTTTCCCCTTGGAATGCGAGATTTTGTACACCAGATTTAAGGCAGAGTAAGAAACGAATAAAGCGATGATGAAAGAGAGAAGAATAACCCAGCCGTTATATTCTCCTTGTACTGTGACCAAACGTCCCCCACCTTTCGTCACGGATTGCCGGAATATGTCGCTGTGACTAAAGCCTATTATTGTATACATATACCATTATACGAAAAGCGACTGAATGCAACATATTTTTATTTTGAATTAAGGTTTTTTCCCGATTGATTTGTTATAGTAAGTGAAGATTTTAAAAATAGTGTCTTTTTGTTGAAGGGAGTTTATTGAGAATGGAAAACAAAGACTCGCAGCACAAAAGAGAAGAAGAAGAACGGGACAATGCTGCAGAGCAAGAAACACAATACGTTTATGAAGATGACAACAAAGAGGGTCAGCCGGCAGATGCGGTTAATGAAGACCAGCATGATGCTGCAGAATTAGAAGAAGACAACAAAGAGCATACGCATGTGCCAGCTTCCGGAGCTCCTGTTCAGGCAGCAGGCGGCAGCCGCAACGGCGGAAAAGCATGGATTGCCGTATCCGCGATTTTGGCGGTCGTGCTTATTATCGTATTGATTAAACCACCGTTTGGCGGCGGCACCGAGGCTGTTGCAACAGTTAACGGCGTTAAAATTACAAAGGACAAGCTGTATGATTCCCTGGTGGACCAAGGCGGCAAGTCTACGCTGGACAACATGATCACGCAAGAGCTGATCGACCAAGCAGCGGATGATGCAAAAGTAACGGTAACAGAAGCAGATATCGATAAAGAAATCGAGAACCTGAAGAAATCGTTTGGCTCCGAAGACGAGTTCAATCAAACGCTTGCCCAATACGGTATGACGGTTGACAGCTTGCGGGAAGATGCGGGCGTTCAAGTCAAAATCCGCAAAATCCTTGAGCCGCAAGTTACAGTAACAGACGACGACATTAAAAAGTTCTATGATGAGAACAAAGCATCCATGTCGACGCCGGAGCAAATCCGTGCTTCGCATATCCTCGTTGCTACGAAGGAAGAAGCGGAAGCGATTCTGAAAGACCTGCAAGGCGGTGCAGATTTCGCAACGCTGGCGAAAGAGAAATCGACAGATACCGGATCGAAAGACAACGGCGGCGACCTCGACTTCTTCTCCAAAGGCATGATGGAGCCAGCTTTTGAAGAAGCAGCATTTGCACTGAAAAAAGGCGAGCTGAGCGGCATTGTACAAACAAGCTACGGCTACCACATCATCAAGAAGACCGACGAGAAGGCTGCTGTAACGCCTACGCTTGAAGAGAAGAAAGAAGACATCAAGTACCAGCTGGTTACGCAAAAAGTAAGCGAGCTGTCCTCGTCATGGATGGCTGACCTGAAAGCAAAAGCGAAAATCACGAATACACTTGATCCAACAGCAGAAGAAGCTGCATCCCCTGCTGCAAGCGAAGAAGCAAGCCCTGAGGCAAGTGCAGAGGCTGGCAACGCGGCGAAGTAATACGAAAGGCTGTCCCATCATTGGCGGACAGCCTTTTGTTTATTTATGGTATGATGGGATTACAAAAATAGATATTCAGGAGGGCCATATGAGCCAGTTTCAAGTAACCAGCTATACCGATATCTTTAAGATTTATGAACTAATTGAGGAAAGTACATCCTCCCGTGTTCTCGTATGCCCGGAGCGCGGCGGCATCGTTATTGGCTGTCAGCTGCATGGACTTGAAGTATTTTACCTCGACAAATCAACCTTCGAGAATCCGACGGCGAATATTCGCGGCGGCAACCCGATCCTGTTCCCGATCTGCGGGCAGCTGGAGAACAAGACCTATACATGGGAAGGCCAAACGTATGAGATGGCTAACCATGGTGTAGCACGTACATCTGTCTGGGAAGTAGCCGGAACCAATACAGATGGCGAAGCTTCAATCACGATTGTGCTGCGGAGCAACGAAGAGACCAAGCAAAGCTTCCCGTTTGATTTTGAGCTGAGCTTCACCTATGCGCTGGTGAATGGCGAGCTCCATATCCGCCAGCAATACCGCAATCTGACAGAAGGCAAAGTCATGCCGTTCTACGCGGGCTTCCATCCATACTTCAACGCAGATGCGAAGAAGCTTGCGTATGAGACGGATGCAACCCGCTACCTTGACTATAATGATATGGTCGAAAAACCTTTTACCGGCGAACTCGATCTGGACGGCATGGTAGAGTCGGTTACCCTGCTTGGTTCTGAGAAACGCGAAATTGCATTCCCGGTTAGCGGCGGCGCCCGTGTCCGCATGACGTATGATGATATTTTCAAATATGTCCAAGTCTGGTCCGTGCAGGACAAGCCGTTCGTCTGCGTTGAGCCTTGGATGGCGATGACCAGTGAGTTGAACCGCCAAGAAGAGCTCGTTATGCTCGAATCCGGCGGCACGCTTGATGCGAACCTGACCATTAGCTGTGAGCGATAAAATAAGGAGGCCATCCTATGCAGGATGGCCTCCTTTGTTTGTTGCCCGGTGCGCTAGCCCCCCGCTCGCATTTGTCAGCCTCAGGGACCCTTATTCCCACTCCACCGTCTATTTCGGCACTCGATGCTGCCATCCCGCGCAGCGTTAAGCTCACCATGATGGCACCATCATGTGCGACCCGACGGTATAGGTTAGCATCGAATTGATCTATAATACGTGAGAATGGCATACGTAGAAGGTGGATCAGCATGACAAATATCGAACAGAACATTGCCCTCATCACGAAATCCGCAGGCAGAAAGTCTGCCTTTCACTTTACCAGAGCGAGTAACTTAAGGGCGATAGCTCACTTCGACTCCTTATGGTCCAGCCAGCATTTGCTGCCGGCATCCACGGGGGAACGGCGAACTGCCATTGAAAAGATGTCTTACGAGGGTGCCTCCATTACGGTTAATGCACATCTTCGTATTCCCGAGGCTGTCATGAAGAATAACTGTACCGTTGAAGAGTTCAGGGCCTTCCTAGATAAGCATGTCTTCTTCTGGCCAACTCGGCGTGACTGTCTCAAAATGCTGACTACTTACATAAAAAGAGAACCGTCCGAGCAATTTGCCGTCCTGGAACTGGAAGCGAGCGCGCTGCTCCTGGAGCATAAGAAGTCCGTTCGATTTTCCAAATATGATTCCGGGAGCTCCCCGCGTTTTCCGAAGAACTGCATGTATAGAAAAAGCCCAAATATGTTCGTCTCGCTTGCTGAATTCGGCCGCAGAACGAATTCAGCTGTCCCCGTCAAGCCATCAGAGATCAAGGAGATTCTCATTGAAGACGAGGCTCACTCCATCACCCCTCTTCTAAAGGCGGTTTATGTGGGGAATCAGGAGGAGCTGCCGGCAAACTGGATAAAATACTATCAGCCGCTCAACGCCTTGCTTGCGGAAAGCAAGCCACACGCGGATTAGCTATAGAGCTACAGCTGCTTTCATCTGCGGCTGTTCATCGGATGAGCATAGATGCATTCTGAGCTGCACCACGCGCCGCTCCCGGCACAAGATGCTTGGATTCAACTAGACAAGCAGGCGCGATAGCCGATCTTTATGGGTTTCCTATTTTCACTTCTCCATCTACACTGCCAAAACAAAACAATGCCCTCAAAAATGAGGGCATTGTCAACAGCCTGTTCTACTATATCCGCCAGATTACACGCCAACGACAGTGACTTGCTTGCCGTTTTTTTGCAGACGTTCAACCGTCTTGCGGACGGCGAGATTCGCCGTATGATCCCATACCTTCGTACCGGAGAGGTCAATGTGGACCTGCTCCGCTTCGCAGTCATGCTCAATCCGTTCCTCCAGCTCGGAGGCCGAAGCGAAGAACAATTGCCCCTGCACACGGTAAGTCCGCGTCGAGCCATTCCATTCGCTGTGAATATGCACTTTCGAAGCACTCACTGCAAACCAGATAAAGCTCACAAACACGCCGGCCACCACACCCACAGCCAAGTCATGCGTCAGCAAGACGGCACCAACCGTCACCAGCATAACAATGGTCTCGCCTATCGGCAGACGGTTCATGCGGAACACAGAGTTCCAATCGAAGATGGCGATGCAGACCATCAGCATAATGCCCACCAGCGCGGCCATCGGCACAAGCGACAGCAGGTCGCCAAGCAGCACCACGAGCAAAAGCAGGAACAACGCGGCCACCAAGGTGGACAAGCGGTTTTTCCCGCCCATTTTCACATTAAGGACCGATTCCGCTACAAGCGCACAACCTGCCATCCCGCCGAAAAACCCGGCTACGATATTGGCAATCCCCTGCCCCTTCATCTCCCGGTTCTTATCCGTCTTCTCCCCGGTCATCTCATCAAGCAGGTTATGCGTGAGCATCGTCTCCGTGTAGCCAACAACCGCAAGCGACAAAGAGTACGGAAGTATGATCCACAGCGTCTCCCAGCTAAAAGGAATATCCGGCAGCAGGAACGACGGCAGCGAAGCATCAATCTCGGCGATATCGCCGATTCTGGTGACATCCCCCATGCCAAACACCCATACGCCGAGCGTCAGCACCACCACCGCAATCAGCGGCGATGGAATCGCCTTGAAGTAGCGCGGCACCAGATAGATGATGCCAAGTGTTACCGCAACCAGTACATACATAACCCAGGACTCGCCTTTGAAATAACGAAGCTGCGACAGAAAAATCATAATTGCCAACGCATTAATGAATCCGGTCAGTACACCCGATGGGACGAATCGCATCAGCTTGCCAAGCTTAAATACGCCCATCAGGAGCTGAATCACACCGGTCAGCACCGTTGCTGCAAACAAATACTCGATGCCATGCTCCTTCACCAGTGTCAGCATAAGCACGGCCATGGAGCCCGCCGCAGCCGAGATCATACCCGGTCTGCCGCCCAGAAACGTAATGACTAACAAAATACAAATTGAAGCATAAATGCCTACGACCGGCGGAACACCAGCCATAAACGAGAAAGCAAGCGAGTCCGGTACAAGCGCCAGCGTTGCCGTAATGCCGGCCAGTACATTCACTCTTACATTGCTCGTCCACTGCTCCCGCCAGGAAGTGATACTGCTCATAATCCACCTCAATCAATCTATGATAACGTCCGACCGGGTCCACCGGTCCGGTACCTCATCCTCACAGCAAGCCATTGCAAACAAAAAAACCAGCCCTACCGAGCCGGCCGTTCGACTTTCTTAATGATACCTTGCTCTTCCGCAAAGGGTCAATCCCAAATGAAGGGACGACCGAACCCGGCCGCCCCTGTCAATCAGCTATTAGTACCCTTCACCTTTGCCGCCCGTTACAATCGCTACACTCGAGCTTGCGCCGATACGGGTCGCGCCGGCTTCGAGCATTTTGACCGCCGTCTCCAGATCCCGAACACCTCCGGAAGCCTTCACTCCCATATCCGGTCCAACCGTGCGGCGCATCAACGCGATATCTTCTACGGTAGCTCCGCCTTTGCCAAAGCCCGTTGACGTCTTCACGAAGTCCGCTCCCGCTTCCTTGCAAATCTCACAGGCACGAACCTTCTCTTCATCGGTCAGCAGGCCTGTCTCCAGAATAACCTTCACGACCGCTTTGCCTTTGCAGGCTTCAACGACGCCTTCGATATCATGCTTCACGCCCTCGAAGTCACCCGACTTGATCAAGCCAACGTTGATGACCATATCGACCTCTGTCGCGCCGCTTGCAATCGCGTCCTTCGCTTCAGCTGCCTTCGTAAAGGTTGTTGTTGCCCCAAGCGGGAAGCCCGCTACTGTCGTAATGCCAACGCCGGAGCCTGCAAGCTCCTTCGCTGCAAGCGCGACATAACCCGGATTCACACATACTGTTGCAAAATGGTACTGCTTCGCTTCCTCGCACAGCTTGATGATCTCTTCTCTGGTGGCTTCCGCCTTCAGTACAGTATGGTCAATGGCAGCAGCGATCTCACTCGCCGACAAATGCTTATTGCTCATCATCCAACCCTCCAATATTGATCTTCTCTAATCTACTCCGCTTTGTAGTCCAGCAAGTGCTGAGCTGTAATCTGGTCTGTAATTAACGTATTCGTATACTGGCCGCTTAACGCGCCGTATATCGCTTCAATCTTGCTTGGGCCTCCGGCGACAAGAACGGACCATTCTTTCTTTTTCAGCTCGTTCAAGTCAATACCGATCGTCCGCAGATCCAGCTCCTCGCTGCACAGCTGCCCGTTAATATCAATAATCCGGGAACAAATATCACCAACTCCCCGTGATAAAATAATCCCCAAATCCTCATCTGAGAAATAATTCGCGCGAATCAGAACCGAATCCTCTGTCGGCGCCCCTACCGTCACAACTGCGATATTGGCCTTTTTGCCCATATCGAGGATTTTGCGGATATGCCTGTCCGCTTCAATCGCATGCTTCACCACCGCATGATCAACAATCGCAGGCAGCGGAATCAAATACGGCGACGTCTGATAAGCCTTCGCGAACAGCTGTGCAACCTCATAGGCATAGGTATTCGTCTCGGAATGGCTCACCCCGCCGTTCAGCTGCACCACCTTGACCTTCTTCGCTTGCTTGTTCGGCAGACGCGTGGCTACCTCATATAATGTTGTTCCCCAAGTGACTGCAATGGTATCGCCATCCTCCACCGTATCATGAAGAAAATTAGCCGCCGCCTCACCGATAACCTTCTTGCACATGGCGTCCTCGTATTTCGGTACAGAAGCGACAATCGCTTCCTTCAGACCAAACCGTTCCTTGAGCAGGCGGGAGTGTTCCTGGTTATCGGAGGCCGGGTCCATTATGCGAATCTGCACGATACCATCTTCCTTTGCCTGCTGCAAAAAACGAGATACCGTTGGGCGCGATACGCCCAGCTTTTTCGCTATTTCCTGCTGATTATAGTCAAGCTCGTAATACATACGGGCCGCTTCAATCATTTTCAATCGCTTATCGCTTAGCTCCTCCATCCGTCTTCCCCTCTCGCAAAGCTGACTTGATATGAGAATATGTTCATATTAATGTGACAAGATTTCACGACTATTATACGTGCCCCTCCCCGCAAGGGCAATAACTTGAGCCGCTGCTCGCCGCCTTTGGACATTTGTTCACACAAGCGACCTTACGTTTGTGCACAAAACATAGAATATTGTTGTCGAAAGAACAAACAATGCGACGATTATAAAGGACTTCCGGCTCAATTTGCTAAATTTTCAGATAATTTACACGAATTTGAAAGGATATCTATGTCAAAACACCGAATACCTACTCGCGTTGTGAAAAAAATAAATAGTGGAGGGATACGATGCTTATCACGCTTAGAACAATGAAGCGGACAGCGTCTGCGCTGCTTGCCGTCTCGCTTCTCGCTGCGTCCGCCTTGACGGCTCATGCTGCGGAAGAAACGGCGGTGCCCGCTTCCGCCAAGCACATCACGCTGCTGCATACCAACGACACGCATGCCCGCGCCGTTGAAGGAGCCTCGGGAGAAATGGGTTATGCGAAGCTTGCCGGCATTATCGACAGCTACCGCAACGCTAATCCGAATACGCTGCTGCTGGATGCCGGCGATGCGGTTCACGGGACAACCTTTGCCACGCTTGTGGGCGGTGAAAGTGTTGTTCAAGTCATGAACAAGATGGGGTATGACGCTTTTGTTCCTGGCAATCATGATTTCAACTATGGCTACGAGCGTCTGCTTGAACTTGAGTCAATGATGAAATTCCCCGTCATCAGCGCGAATGTTAAGGTCGCCAAAGACGGCTCGTCCTTATTCAAGCCTTATATTATTAAGGAAGTTGATGGTGTGAAGGTCGGGATCTTTGGCCTGACAACCCCGGAGACGGCTTATAAGACGCATCCGAATAATGTAGCAGGCATCAGCTTCGCCGATCCAACCAAGGAAGCGCAAGCTATTGTTGATGAGCTCGAAGACAAGACGGATGTCATTGTCGCGCTGGGTCATATCGGCCAAGACACCTCCAGTGTCGATACCAGCCTGAAGATCGTCAAGGCCGTGGACGGCATCGACGTCTTTATCGACGGTCATAGTCACACCGTTCTGGAGCATGGCCAAACTGCCGATCATAACACGCTGATCGCAAGTGCCGGCGAATACACGAAATATCTCGGTGTTGTTGATCTGTGGGTGGACGGCGGCAAAGTCGTGAAGAAGGAAGCAAAGCTGGAAAATAAAGATACGGCGGCAGCCATCGCACCAAACGCCGATATTGCTGATTTTGTAGCCTCTATTCAGAAGAGTCAGGAAACCATTCTGGCTGAAAAAGTGGGGACGGCCAGCGTGAAGCTGGATGGCGAACGCGAGCAGGTCCGCAACAGCGAGACGAACCTCGGCAATCTGGTCGCTGATGCGATACGCGATGCAGCCAGTGCTGATGTTGCTCTCACGAACGGCGGCGGCATCCGGGCCTCCATCGACGAAGGCACCATTACAAAAGGCGAGATCATTACCGTCCTGCCGTTCGGCAATCAGATTGTATCGCTGAAGGTCAAAGGCGCCGATATTAAAGCGGCTCTCGAGATCGGCGTATCCGACTATCCGAATTCAAAGGGCGGCTTCCCTCAAGTATCTGGCATCGCCTTCAAGATTGATACGGCGAAGCCAAAAGGCCAGCGCGTCCACTCCGTCACAGTAGGCGGCAAACCGCTGAACGAGGACGCGAATTATCTGCTGGCAACGAATGATTTCATGGCCGCCGGCGGCGATGAGTATACGATGTTCAGTCCTTACCCGCAAGCCGGCATGTACGGTTCGCTGGATGAAGCGCTGATTGCTTATATCACCAAGCTTGGTACAGCTAATCCCAAGGTGGAAGGCCGAATTACTGAAGCAGCAACTCCAGTTGTTGCACAGCCAGAGCCGAAGCCAGATCCAAATACGGAGCCGAAGCCGGCTCCAAGGCCGGAACAGCCTAAGCCCGAGCCTAAGCCTCCGGTTAAGCCTGAACCAGTGAAGCCTGCTGTTTATGTCGTGAAGAAGGGCGACACACTTTGGGCCATTGCGAAAAAACATAGCACTACCTGGCAGGAGCTCCGCGACCTGAACCATATGAAGAACCCAAATCTTATCTACCCTGGGCAACAGATCAAGCTGCCTGCTGCTTAATAGGAGGCGAAATGGGCTGTTCCTGCCGGTCAAGCAAGACCGGCTTGGAACGGCCCTTTTGTATAATTAGAAGCTTAGGCCTAGCATGGCATCTCTACAGCATAATGTCCAAAGCCGGTTCACTGCTCTTAGGAGGCTCCTACAAAAACCCCTCGTTCCTTTACGTTGGACCAATTCCAACGTAAAAGACGAACTAGCTAGCTTGCCCCCCTCCTTCCCGCCTACATTGCACAGAATGCAGCATAATGATGCGTTTGAGCTCAAGTATAGAATAGACTAGCTAGCTAAAGTTCCTTCCTCCCGCCTATATTGCACAGAATGCAGCATAAACAAGCATTTGGGCTCAATAATGAGCAATATCCTGCATGGAACGCAGGATATTCGGGCTAATTAGCCGATTTGGGCTCGTTTCGGCGAAGTATACTGTATTCTGTGCAGCATATCCCGCTTGCACCCACCATTCTGGACCAATATGCTGTATTTCGTGCAACGTAAGTTAGTGGGAGCAGAACATGAGCGGTAGCGGTCGGTCAGTCAGATAGAATAAGAGTCAGCGGAGAGCGGACAGACCAAATAACTAGCTAGTTGAAGTACCGCCACCCTTCTACGTTGGATTTCATCCAGCAGAATGATGCGCTAAACCCCAGTAACTATCCCTACAGTGGATTCCATCCAGCGGAATCAGCCCATTTCGGCCGGAAGCAGCTCTTAACCGCAAAAGTTACTGGAGGATTTCCAACGCAGCCTGCAATAGCAGGCAATCGAGCGGCCTTTACGTCGGACAAACTCCAACGTAAAGGATAGACTAGCTAGCTAAAGTTCCTCCTTCCCGCCTATATTGCACAGAATGCAGCATAAACAAGCATTTGGGCTCAATAATGAGCAATATCCTGCATGGAACGCAGGATATTCAGGCTAATTAGCCGATTTGGGCTCGTTTC
>Ga0065721_10049492_pt1 | contig 32975 bp, 25 predicted proteins | sample Mesricmetagenome_FD_59108 | JGI IMG/M metagenome (GOLD analysis project Ga0065721, IMG submission 59108) | Mesophilic microbial community from rice straw/compost enrichment Sample: eDNA_1 v2 (version 2) | ecosystem: Engineered > Solid waste > Grass > Composting > Bioreactor | place: USA: Davis... | reverse complement strand
CGGGGAGGTGGGACAGTTCGGTTTGAAACGCGCGCAGGCGTTGGTCGCGATCCTGAAGGGCCAGCAGCTTTTCGATCACATCAAGCATGGAGAAAAATCCATAAGCGGCCCCGAGGGAAAAGGGGAGATTTAAGTTTGGGGAATTGCGGCGGGCGGGGAAGGGGGGCTAACGCCGTTCCTCCCGCCACCGGCAGGCATTGGGCGCGTCCAGTCCGATTTGGTCCAGAATGCGCCAGACCACGGTGTCGACGAGGTCCTCGAAGGTTTTGGGCCGGCTGTAGAAGGACGGGGAGGCGGGGAGGAGGATGGCGCCGGCTTCGACCACCGCGGCGGCATTGCGGAGGTGAATGAGACTCCAGGGGGTTTCGCGGGGGACGAGGATGAGTTTGCGGCGTTCCTTGAGGAAAACGTCCGCCGCGCGCAGGATGAGGCTTTCGCTCGTTCCATGGGCGACCCGGGCCAGGGTGCCCATGGAACACGGCGCAATGACCATGGCGTCAAATTTCGTGCTCCCGCTGGCGAAGGGGGCGTTCATGCTTTTGTCGGAGTGCTCGACCGCATTGGGCGGGAGGACGAGGTCGCCGAGTTCCTCGTGAATGACCTGCCGGGCGTAGGCGCTGAAGACGACGTGCAGTTCGTGTTCGGGGCCGCCAAGGTAATGCAGGAGCCGCTGAAAATAGAGGGCTCCGCTGGCTCCGGTGGCGGCAAGGACAAGGCGCATGGGAGAACTTTCCCTCCCTGCGAGCCCGGACTCAACTCCGAAAAGTGTCGGGACGGGTGGGGAACACGGTTACAGATACCCCGCCCCCTGCAGGGCCTGGCGAAGTCCGGCGGTTTTTTCCAGCGCACCGGTATAGACTTCCGCGTCCGCCGGATTCGGTTCGGTGCGGGAGGATTCGTCGACCTTGACGAGGCGTTCGGTGATTTCCTCAAGCTGGGCGTCGGAACCGTTTTCCTTGTTCCACGTCCAGCCGGCCTGGATGGCTGCCCCCAGTCCGGCGCCCTCGCCGCTTTGCAGACAGACGGTGGGGACACCGAAAACGTCCGCGCAGATCTGCCGCCAGATCCGGCTGTTGCTGCCTCCTCCGGTGAGGCGGATTTCGGAAGGGTTCATCCCCAGTTCGCGGAACCGCATCAGGCCGTATCCGAGTCCGAGGGTGACGCCTTCCATCGCCGCGCGGGCCAAGTGGGCCGGGGTGAAATTCTGCAGGGTGAGTCCGTGCAGGACGCCCGTTCCGTTGGGCAGGTCCGGGGTGCGTTCCCCGGCGAGATACGGCAGGAGCATCAGTCCGTCACTGCCGGCGGGCGCGGAACGGATGGCTTCCTCCAGGGCGGGGAAGTCCCACGAGAAGAGCTTGCGGACATGTTCGGTCACCAGCGTGAGATTCAGGGTGCAGACCAGGGGAAGCCAGTTGTCCGTGCTGTCACAGAAGGCTGCAATCTCGCCCTTCGGATCGACCACCGGGGTGGGGGAAAATCCAAACAAGGTTCCCGAGGTGCCCAGGCTGGCGGTGGCCACGCCGGCCTGGATGTTGCCCGTGCCGATGGCGGCCATCATGTTGTCCCCGCCGCCGGCGCTCACCTCGGGGGATTTGGCCAGCCCCCATTGGCGGCGCAGTTCCTCCCGGAGAAGGCCGTGGGCTTTCTTGGACGATTCCAGCGGCGGCAGCTTTCCCGGCAGATCCTCCGCCACGAAATCGACCACCTTCGTGGACCACTGGCGCGTTTCCACGTCAAGCAGCGCGGTGCCGGAGGCGTCGCCGAATTCCATCCGTTTGACGCCCGTGAGCCAGAAATTGAGGTAGTCGTGCGGCAGGAGAACCGTCTCCGTGCGGTCCCAGTTTTCGGGCTCGTTCTGCCGCAGCCAGAGAATTTTCGGCGCCGTGTAGCCGGTGCGCATGGTGTTTCCGACCAGGGCGATCACGGCGTTGTCGCCGCCGAAATGCCGGGTGATTTCCTCGCATTGGGCCGTGGTGGAGGTGTCGCACCAGAGTTTGGCCGGACGCACCACGCGGTCGTGGGCGTCCAGGGTGACGAGGCCATGCTGCTGCCCGCTTACGCCGATGGCGCGGACTTCGTCCTTGCGGGAACCGAGTTTCGTGAGGACGGCGGTGATGGTTTTTTCCGCGGCGTCGATCCAATGCTGCGGATCCTGCTCCATGGCGCCGGGCGGAAGGTTGGGGACAAAATCATACGCCTCCTGGGCGGACGCGAGGATCTCACCGGTTTCCCAATCCAGCGCAATGGTCTTCGTGCTCTGGGTGCCGCAGTCGATGCCGAGGAAAATCATGGGGCGGGGTGGGTTGAACCTTCATCTTGGTCCAACTCGCCGCCTGCGGCAATATTTTCAGCCGAAGAGCTGGGAGCCCTCAGGCCATGCCGAGCTTCTGCCGGCCTTCCTCGCTGATGCGTTCGGGGGACCACGGCGGATCCCAGACGAGGTCGACATTGGCATCGGCCACGCCGTCGATGGTGAGGATTTTTTGGCGGGCCTCGGAGGCAATGATCGGCCCCATGCCGCAGCCGGGGGCGGTGAGGGTCATTTTCACATTGACCGTGCTGCCGTTTTCCCCGGGCTGCACGTCGAGTGAATAAACCAGGCCGAGGTCCACGATGTTCACGGGAATCTCGGGGTCGTAGCAGGTCTTGAGCTGATCCCAGGCGGCCTGTTCGATGTTGCCATTCGTGGGGGACTCCGGCTTTGCGGGTTTTTCCATCCCGATGGCGTCGGCGTCGTGGCCTTCGATGCGGAAGAGGCCGGCCTGGCTGGGAACCAGGATGGTGAACGATCCCCCGAGGGCCTGGGTGACGACGACCTCGGTTTCCGCGGGGATGGTGATTTTTTCCCCGCTCGGGATGCGGGTGACCTCAACGTCGCGGGTGGTGGTGATCGGTGTGCTCATTCTTCGCTCTCCCCCTTGGTGCCGGGCTTGTTGCCGGCGAGATATTGCTCGATGAGGAGCAGGTTGGCCTCGCCGGCCCGCTGCACGATCTTGAGAAGCTGGTCCATGGAACTGACCTCCTCGAGCTGTTCGGTGACAAACCACTGCAGGAACGTGGCGGCAATGTGATTGTTTTCCTTCAGGGCCAGGTCCATCAGCGCGTTGATGAGATTGGTGACCTTGATTTCCTGTTCGAGGGACAACTTGACCGCATCCTCCGCGAAGGGGAAGCGGGAGACGGGTTTGGCGATGGTGGGAATTTCCACCCGGGCTCCGGCGTCGATGAGGAACTGGATGAACTTCATCGCGTGCATGTGTTCCTCCTCCGCCTGCTTGTAGAAGTGCCGGGCGAGGAACGGCAGGGACTCCGCATCGAAATGCGCGGCAATAGCCGTATACTGAATGCTCGCCGCAAATTCATACCCGATCTGTTCGTTGATCTTCTCGTTGAGGGCCTGGGAAATGAGCATGCCTCAGGTTCCGCCCGCGGTGGATAAAGGTCAAGCTCCCGGAAGAGGGACTCCGACTGATCCGACTGATCCGACTGATTTCGCTAACTTGCGAACAATGCATGCTTGCGTTCTGCAAACATGCTTTTGGCGCGTTGCTGCGTGATGTCGCGACAAGACGCCGCAACGAGTCTTTGCGGGCGGGACCGTCGACTTGTGCTGTCCGTGCTACATGAAGATAGAGGGGCAGACCTGTGCGACCGGCGAAGTCTATCCCGCAGATTTTACACATAAAAAATTTACGATAATCAATTATAACCAAAGCATTATCACATATTTTTACATTTAAAAATTTCCCCGGAAATTCCTCGGCCCGAGTCTCGCTGTTGGAAGGAGAAACCTGGGATTTTCTCCGATGGAGGCTTTCTGCAAAGGGGAGGGCGCAGGATTCGGTGGCTCGCGAGATGTGTTGACGATCGGGCGTATGCAGTTATGCGTAATAGCGAAAGTGCGGGGATGCAAAAAAGCGATCTGAGCGCATGATCTGCAAGCTTGTGCTTCAGCCAAGTGTCCCGTAAAAGCGCGCCATGGCTGCGTCGAGGATTCCAGGGTGCACGGTGGTGGATCATCCCCTTGTGAAGAGCAAGGTGACGGTGCTGCGGAACAAGGAAACCTCCCGGGAGTTGTTTCGTCGGACGTTGCGGGAGCTCACGGCCTTGGTGGCGTTTGAGGCGACGCGGGATCTGCCTTTGACGGAAATTCCGATCGAGACGCCCCTGCAGGGGTGCACGGGGTACAAGGTCGCGAAGAAGGTGATCATTGTCCCGATTCTTCGAGCGGGTTTGGGCATGGCGGAGGCTATGCTGGATGTTTTACCTCAGGCGCGGGTGGGACATGTCGGGATGTACCGTGACGAAAAGACCTTCGAGCCTCGGAGTTATTATTTCAAGGCGCCGCCCGAACTGGGGAATGCCGAGGTCTTTCTGGTCGATCCCATGCTGGCGACCGGACACAGTTCCGCGGACGCGGCGGCGGAGTTGAAGCGGTGCGGGGTGACCAACCTGCGGCTGGTGGCCCTGGTGGGGTGTGTACCCGGAGTCGAATTTTTTCGCCGTCAACACCCGGACGTCTCCATCTTCCTGGCCGCCCTGGATCCCGGCCTGAACGAACGGTGTTACATCGTGCCCGGCCTGGGGGATGCCGGGGATCGTTATTTTGGAACGTGAATCCCCCGGCCGGAGCCGGGGGATGATCAAATCAGTGACTTCCCACGTGGCTCGAAGGCCGGTTTTCGGAAGAACCGGTGTTTTCCCCGGAATTCTCCGGAGAGGGGGGCGCGGCTGACACCGTGGAGCCTTCCTCGGTTTCGACTCTTGAATCCGAAGCCGGGACGTCGGCAGGTCGTGTCAGGGAATCTTCCGCTTCCGAGGAGGCGGGCTGCGAAGACTCGGCGATCACGGGGGGTTCATTCGCGGGGAAATCCGCAGGGGCAGCCGGTTCCGCGTCGCCCGTAAAAGGAGACGGCCCGCCCTCCGCGATGGCCTCGTTTGTGGCCTCCGGTTGAGTTTCACCCGCCGGAACGGGAGCCTCGTCAGCCAAGCCGGTTTCCACGCCGGGAGCACTCGGATTTGAAAAACCGGGTTCCGGTGTGCCGGCGCTGGTGGGTTGCTCGGACAAGAGGGGACCGGTCGGGGAGGCCGGCGCCACCGGGCTCGGAGCGGAAGGGGCCAATTCGACCGGGAATTCCACGTGGGAAGTTCCCGGTTCGGCTGACGAATCCGGAACGGGGGCTTCCTCGGTGGGGGAAACGCTTGTCGCAGATTGCTCCGGTTCCGTTGAGGCGGACTCCTCCGGGTGGGCGGCGGGTTGTTCCCCGGCCGACGGCTCCGACGGGAAGGTTTCCGCTGGGGTTGTTGAAAAAGACGGGGTTTCGGCGGTTTCGTCGGGAGATTCGGACGAGGCCGGAGTTTCGGATGCAGGTTCGGCGGTTTCCCGGGCGTCGAAAGGCCGGGCGGCCTGGTCCTGAGGAGTGGTTTCTTCCGGGGAAATCTCAATCGCGTCGGAGGTCGCTTCGACGGCTGGCAGGACCACGGCGGAGGGTTCCTCAGGGGATGCGCCGACCCCATTCACCACGTTGGCGGGTGTTCCCGCGAGAAAATCCAGGATGTTTTTTGCCACGAGGTTCATCAGGCGCGAGCGCGCTTCCACGCTGGCCCAGGCGATGTGCGGAGTGATGACGGTGCGGGGCGCGGTCAGGAGGGGATTGGAGGGCGGGGGAGGTTCCGCGCTGAGCACGTCGCCGGCGAAACCCGCGATGGTGTGGTTTTTCAGGGCCGAGGCCAGAGCCTCTTCGTCGATCAGGGGACCGCGGCCGGTGTTGATGAGGAAGGCCGTCGGTTTCATCTGCGCGAGGGTCTCTCGGTTGATCAGATGCCGGGTTTCCCCGGTGAGCGGGCAATGGAGGGTGACGACGTCGGACAAACGCAGGAGTTCGTCGAACGTGGCCCATTCCACGCCCTCCCCGGTGGGTTTCGGGGTGCGGGAGGTGGCCAGCACACGCATGCCAAAGGCGGTGGCGATGCGGGCGACGGCCCGGCCGATCGTGCCATAGCCGACAATTCCCAAGGTCTTGCCGGCCAGTTCGATGAAGGGTGAGACGGTGAAACTGAAGTCCGGACAACGGGACCAGTCGCCGTTTTTGACGGCGGCATCGGTGGCGCCCACGTGGGCGGCCAGTTCGAGAAGGAGGGCAAAGACGTGCTGGGCGACGGAGGCGGTGCCGTAACCGGGAACATTGGTCACCGGAATGCCGCGGGCCCGGGCGGCCTCAAGATCGACCACGTTGTATCCGGTGGCCATGACGCCGATGTATTCGAGCTGGGGGAGGGCATTGATGTGTTCCGCGGTGACCACGGCCTTGTTGGTCAGGAGAATCTGGGCGTCCTGGGCGCGGGCCACGACCTCCTCGGGTTTGGTGCGCGGATGAAGTTGCAGCGGGCCAAGGGCGGCCAGGGCGTCCCAACTCGGGTGGAACGGCGACTGTTCTCCGGGTTGCAGCGGGCTGAGCGTGTGGGCGTCGAGGACGACGATGTTTTTCATTTTCCGGCGCAGAGATTGATTTCCTGCCGGGGAAAAGGCAATGCCGCGTGACAAGATCCGTGCACATCGGGATTGCGATTCGGTCGCGAACCGAAAATGCTGGCTGCATGCCCGCTCCCCCCACCAAGCCGGTGTCGCTGTCCGTGTGGTTGGTCCTGGCCGGCGTTGCGGGCGGGATTTTTACCGGGATCTTTGTCGGAGACTACGCCGCGTTGCTCAAGCCGGTGGGAGAGGTCTACGCCATGCTCCTTGAGGTCGCGGTGTACCCTTATCTGGTTTGTTCGTTGCTGCATGGACTGGGACGGATGAGTCCCTCCGATGCCGCCCGACTCCTGCGCAAGGGATGGGTGTTTTATGTGGCGTTGTGGGTGCTCGTTTTTGCGGTGCTGATCGTGCTTGCCACGGGAATCCCGGCGGCGCTGCCCCTGAGCTACGTGCCTTCCGTTTCCGCGACGGCCGGTCCTTCCCTTTTGGAGATGCTCATCCCGAGTGATCCGTTTGCCGCATTGAGTAAGAATTACGTGCCGGCGGTGATCCTCTTCTGCGTCTTCTTCGGCGTGGCCCTCCAGCATGTGAAGGAAAAGGAGGCGCTCCTGGCCGTGCTGGAAAGCGTCCGCCTCACCAGCCTCACCTTCTGGAATGGCGTGGTGAAGTTTGCGCCGCTGGCCGTGTTTGCCATCTTCGCCTCGGAGGCCGGCACCCTGCGGATTGCGGAACTCGAATCCATTACGGTCTTTTTCCTGCTCTTCTTCGTCGGCGCGCTGGGGCTCGCCTTTTGGGTTCTGCCGGCGTGTCTGGCGGCACTGACGCCCTGGAAATCCCTTGAGGTGCTGCGGGAGATCCGTTCGGCGTTTGTGATCTCGCTCGTGACGACCCTTTCCGTGGCGGCTTTGCCCTACATCACGGCCGCCACCCAGCGGTTGGCCGAGCACTGCGGCGTCAGGGACCCCGAGCGGGACGAGGTCATTCGCACGAACATTTCCGTCGCCTATCCCTTTGGTCAGCTCGGAAATTTCTTTGTCTATCTGTTTGTCCTCTTCGCGGCCTCACTCAACGGCGTGGAAGTTCCGGCCGCGAAGGACTGGCTGCTGCCCTTTGTGTCCCTGGTCTCCTGTGTGGGTTCCCCGACATCCTCGGTCGATTCCGTGACCTTTCTTTCCGGCTGGCTCGGGCTGCCGCAGGGAACCACCGCCCTTTATGTCGGACTCATGGCGCTGACGCGATACGGCCAGGTCATCGTGTCGGTGGCGGGATTCGCGTTTCTCAGTTTTGCGGTCACCCTGGCGTATTATGGAAAAATCCGCCTGCGGCTCCTGCCGCTGCTGACCGTGGTTGTTGTGGCCCTGTTCCTCGCCGGCGGGGCGGGGTGGGGCGGCCGATGGTTGTCCGCCGAATTGCAGAAGAATCGGATCAATCCGTATTTGGGTTTTTCGCTTGATCCGGCGCTGACGGCCGCCGTCCAGGTGATCGAAGACCCTCATGCCTCTCCTCCGGCGCAACGGCAGCCGGTGATGGAGCGCATCCAGCAGACCGGGGAACTCCGGGTGGGCTACAACGACGGCATCATTCCCTTTTCCTACCGCAACTCCGCGGGTCAGCTGACCGGCTACGACATCGCCTTTGCCTATCAACTGGCCGCGGATATGAATGTCCGGCTGCGGCTCATTCCCTTCAAGTGGCAGACGTTGGCCTCGGACCTGGCCGCCGGGAAGTTCGACATCGCCATGGCGGGCATCTATGTGACCGAGGACCGCCTGCTCACCCTGCGGGTTTCCACGCCGTATTATCAAAGTCCGCTGGCCTTTTTCCTGCCGCGCGAGCGTGTTTCCGAGTTTCGCACGCGGGAGCAGATCAACAACCGTCCCGGTGTGCGCATCGGGGTGTTCAACGATCCGGTGTTGATCCCGCGTGTGAAGCGTACCTTCCCCCACGCCGAGATTGTCGTGGTACCCGACTACGACTCGCCACCGGATTTTTCGAAAATCGATGCCGCCATCTGGACGTTGGTGCAGGCGGAGGCGATGGCGGCGGCCCATCCCCGGCTGGCCGCCGTGGAACCGGCAGATTCGGGAGATCCTTATCTTTTTGCCTACCTCATGCCGGAGGAGTCCGAGGAGTTTGCGAATTTCGTCAATTACTGGCTGGCGCTGAAACGCGCCGACGGATTCGAACAAGGCCAGACCGCCTACTGGATACAACACCAGCCCCGGCAGGATCCGGAACCACGCTGGTCCATCCTGCGAAATGTTCTCGGGGTGGGGCGTTGAAAAGGTATCCGAAAAGATCGGGCGCTGCGGAGATTGAAGATTGAGCCGCGTGCCTCCCCGGGCCAGACTGACGGACGTCCATGAGCCGATTGAAGTCCGTCCGTACCGCCGTCACGCAGTTGAAACGCCGTCTGGGAGCCGATGCCGTCGTCACCGATCCGCAGCGTCTCGCGGAATTTGCCGGCGACAAATGGTTCGCGGCGAATCAGCCCGATCTCGCCGTGATTCCGAAAAATGCCGCCGATGTTTCCCATGTGATGAAGGTGGCCGCCGCAAACGGACTGCCGGTCACGACCCGCGGGGCGGGTTACGGCTATGTGGGCGGCTGCGTGCCTTCGAAGGGCGGAATCGTTCTGGCCATGATGGGACTGAATCGCATCAAGGAAATCAGTGCCGCCGATTTTGTCGCGGTGGTGGAGCCGGGAGTGATCACCGGAAAACTCCAGGAGGCGGCCCGCGCGAAGAAACTCTTTTATCCGCCCGATCCCGCGAGCCTGAAGGATTGCAGCATCGGCGGCAACATCGCCACCAACGCCGGGGGACCGCGGTGCCTGAAATACGGCGTGACCCGCAGCTACGTGCTCGGGCTCGAGGTGGTCCTGGCCAACGGGGACATCGTTCGCTGCGGCGGACGCACGCACAAAAACAAAACCGGTTTCGACCTGGTGGGATTGTTCACCGGATCGGAGGGGCTGCTCGGGGTGATCACGGAGGCCACGCTGCGCCTTCTGCCCCTGCCGCCGGCCCGCGCGGCCCTTTCCGCGGGCTTTCGCACGATGCGGATGGCGGCGCGCGCGATCCAGGAGGTTTTTGCCCACGGATTTCTTCCCGCCGCCGTGGAGGTGGCCGACAATTTCACGCTCGAGGCCGCGCGGGAGTTCAGACCGGGAGCGAAATTTCCCCCCGGGAAGGCGCATCTCTTGATCGAGATCGACGGTCAGGCCGCCAGCGTGCGGAGCGAGGTGAAGGAACTGGCCCGTCTGCTCGCCGTCCGCGGCGCCACGGCGATCGAAACCGCCACCACCGAGGCGGCGTGTGAAAAACTGTGGGACCTGCGCCGGGCGTTTTCCGAATCGCTCAAGGCCACGGGATTGAAAAAGCTCAACGAGGACATTGTCGTTCCCCGCGGACGCCTGGTGGATCTCGTCGAATTTGCCCAGGGACTGCAAAAACGCAGCGGCTTTCCCATCGCGTGTTTCGGTCATGCCGGCGATGGCAACATCCACACCAACATCATGGTGGGCGAATACGGAGACCCCGACATTCGCGCCCGCGCCGACGCCGCACTGGATGAACTCTTCGGTCAGATTCTCGCCTGGGGCGGCGCCATCACCGGGGAACACGGCATCGGCATCGCCAAAAAACGCTGGTGGCCGCTGGCGGTTTCCCATGAAAACCGTGCCCTGCACCGCGCCATCAAACGGGCGCTTGATCCGAAGGATCTGATCAATCCGGGCAAGTTCGTGGATTGATCCCGCGCCGTTCGGGCTCACGCTCCGGCCTGCGGGGTGCGTTCAGGTGCGGCGCGGCCGGGGATTTTTGGAAGTGGGACCAGCCGGAGGCTGACCTCCCGGGCGTTTGCATGGACGCGATTTTGAAGGAGCGGCGCGGCGGGAATTTCGCGGAGGCTATTCGTCCGCGTAGGTTTCCGAGATGCGGCGGAAGTCCTCGTGAACCCTGTCGAAGACGTCGGTCAGGGCGGGGTCGAACTGGCGGCCCGCGTCGCGGCGGATGATTTCGCACGCTTCTTCGTGGCTCATGGCCTTTTTGTACACCCGGCGGCTGCGCAGGGCGTCGTAGACGTCGGCAATGGCCATCAGTCGGCCGGAGAGCGGAATTTGCTCGCCGCGCAAACCGGCGGGATATCCGGTGCCGTCCCATTTTTCATGATGGGTGGTGGCGATTTCGTGGGCCAGCTGCAGGAAGCTCGTGCTGATGCCAAGCTGCTTCTGGGCCTGGGAAATGGCGCGACCGCCCAGCGTCGTGTGCTCCTTCATGATGGCAAATTCCTCCTCGGTGAGAGGGCCGGGCTTGAAAAGGATCCGGTCCGGAATGCCCACTTTGCCGATGTCGTGAAGCGGGGCGGTCTTGTACAAAAGGGTGATCGTTTCGCCGGTCAGGGCCGAGGCGTAGGCCGGAACCTTGCGGGCGGCTTCGGCGAGGGTCTTGATGTACAATTGGGTCCGCCGGATGTGCGCCCCCGTGTCGGTGTCGCGTGTTTCGGCCAGTCCGGCCAAGGCGAGAATGGTGGCGTCCTTGATGGCCTCAATCTCCCGGGAGCGACGCGCCACTTCGGCCTCAAACTGACTCTTTTGCTCCGCGAGTTCCTCCCGGGCGCGCTCCATTTCCCGCGTCCGTTCCGCCAGCAGACGGTTGGCCCGCTGCCGGGTGAGCGCAAAATAAACAACCGTTGCGGCCAGGAGGGCGCACAACATCAGGGCTGCGGTGGTCAGGAGCGGGTACGGCACGGTGATATTCTTTAAGGATACCGGTTGTTTCGCAAAAAGGCAAATTCCCCGACCGGGACGGCGGACGGATTGACAAGGTCCGGAGCGGGGGATAGCTACGAACGGGATGAATCGTGCGCTTGCCGCCATAGTCATCCTGAATTTCGCGGGCCTCGCGGCCTGTGAAAAGAAGGCCGCTCCCGTTTCCCCTCCCACCGTGGTCACCGTGGCGCCGGTGCAACAGCAGGATGTGGTGGCAACCCGCACCTGGGTCGGCCTGCTTGACGGCTGTCAAAACGCGGAAATCCGCGCGCAGGTCACCGGGTACCTGATGACCCAGAACTTCAAGGAGGGTTCGTTTGTCAAGAAGGGCACCGAGCTTTTCACCATCGACAAGCGTCCCTTTGTGGCGGCGCTGGCCCAGGCCGAGGCCAATTATGCAAAGGCCGTGGCCGCGGCCCAGCTGTCGAAGATCACCCTGGATCGGCAGACCGAACTCTACAAAACCAAGGTCATCAGCCAGCAGGAATACGACACCGCGTATCAGACGGCCCAGGCGGACATCGCCGCGGCGGCCGCCGCCCAGGCCCAGGTGCAGACCGCGCAGATCAATTTGGACTATTGCACGATCACGGCCCCGTTTGACGGCATTGTCGGAGTCGCCCAGGCGCAGATCGGCGACCTCGTCGGTCCCGGTGGCACGTCGTCCGTGCTGACCCAGATGTCGCAGATCGATCCGATCAAGGCGAATTTCTCCATCACCGAACAGGAATATCTCGCCGCCGCGGCCATTCTGAACGAGAGGGAGACCTCCGGACGGGAGGCGCCGGGGGTGATTGAACTGCGGCTGGTGGACGGCTCGGTGTACCCGAAAAAGGGCCGTTTCGATTTTGTGAACCGTCAGGTCAATGTCGCCACGGGATCCATACAGGTCACGGCGCTCTTTCCCAACGAGGGGCTGCTTCTGCGTCCCGGACTTTTTGCGCGGATCACGGCTCCCGTGCGGCAATTGAAGGACGCCCTTCTGGTCCCGCAGGCTGCGGTGATGGAATTGCAGGGCAATCACCTCGTTTCGCTGGTCGGTCCCGACAATGTCGTTTCAACCATCCCCGTGAAGCTCGGTCCGACCCAGGGCCCGCTGCAGGTGGTGTTTGGCAACCTGAAGGCGGGTGACAAGGTGGTCGTCGGCGGGGTGGAAAGGGTGAAATCCGGAATGAAAGTCGAGGTCCAGCCCCATCAATCTCCCCAACCCCCGCCTCCCCCGCAGGGAGCCGGAGAAAAGAAGTCCGAATAAGGCCTGCGCATGTCGAATTTCTTCATCCGCCGGCCGATCGTGGCGATGGTGATCGCCATCATCACGGTCATCGTGGGACTTGTCAGCATGGCCGGACTTCCGGTCGCCCAGTTCCCCAACATCGTTCCTCCCCAAATCCAGGTGTCCACGACCTACGTCGGCGCGGACGCCCTCACCGTCGAACAGTCGGTGGCCACGCCCATCGAGCAGCAGATGAGCGGCGTCGAGGGGATGGACTACATGTATTCCATCAACACGAGCAGCGGACAGATGACGCTGAACGTGATTTTCGGGATCCAGACGTCGCCCACCACCGACCAGATCCTCGCGCAGATGCGGCAGACCCAGGCGTCGACCCAACTGCCGACTGCGGTGAAAAACTTCGGCGTGACCGTCGACCAGGCCTACGCCTCGCCGCTGGGCGTGTTTGTCCTGTATTCCCCCGACAACAGTTACGATCCGACCTTCCTGGCGAACTACGCCTACATCAACATCAACGACCCCATGACGCGGGTGAACGGCATCGGCTCGGTGAGCATCTTCGGCGCCGGCCAGTATGCCATGCGCATCTGGGTGCAGCCCGACCGCCTGGCCACGCTCAACATCACCGTGCCGGAGGTGATCAGCGCCATCCAGGCGCAGAACAACGTCAATCCCGCCGGCCAGATCGGCGGCGAACCCGTTCCGCCCGGACAGGTTTTCACCTTCACCGTCAACACCACCGGACGCCTGTCCACGCCGAAGCAATTTGAGGACATCGTCATCCGCGCCAACTCCGACGGATCCATCGTGCGGGTGAAGGACGTGGCACGGGTGGAGCTCGGATCGCAGATCTACAACATCCGGGGCCGATTCCAGGGCAAGGACGCCGCCATCATTTGCATCTATCAACAGCCGGGTTCCAACGCCGTGGCCACGATGAGGGCCGCCCGCGAGTTGTTTGAAAAGCTGAGCGAAAATTTTCCCGGAGGCATGACCTATGCCGTGGCCCTCGACACCACCGAGGCGGTCACCGAGGGCATGAAGGAAATCGTCAAGACGCTCTTCGAGGCGATGGCGCTGGTGATCCTCGTCGTCTTCGTCTTCCTGCAGGGCTGGCGCGCGACGCTCATTCCGCTCATCGCGGTTCCGGTTTCCCTCATCGGCACGTTTGCCGTGTTTCCGCTGCTCGGCTTCTCCATCAACACGCTGTCCCTCTTCGGGCTCGTGCTGGCCATCGGTCTCGTGGTCGATGATGCCATCGTGGTGGTGGAGGCCATTGAAAGCCACATTGAGGAGGGGCTTTCGCCGCGGGACGCCGCCATCAAGGCCATGTCCCAGGTTTCCGGTCCCGTGGTGGCCATCGCGCTGATCCTCACCGCGGTGTTTGTGCCCACCATCTTCATCCCCGGCATCACCGGCCAGATGTACCAGCAGTTCGCCGTGACCATGGCGGTTTCGGTCCTGATTTCGGCCTTCAATGCCCTGAGCCTGAGTCCCGCGCTGGGCGCGTTGCTTCTGCGTCCGAGGAAACCCTCGAAGGGACCGCTGGCCAGGCTGTTCCAAGGTTTCAACAAGGTGTTTGGCAAGGCGACGGACGGTTATGTCGGCGTCTGCGGCGCGGCCGTGCGCAAGCTTTTCATCAGCCTGCTCTTCCTGGTTCTGGTTTCCGCGGCCGGACTCGGCATCGGGGCGAAGCTCCCCACCGCCTTCATTCCGGAGGAGGATCAGGGGTACGTGTTTGGCGCCGTGCAGTTGCCGCGGGCGTCCTCCCTCCAGCGGACGGACGAGGTCTGCCGCCAGGCGGAGAACATTCTCATGCACAATGTTCCGGGGGTGAAATACGTCACCACCGTGGTCGGTTACAACCTGCTGAGCAGCGTCCAGGCGACCTACAACGGATTTTTCTTCATTGCGCTCGAGGACTGGGCCGACCGCACGACGGCGCAACTGCAGGTCCGGGCGATCATGGCCAACATCAATCGCCAGTTCCATGCGCTGACCTCTCCCACGGCGGCGCTGGCCTTCCCGCCGCCGGCGATTCCCGGCATCGGAACGGCCGGGGGAGTGACATTCATCCTCGAGGATCGCACGGGCGCGGACGTCGGGTTCATCGCGAAGAACACCGCCAAATTCCTCGCGGCGGCGAAGGAACGTCCCGAGTTTTCCGGGGTCTTCACCACCGCCCTGTGGGACGTGCCGCAGATCTTCCTCGATGTCGACGAGGCCCAGGCCATGGTGCAGGGGGTCAACCTTTCGGATGCCTACCAGACACTGCAGGCCTTCCTCGGCGGATATTTCGTCAATTATTTCAACCGCTTTGGATTGCAGTGGCAGGTTTACGTCCAGGCCGAGGGCGAATACCGCACCAACATCAGCAACCTCGGGCTGTTTTATGTGACCAATAAAAACGGCGAGTCCGTGCCCCTTTCGTCCTTCATCCGGGTGGAGGATTCCTTTGGTCCGGAATTCACCATGCGTTTCAACATGTATCGGTGCTCGCAGATCCAGGCATCCGTCGCGCCGGGATACAGCACCGCCCAGGCCATGAAGGCTCTCGAGGAGGTCTTTGAACAGACCATGCCTCCGGGCATGGGGTACGACTATTTTGGCATGTCGTATCAGGAAAAGGTCGCCGCCGAGGGCATTCCCCCCTCCGCCATCTTCGGCCTCTCCCTGTTGTTTGTGTTCCTCATCCTGGCCGCCCAATACGAGAGCTGGACCCTGCCGTTCAGCGTGCTCCTGAGCACGCCCATTGCTGTGGCGGGCGCCTTCGCCGGCCTGCTCGTGCGGGGCATGCAGAACAACCTCTACGCCCAGATCGGCCTGGTCATGTTGATCGGCCTCGCGGCCAAAAATGCCATCCTCATCGTCGAGTTTGCCAAGGATGAATACGAAAAGGGCAAACCGCTGATGGAGGCGGCCCTCGCCGGGGCGCGCCTGCGTCTGCGTCCGATTTTGATGACCGCCTTTGCCTTCATCCTCGGCACCGTGCCCCTCGCGCTGGCGACCGGTTCGGGCGCGGTGTCGCGCCGCGTGCTCGGCACCACGGTGATCGGCGGCATGCTTGCCGCGACCTTCATCTCCATTTTCCTCATCCCCGTGACATTTTATGTCGTCGAGAAACTTGCCGGCGGAAAACGGAAAAAAGTGGAGGGGGAAGCGCCTTTGGCCCAGCCGGTTAGGTAAATACCGCTCCCAAACGCAGAATGAAGGCTTGCTAATTTCGCGTTTTGCGCTTTCTTCTCCCCTGCAGGTTCAGAGCCCCTGGGGGCGTTGGTAGATTGCTAGTTGGAGCGCGGTGGGTCCAAACCGCCGGCTGTCAGTGGCGATTTGAAATCCGATGACCGGAAACAGCCGCTGAGACTCAGCCTTCAAAACAAACAAAAACTAGCAATATGGGTAACAAACTTTACGTCGGGAATCTTTCCTTCGACACCACCGAAAACGATCTTCTGGATCTCTTCTCCGCCGCCGGAACGGTCCGCGAGGCCGTCCTCATTCAGGATAAAATGACCGGCAAATCGCGCGGCTTCGGCTTCGTGACCATGTCCACGGATGAAGAGGCGCAGGGCGCCGTGAATCAGTTTCATGGCAAGGATTTCCAGGGTCGCAATCTGACCGTCAACGAAGCGCGTCCCCGCGAGGAATTCGCCGGCGCCGCGAGCGGCCCCCGCCGCAGCTTCGGCGGTGGAGGCGGCGGCCAGCGGGGCGGAGATCGTCGCGGCGGCAACCGCCGGTATTGATACCGCTTCCTAACTTAAAAAAGCCCCGGCAGCCCCGGGGCTTTTTTTTTGCACAGGGCGAGAGACGCCCGGTTCCATCGCCGTGGGGGCGCGGTTTGTTTCCGACAAATAAACGGAGACCGACTTTGGAGCCTGCAGCGCCGGTCCCGTGGCCTCGCCATGCCAAGGGGATGCCCGGCAGGCTCAGGGGGCCGGGGTCAGGCGACCGTCCCGGACGTTGAAGCGGCGGCTTGTCGAACTGTCCCGACGGCCGGAGACGGTGAGGGTGCCGTCCTGCAAATGCAGTTGTCCAAATTCCTGGAGGGCGTCAAACCCCGCGTTCAGGGTGCCGAGTGAAATCCGGTCGGTGACTTTTTCCCGGGCATTCAGCAATTCCAGAAAACATTCCCCATGGCCCCGGAGCAAACGGGGTTTCCACATGAGAAGGACCGTTTCCTGTGTGGCGGGATCCGAAGCGCGGGTCAGTTCCTGCGTGGTCATGTGCTCCACGAAGAGGAACAGGCCGTAGAGGGCGGCCAGGACGGGAAGGAGCAGGAGGGCTTTTCGCAGAAATCGCATGGCGTTTTCCATGCCGCCTTTCTTCTCGAATGGAAAGGGCGAAAATCCCGCAGCTCCGTACCGCCGACCGGTTTATTCCGGATAGACTTCGTCCCAGCGTTCTTCGAGCTCCGTTTCCGTGAAGCTCTCGATGTGCCCGTCCATGAACAGCCCGTTGAGCCTGTTGCCATGGGTGTAACGCAGACCATTGTCCGCGCGGGTGGAGGAGGGCGTGCTGAACTCCGGCGTAACCCGGCCTTCCGCGATCATGAGAACCTTGGACATGTCCGGAAAATAGGCCCGTGGAATCCGGTTCTCAAATCCTTGACGTTGCCCTGGTATTTGGTCCGAAAAAGGTGGCTCATTTTGTAGCTGACCCAGGCGTTGAAGGGCACGGTCGGATCCACCCCCTTGTTTTCGGGGCAATGGAAGGGAGGCTCCAGACTGCGAAGTTTGACCGAAGTCCAGCTCTTGGTCATGGGTTCGCCTCCCGTGTAGGGGCTGATGAGGTACCACCAGTTGTTGTCGGCGTCGTCGTTTCCGTAGACCCACGACTGCGGCAGGTATCCATCGTTGTCGGCGGCATACAGGTTGATTGCGGCGCCCAGTTGTTTGAGATTGTTCATGCACTTGACGCTGCGGGCCCTCACCAGGCTGGTGTTGAAGGCGGGGAGAAGGAGGGCGGCGATCAAGCCGACGGCGGCCAGACACAGGCAGAGCTCGAGAAGCGTAAACGCGCGCGAATCCCCGGAGGGCTTCGCATTTTTTCCACGCGGGGATTTCATGGGGTGAGGGGACGGCATGGTGTTTATCGGGAGACTGAAACGGCTGAAGGAGGAGAAATCAGACAATCATCCCAGGGGCATTTTTTCGGGAATCATCAGCTGGACCGGGCGCGTCGAGCCGCGGCGGATCAGGTTGGGAGAGAATTCCATCGTGCGGACGTGGCGGATGTTGTGGGAATTCACCAGGTCCAGCAGCAGGCGGGCGGCGCCCACCCCCATTTCGTGGCAGGGACTGGCAACCGTGGTCAGATTTGCCTCCTGCGCTACGGGTTCGTTGTCGAAACCGAGGACGGAGAGGCGTTCGACCAGCTCGCGATCCAATTGTTCGAGCGCGGCAAGGAAACCCAGCGCCACGCGATCGTTGATGGCGACCCAGGCCGTGCAGTCGCTGTCCCGAATGTCCTTGTGATGACGCACCGCAAGCTCCTCACCCACTTCCTGCTGCAATTCGCTGATGGATCCTCCGGGCGGAAGCTTGGGCAGCGGCAGGGACAGGATGTCCCCGTCCCGATGGATCCAGTCGCGCTGGGCGACGCCGTGCTTGAAAGCTTCCAGACGGATGCGCAGCCACGGCCATTCCTCACCCCAGCGGATGGAGGAGTCGAACGTCAGGAGTCCCACGCGGGAGTGCCCCAGTTGCTCGAGATGTCTCAGCGCCTCCTCCATGCCCAGAATGAGGTTTTCCTGAATGCGATTGCTGGGCAGATGGCCAAAGTAGTCCGTGACCACGAACGGAATCCGGGCCTTGGTGAGTTCCGCCACGTAGCGCGACTGTTCCTCCTGGGTCAGCGTGTCGGAGAGCAGGATGGCCGCATCGCAGTTCTTGTTCTCGCCCGCTTCAAAGGCGGCCGCTCCCTTGCCGCGCACCAGGCGCTTGGCCATGCAGCGAAAACCGTGGCTCGACACCTCCTTTTCGAACGCCGCGCGAATCTGATCCTGCCGGCCCTTCCAGGGCGGCAGCGGCCGTCCCGACTGCGGTTCGGGATCGCAGTAGGCGGCAAGGACCAGAATGTTTTTGAGGGCACCGTTGGTTTCGATGACGGCGGGGGCGGGGGTGGGATCCGTCGGTTCCCTCCTCTCCGAAACAAAGGTTCCCTGGTAGGGAACCCGCGTGACCAGGCCTCGCTCGCGCAGAATTTCAAAGGCCTGCCGCACCGTGATGGTGCTCACCGTCAGTTTTTTGGCGAAAGCCGCTTCTCCGGGCAGTTGCTCGCCAACCTTGTACTCCTCCTTCTGGATCTTTTCTTCCAGCCATCGGGCCACCTGCAGATACTTCGGATCCGGCTTTTTATAGGTCAGATTCTTGCGCATGAGAGTATCCTGTTGAAGCAAGGTGAAAGGTAGCCTTTTTTAAATTTCAGGATCAAGGCGAGGGAACCTTGGGTGTGTCCTGCTTGCGGCCGATCAGGAAAAGGTCGCTGATTTCCAGTTTGTTGGACTCCTCCCCGGTGTTCATGCCGATCGAAATTTGTTTGCCCAGCCTGGGCTTGCCATCCTTCGAGGGCAGGAAGCTGTCCAGTGCAACGTAGGCCACCTGCCATTCGCCATCCGCCTTGATGATGGGGAAGTCCGTGAACTTGAGGCGGCCGTCGTCGTTCCAGGTCATGAGCCGGACCGTGGCGGGTTTCTCGCAGCGGGCGCGCACCAGCACGCCGGTCACCTTGTCCAGATCGGCCTCCACCGGGATCGAGAATCTCGGGAAGGCCCAGCGATCGGTCGTGCCGGGGCCGAAGTTCACCGTGAACCCATAGGGGGCCTCGCTCGAGGAAGTCGTCTCCAGACGCCCCGAGGAAGCGGCGGTGGACGTCCAGCGGGACGCGTCGGAGATGGGCAGTTCGTATTGATACGTGCAGTCTTCGAGATAGGTTTCAATGCCGCGGGGCATGTTGATCCACACGACCGCCGGAGTGATCTGTTCCACACCCGGGGCGGTGGCCGTGATTTTCAACTCGCTGATCCAAGCCTCGTTCACCGGCAGCTTGGTGACGTCGATCGTGGCGGGGATTTCGACACTCGGCTCGGCCGGCACCGTGACCTTCACCGGAGCATCCCCATTGATCTGCACGGTCGTTTCCACATCCTTCGCGGAAACATTGCTGACCTTGAGGTTGAGCTGAAAGGTCTGGCCCTCCTTGGTGAGGTAATAGCCTCGTGACGTCGATTTCAGCTCCCCGGAATCGAGGACGGGTTGCAGAATGATCGGCGAGGGAGGCGGGAGTTTGTTGGAGGGACGCCGCGCGACCTCCCAGAGCTTCATGGCGCGGGTGTTGCGGTCGAGGGTATCCTGGAGTTCCTTCAGGCCGACCTTGACGTAGGACAGGCCGTCCGGGACCGGTATCACGGTGTCGGATTTTTTTTCCAGCAGACGTCCGTCGATCCCGCGGACTTCCTGCGCGGCGACCGGGAGACGGATCAGTGCGGACGGATCGACCTCGCCGGTCGTGACCACCACCAAGGCGGATTGGGGATCCACCTGAAACACCCGGGCCTCCCTGCAGCGCGGGTCTCCGATGGGCAGGTCGCCGATGTAGGGGGCGTTGCCCAACAGTCGGGCCATCTGGGTGTAGGCGGCCAGGGAACGGCGCGGCGTGTCGTTGCGGGCCAGCATGCCGAAATCGTCCTTTTTGCCCTGCAGGAAATAGACGTAGAGAAACGCGAAATACCGCTCGATGCCGCACGCTTTGAACTCGGCGGCATTGCCCGCTATGGTCAGCGCGCTCCGGGCCTGCTGCTCCCGGGAGGGAGTTTTCCCTCCGGGGCTTTCCATCACTCCCCCGGCTTCCGTAATCCAAAGGGGCTTCGATTCATGGCCGAATTTTTTCAGCCAATACCGGCGTTTCTCCACATCGTCGAGCACTCCGTCGCTTTCTTCGTAATAGTGGTAGCTGACGACATCGCTTTCCTCGAGCAAACCGTTCAGTGCCGCCTGGTCGAGAAACGAGGGATTGAGCGAGAAGAAGACCCCGCCGACGATCGGTGTGGACGGCAAGGCCTCATGCAGGGCGTATCGCACCGCTTTGACCGTCGGCAAATACTGGTCGGGGGGGCAGTTTGCCGCCCATCAGCTCGGGCTCGTTCCAGACTTCCATCGCCCCCCACGAAGGGCCCAGCCGTTCCGAGGCGCTCTTCCAGAAGTTCACGGTTTCCACCATGTCCTGCGGATAGGGATTTCCCTGCTCGATGGCGGCTTCTCCGATGATCCATTTCGGCGCGTCATGGAAGCATTCCAGGACGGAGACGCCGTGTTTGCGATAGAGGTCGCGCTGAATCTCGTAATGCTCCAGCTTCAATTCCCCCGGTCCGGGATTGGTGGAGACCCACGAATAGCGTTCCCGCGCCAGTCCCAGCCCCAGGCGGCTGAGCATCGCCATCAGGCCTTCCTTGGAAGCCTTGCGTCCATGCCAGGACATCGCCGTGTCGATGCAAAAGAACGGGTCGTGGTTTCCATGGGCGGGTCGCAGCACCATCAGGCCGACAGGCGCATCCTGATCGGGAAAAACCAGCTCGTAGAAACCGGCTCCCTGCTGGATCTTCACCGCGAAATCCCCCCCGGCATTCGCCTGCGCCGTTCCCTCCCCGATTTTGGCGCCGCTATAATCGTGAATCGCAAACGGAACCGTCGTATTCGGTTGCGCCCCGGAGAAGCGAATTTCCGAGGGCTTGCCCTCCTCGAGAATCAATTCCGAAAGGTCAACCGGGGTGGGGGCCGCCCAACAGGTCAAAATGGCCGCGAGGGAGATGGCAATGGCTCCGGCAGGAATGCGGCATCCGCGACCGCCCGTCCGGCCCGGTGACGGTGTATTAAGTGAGGGGTTCTTCATCAGGAGTCGAATGGAGGGTCGTGAGTATGATCCTATCAGATCTATAGTAGAGAGCAAGTAGAGATATGGCAGAAAATCCGGTTTTGCGTTTGGCAGGGCTTGGGTTCCTGCAGGGACTCAGGCCGGAACGACGATCCTTTGTCGTCCTGGTCGGAGGGACCGGCGGATGCCGGCCTGCCGGAATTCTCCGTGAAGTCCCTTGGGCAGGGAGACGGTGAACGACAGGCCGCCTTGGTTTTTGCGGGCTTCGACCTGAATGGAGCCCAGGGGATGCGGCAGTTCGCCGGCGGCGTGTTCAAGTCCGCCCAGTTGGGGGGTGATGACGACCGAGGCAAATCCGAAATGCGCCGGTCGGATGCCCAGCACGCCGGTCAGGTAGTGAAAGAGGGGATGCGCCGACCAGGCATGGCAGTCCGATCTGGCCTGGCCGCCGAAATTTTCCGGCGTGGTGCGAAAACCGCCCAGGACGCCATCGATCCAGGGTTTCAGTTTGTGGGAAAAAAGGTCGCCACGGCCCGCGGCCAGGCACGCCTCAAAATAATAGTGGGTGAAGTAGGCCGTGCAGGAGGTCAGGTCGTCGGCCGCGGTCAGGTTCTTCCAGACCCGTGCCGATTGTCCGGGCGGGAAAACTCCCGCCAGCAGGGCGAGGCACTGCGTGTGTTCGGAGTAATGGCGATGCGCCGTGTCGTCGGCCAGCAGGCCGCGCCGGGCGTTCCAGAACGTGGAGCGGAGGGCCCGGACGGCTTCGCGTTTCCAGCGGCGATAACGGGCCGCCATTTCCGGGTCGCCGGCGTAGGATTCCAGTTCGGCCATGTAACCGAGCACCAAGGCCCACTGCGCCTGCAGCGGGGCGCAGCTTTCGCCGGGTGCTCCTCCCGGGGGGATTCCCCCAGGCTGAAAGGACCAGTCCACGTAGTTCCATCCCGCCAGACCGCACAACAGCCCGCGGGTGTCGACGTGTCGCCGGAACAGATCGAGCACGGCACGGGCGCCCGGCAGCCGGTTCCGCACAAACTCCGGACATCCGCGCCAAAGGGCATAGTCGCGGATCATGGCCACCCACCACAGGGCAAACGGAGGGATCAATTGCCCGCCGGCGCCGCAGGGATGGGAACCCGCCACCAGGCCCGAGGGATTCAGGCGGGAGGAATCGAAGAGGGTGATGGCATTGCGTGGAGGACGGTCGTCCGTCGTCAGAACGTAGGTCAGCAGACACTGAATCCGGGTGTCCCCGACGTACATGAGTTGCTCGTAATAGGGGCAATCCATGTAGGTCTCGTGCAGGCACGTTTCCGCGGTGCGGCGGCTGATGTCCAGAATGCGGTTGAAAACCGGAAGTTCCGTCCGCCAGCGGCTGCCGACGCGGAGCGGATAGCGGGTTTCGGACCAGGTCAGCGCCTCGAGGGTCAGCGGCGCGTCCTCCGTTTGCACGGTCAGCTGCCAGTAACATCCGCACCGCCACCAAAGCGGACGCCAGGAACGGTGCGCGCCGCCGTCGGGAATCACCTCGTCGCACGGTCCCCGGAAAATGCTGTCCGGCGTCAGTGCGGGGCCATGCCGCTTGTTGCCGTTGTCCGGATCAAACAGCGTTTCCGCCCATCCGAGCGAAAGGCGTCCGCCCTTGCCGCCGCTCCATTGCAGCGTCGGGTAGGCGCAGAGATAGTCGGTGGTGTCGATGAGCACGCGGACCGTGGTCCGGGCGGGAATGGTCAGGGATCGTCCCTTCCTGAGCAGTTCCAGCCACGAAGACTCCGGGACCCCCTCCGAACGAAAGATCCGGAAGCGTTTCCAGGGGGTGTTTTTCATGGCGGGAAGGGTGGCCGGCCTGAGCCAGTGCTCGGCGCGCGTGGAGTAGGGCTGGTCTCCGCGCCGTGCCGGGGCGCCGAGCTGTGCCGGGGCCCAGCCGCTTCCCGCGCCGCGTTCCCATCCCCGAACGGTCTTGCGGGCATCGAATACCTCCGACGGCCCGACTCCCATGGCCGTGCCGGCGGCGGCGTTCATGCTGTGAAACGTCCGATCCTGCAGCGGCAGCACCTCCCACCGCGCCGTGCCCGTCGCCAGTTTGTCGACAAGTTCGGGGTGTTCGGGGCAGCAAAACCATCCGGGAGAAATCGAAACCTGGGCCCAGGGGGACAGCGAACCCAAATGCCAGACACAGGCCACCAGGACGTGGCGGCCGGGCTCCAAGTCGATCGCATAGGAATCGTAGAACCACCGGGTGTAGTCCCCCCGTTGGGAGCCGCGCCCGATCCAGTTGCCGTCGAGATAAAGTTCATACCGCGCGTCCGCCGTTACATGGATCCGGTCGCGCAGGCGCGTTTTCAGGGTAAAGACACAGCGGAAGGCCGCCACCCACGGAGGCGGCCAATCCCCGGACGGCAGCGCCCAGCGCGCCGGCCATTGTCCGATCATTCTCCACGGTTCCGTGGGCGGATAAAGGGGGGCGTCCCCGAAGGGGGGGACTCAAGAACGATGCGTGCAGCTCTGGCCAAGGTTTACTCCCTGTTGCCCGCCCGGACCGTCGCGGTCATCGAGGTGTCGAATTTTTGTGGGATGGCTCCGGTTGCCATGGGGATCTCAGCAAAGCAAAGGAGCCGCCCGTTGGCGAACCCGCAGTGTGCCGGAAGCGGTGCCGTCAGCATGCCGGGGAGGTCCATTCGGTGGTCCGCATTTTGGCCAGTTCGGCGAGCAGTTCGGGACGGTGGACATCGTCCGGATCAATTCCGTGCTTCACGCACAGGGCCGCGGCCACTCCCGCGGCCTCGCCCATGGCGATGGCGTCGCCCGTCACCCGGTAACTGGCGAAGGCGATGTGGTCGCCCGAAATGCATCTTCCCGCCATCATCAGGTTGTCCACATCCCGGGCGATGAGGCAGCGATAGGGAATGTCATAGGCGGGAAAGAAAACATGCGTCAGTCCCGAACCCTCGCTGGGATCCGGATGATGGATGTCCGCGATGAAGCGCACGTGACAGATGCCGTCTTCAAAGGTCTTCCCGGCTTTCAGTTCCTCCACGGTCAAATAATGACGTCCGAGGATGCGGCGGCTTTCCCGCACGCCAAGGAAGGGACCGGTGTCGATCAGATAGACATTCTTCCAATCGGGGCCGGCATGCCGGCGATAGAGATCCACCAGTTTCCGGATTTCCGCGCGTCCCTGCATCTCCGCACGCGTCAGGTCACGGACATCCAGGGCGTTTCCGTACAGGTGCGTGGCCATCAGGAGAAAGACTCCGGGCTGTCCGGGCTGCGGAAACAGCGTGACATCGCCGTAGCTCGGCTGCACTCCCGCGTTGATGGCAATGTCGAGCAGTGGCTGGACATGCACGGGCCCTCCGGTGTAGCCGCCGATCCGTCCGTACAGGGTCATGGGCTGCGTCTTGCCATCCCCGGGACGCCCCAGCTTGAATTCACAGCCGGCCTGGGCGGCCACATCACCGTCGCCCGTGGCATCGATGATGACTTTGGCCCGGACAAATTCGCGGCCGGATTTGCTTTCGGTAAAGACCCCCGAAATGCGCCGCCCTTCGCGGGCGACCGCCGCTACGGTGGTGTAATACTGCACCTCGACGCCGGTTTCCTCGACCATCTCATCGAGCAGGGCCTTCATCGCCTCCAGGCCGTACACCGGCCAGTCCGGCCAGAGGCCGCAATACGTGGCCGCGCCCCGCTTCTCGAGACGCCGCCGGATTTCCCGGTTCAGCCCGTCCTTGTGCTCGGTGTCTATGAGAATGGTGAGGGCTCCGGCGGTCCAGACGCCGCCCAGGAACGGATGGCGTTCGAGAATGAGAACCCTGGCTCCCGCCCGGGCGGCCGTAAAGGCCGCGGCAATGCCCGCCGGTCCTCCTCCGCAAACCAGAACATCCGTTTCCCGGGCCACGGGAACATGACGGGCGGGTTCCAGCATGCCTTGCGGGATTGTGGGATTCATGGATCGGGAGTCGCCCATCGCCTGGTTCTCAGCCACGGGAATCGGAATCTTGGTGCCTTGGGCAATTGCCTTCGGACGGGTCTCCTCCCGGTACGCGCCCGCCATTCTGCAGGGCGGGCGGGAAAGGGGACCGGGTCGGCCGCCCAAACGTCACGGAACGATGGTGTAGGAGAAATTCTGGACCCTCGTGTCTCCCGGAATGATGTCGTCCCCCTGGGCGCGGAATCCGACAAAGCCGATGGAGGGATCGTTGAGCCCTTCCACCACGACTCCGGGGCCGACCGGATCGCCGTTGATTTTCACAATGGCGCGCTTGGTGTCGAGGTCGTATTGAAACTCGAAGGTGTAGACCGATGTTTCACTGAAACCCTTCACCGGCCACGAGGCGATGATGTTCTTTGCCCCGTCCTGCGCTCCGTTCCGAATGACGTTCACACGGCCCTTGCGGGTCAGGATGGCAAAGAGGGGGTTGTCCGGGTAAAACCAGTTGGGTTCCCCGTAGGTTTCAGGGGCCGACGGGGACAGGAACCCGAGTGCCACCCAATCGGCGTTGCCGACCTTTGCATTGGCTTTGAGGGTCAATTGACCCTTTGTGGGATTGTTCACGGCGATCAGCGCCTGCATGCTGTGTCCCTCACGGTTGGTCACTCCACCCTCTTCGGAAAAAACCGTGTTCGATCGCGCGATCCAAGTGGGGGTCAAATCGAAGCTTTTTCGGTCGAATTTTTCCACTCTCTCGTCCTTGAGCCGATCGCCCGCGGAGCGTCCCACGGAGGCGTTCAACGAATCCTCCACCACCTCCACCGGTTTGCCCGGGGCGGTGGCGCAGGCCAGTGTCAACAGCAGGGATCCCAGAGAAAGGGTTTTGGCAATTCCAGAAAGGGCGTGCATGGGAAGGATCGGTTTTAAGGGGTTTCTTGAGAGGAGAATTTTTTTGCGGTTCGCGAGTCTTGAAGATGTTCGATCAACGGGACCGTTTCACGGAAAACCGCCGGACCACCGGGCAACACCGGCCGGAAGGAAAACCTGAGACCGGCGCTGTCGAGGGGCGCTCTCCGCGATTGGGGTGGAAATTGGCATTTACGGGAATCTTCGGAAGATTTGGCCTACTTTATATCAGATGTCAAGTAGATTTATAGTTGTTGGAGCGTAGGTGTTCCGAGAATTCCGCAGCGGGTGGGACGAGGGGCCGTGCTCCGGTGTGGAGGGGGGGACGGGGGCCGCCGGGGGAGGCGGTTTCCCGGCCCCGCGGTCGGCCGGAAATTCGTTGAACATTCCGGGCGGGACTCTGTCCATGAGAATAAAAACCAAGGAGGACAAGAGATGACGTTACCCAAGCTGACATCGATCTGGAAAAAATGGACCCGGTCGCCCCGCCGTCTCTGGATGGGAGGAGGGATTGCCGCGGTTTTGGCCACCCTCGCCGTGGTCGGTCTGGCCGATGCGAGTGACGGACGCACCACCAGCCGGCTCGGCGGGATCTCGGTTGAGCAGGACCAGAAGTCCTACGTTGTCACGATCCCGGATGCGCAGGACGCCCGGGCCCGGCTCAATGGGGACACGTTGCAGGTGCGCACCCAGGACAGGAAGAGCGGCCTGCAGAGCGAGCAGAATCTCATCCTGCCGGAGGCGGATCCCGCCGCCCAGCCCCAGGTGAGCCGCCAGAACGGAAACCTGGTGGTGACCGTGCCGAAAAGGACTTCTCAGACTCTGACGGTCGGCCCGTCCCTGGCGCTGACGGCCGGTTTTGAGCAGGACCTCTTTGCCCGCATGGAGGCGATGCAGCGCCGGATGGATGCCCTGTTCGAAGGGTTCTTTGGGGACGAGGGATTCTTCGGCGCCATGCCGCGCCTGGGCTCCCTGCCGGCGCTGGGCACCCGCCGGACGAATCCGGGTGTCCAGTGGGATCTGCAGGACAAAGGCGGTTCCTACGTGGTCCGGGCCGAAAACCTCAACCCGGAAAAACAGAACATCAACGTGGCCGTCGACAATGATCGGGTCCTGAAGATCACCGCCCAGCAGGAGGATTCCGCGGCAAACAGCCGGAGCTTCTCGAAGTTCACCCAGGCATTCACCCTGCCGGGACCGGTGAAAAGCTCGCAGATGAAGATCGACCACCAGGACGGCGCCCTGGTCATCACGCTGCCCAAGGCTTGAGCGAAGGTTGCCGGGGCTTTCGTCGACCGGCCGGAAACGGTCCCCGTCACGAAAGCCCCGCCGCCGCGGTCAGGACGGAAAGGGTGGCGTCGACATTGCGTTCGATGGTGTATTCCGCGGCGAGGGCCTGACACGCCCGGCGGGTTTCCTCGCGGTCGCGACCTTTCCAGGAGCCGAGGGCATCGGCCAGGGCCCCGATGTCCCCCGCCGGGACCACGTCGCCATGCACGCCGGGGGTGAGGATTTCCGAGAAGCCGTTTGCCTTGGTGGTGACAACCGGCCGTCCGGCGGCGAGGGCTTCCAGGCAGGCATTGGAAAAGGGATCGTAAATGGTCGGGAGGGTGAAGACATCCGCCGCGGAGAAAATCGCGGAGAGATCCTTCACGGGACCGAGGAAACGGGCCGGGGTGGAACGGTATTTGTGGGCCGGACCGCGTCCCGCCACGAGCAGGAGGGCATTGCCGCCCAGTTTTTCGACAGCCCGGATGGCAAACTTCAGTCCTTTCCGTTCCCATCCCGTGCCCACAAACAACACACAGAAGGCCTCGCGAGGAATCCCGAGTTTTTCCCGGGCCTCGTCGCGCGGCAGGGGGGGCAGGGGGGCTCCGATGCCGTTGGGAATGACGTGAATGCGCTCGCGCGGGAATTCGTGCCAGCGCACGATCTCGTCGGCGACCATGGCGGAATTGGCGATGACTTCGCGGACGGTCTGAAAGACTTCGCATTCGAGCCGCATCATCGCGAGGTGCTTCGGATTGAGAAGGTGAAGAAATTTGCGCCACTTCGGCTCGAAGAGACCGCGGCGGTACAACCACGCGGCGTGCACCCCGTCCCCGGCGCGGAAGACATCGCAGCCGGGCACGCGATCGAGCGTGAGAACGGCCTGACTGGGGTTGCGCGCCTCGACAAACGACTCGGCGAAGCGCTGCGGACTGCGGCCATTCAGGCGGACGAGCGGCCCGAAGGTCCAGCGTTCCTCCGGCCAGTCCTCCGAGGTGTAGAGTGTCACCTCGCAGCCCCGGTTTTTCAGTCCTCGCGCCAGCCGCAGGAGATAGGCCTCGGCCCCGCCGCTGGCGGAATACCCCCGGCGGACGAGGGCTACGGACGGGGCGGTGTCGGACATTTTTTCTTTGTCGGCGGGTGAGGATTCCGTATCAGAGGACAGCGCATGGTGGCACAAGAATCAAGCAGGCGGCAACATTCGGGTCTTCGGCATCCGCAATGTTTGCTGTATTCAATCAACGCCCGCATCGGCGGATACGGCCTGGATCTCAACGCCCACGAGGCGCTCAAACTTTCCGCCGCCGGCGGGTATCTGGGACAGGCGTTCGGTTATGCCAACCGCCAGACCGACATCCCGCCGCGTCTGATCACCTCGCTGGAATCGCACCCCGTGCGGCTCCTTTCCTTCCTGCCGGCGCCGTTTTATTACGACGCCAAAAAAAAATACGTCGACCGCATCGCCGCGCGGCACCTCGAGACGGGACAGTATGATTTCTTCCACGGCTGGGCCGGCAACAGCCTGCGCTCGCTGCGCATGGCCAAACGGGTCGGCATTCCGTCCGTGCTCGAGATTCCCACCTGGCACCGGGACAAGGGGAAGGTGAAGCCCCGGGACAAGGTTGAGATTTCCAAGCACGAAAAGAACGCCGGGTTTCCGGAGAAATATTTCAAATGGTGCCTGGTGAGCCGTCAGGACAGCCTCGAGGAATACGACCTCGCCGACCTCCTGCTCGTGCCCTCGAAATGCTCGGCCCGGACATTCACCGTGGCGGGCATTCCCGAGGAAAAACTCTTCATGCTGGGGGCGGGCGTGGACACCCACCTTTTCCAGCCGAAGGATCTGTCGGAGGTGCCGGAGAAATTCTCGGCGGAACGTCCGTTTCGCGCGGTGTTCTGCGGCGCGCTCATCAAACGCAAGGGCGTGCACATTCTGCTCGAGGCCTGGAAACGTCTGTCCCTTCCGCATGCGGAACTGACCCTCATCGGGGCCATCCATGACGAAATCCGTCCCGCGCTCGAGGCCTTCGGCGGTCCCACCGTGAAGCCGCTCGGTTTTACCCGCGAGGTGCACAAGATTCTCCGTCAGTCGGACGTGCACGTCTTTCCCTCGGAGTGCGAGGGCAGCGCCAAGACCGTTTACGAAGCCTGCGCGTCCGGCCTGGCCCAGGTCACGACGTTCGAGTCCGGCGATGTCGTGCAGGATGGTCTCAACGGTCTGATCGTGCCGTGCAATGATGTCGATGCCCTCGCGACGGCCATCCGGAGGCTTTATGACTCGCCGGATCTGGTGCGTTCCTTCGGCGCCGCCGCACGGGAGCGCGCCGAGAACGAGCTCACCTGGGATCATTTTCGTGAACGGCTGGCGCGGGCCTACGATCTCGTGCTCCGCCGGCGCGGGGAGACGTGAAAATCCTTCTCGTTCAGATCAAGCGCATCGGCGATCTGATTCTCACGACGCCGGCGATCCGCTGTCTGCGCGAGGCGTTTCCCCGGGCCCGGCTCATCCTGCTGACCGACGCCTCCTGTCGCGGACTGCTTTCCGCCGTGGACGTGGACGAATGCCTCGTGCACGACAAACGCGGCGGCAACACCTGGCTGCGCCGGCTGCCCGCCCTGCGCCCGGACTGGTGCCTGGATTTTTCCGGCACCGACCGCGCCATGTTTTTCAGCGCCCTGTCCCGCGCGAAACGGCGGGTGAATTTCCTTCGGTTTCAAAAAAAGTTCCTGCGGCGCTTTGTCTTCACCGACTTCGTGGATTCGTCCGTCCGGAACCGCCACACCGCGGATCATTACACCGACCTGCTCCGACCGCTGGGCATCACGCGGGAAAATGTTCCCCTGAATTTGCGTCTGCCGGAAAAGGCCATGACCGAAACCCTGCTCGCGTCGCGCGGGGTTTCGCATCCCTATGCCGTGATCCACGCCGGCACCGCGCGGGAGGAAAAATACTGGGTCCCGGAGCGCTGGGCGGCGACGGCCGACCACCTGCGGGAAACCCGCGGGCTGCTGCCTGTTTTTACGGGAGGAACCGCCCCGGACGAACGGGCGCACATTGGCGCGATTCGTTCGGCCATGACCGGCCGCTCCGTCGATCTGTCCGGCGCCACGGACCTCGCCGGCCTGGCCGGGGTGATCGCCGGGGCGCGTGTTTTCTGCGGAGTCGACACCGCGGCGATGCATCTGGCCGACGCGGTGCGGACTCCCACCGTGGCGCTCTTTGGTCCGACCAATCCGTATCACTGGCGTCCGCGTCACACGCCGTCCGTGGTGCTGCGCGCCGACACCATGGGGCCGTTTGACGTCCGTCAAAAGGGCGGCCCCATGGAGCACCTCTCCGAAGCGCAGGTTCGTTCCGCGCTGGAAACGTTGCTCGGCTGAGCCGCTGCCGGGTCCGGTTCAGACCGGCGCCCGGCGTCCGGGTCTCTTCACGACTTCGGCAGGAACGGTGAAAATTCCCCGCCCATTCCGGGAATCGCCCGGGCGCAGGTCGGGCCCCGGACGGGGGAGGCGTCTTCCTTCATCAATAAACCCGAATCTCAAACACCCGGGCGGTCTTGATCCCATGAGTCGCCAGAATCTCCAGCCTCAGTTTCCTCGCCGAGACATTGCCGACCCGGTGAACGCGTTTGCGCAAAAAATTGTTTTCCTCCCGAAGGATCTCCCGCCCGTCCGCGAGGATTTGGTATTTTTTCACCGTTTCCGGCTGCGGCCCCCTGACGACCTTGCCCGTTATGTAATCGCTTGAGGAAAGGATGAGCTCCCTGCCGAATCCGGTATCGAAGGTGATGTGGATTTCCCGTATGTTTACGGCGCGGTTCCATGCGATTTCAATCCACGCGGGAAGTTCCGCGGATTCCCAGCAATGGGGTTTTCCGTCGGCCCATCCCCCGAGATTTGGGTATGTCAGCTCCCTGCCGATTCCGTCGACCACGGATTCGGGAGGGTGATCCTTCCTGAAGGAGCTTGCGGAAATCAGCGCGTGGCTTCGGGCCAGATCGTTCCCGTCCCTGTTGCGAACGGCCGGAATGAACGCATCATCCCGAAGCAACGTTTGCTGCAGTTCCTCAAGGAGCTTTCCTTGGACAAGATCCCTGGGTGCTTTCCCGTTTCTGGCCGCAATTGCCGCGGCGGTTCCAACCGCCTGGCCGACCGCCGCACAGGTGCCCATCACCCTTGTGCTGGCAAACGCGATGTGGGATGCGCTGATGTTTCTTCCGGCAAAAAACAAATTGGATACATTGATGGAAAAAAGGCTGCGCAGCGGGATGGTGTAGAGCTGCGCCAGATGGGTCGGGGTGAAGGCCGGCTCGTCCCGGGCATCAACCCCGGCCGGCGGGTGCAGATCGATCGCCCAGCCTCCGAAAGCCACCGCATCCGGAAAAATGCGCCCCTCCATCAGATCCGCCTCCGTCAGGATGTGGGGGCCGACCAGGCGACGCGACTCCCGTTTTCCGGGAATGGCTCCCACCCAGTCCAGGGCCCAGTGGGCGGAATCCGGATGATCCCCCGAATTTTTTATGTAGTCCCAGATCCCCAGCGCGATTCGCAGAAGTTCATGACGGATCGCCGGGTTGTCCTTGATCGTATCCAACTGGCCTCCCCACTCGAACCACCAATATCCGTATTCGTAACTGTGGATCGGCCGATGGTGGAGGTCGTCCCTGGAGAATTTGCGGATCCAGTGGGGGGCGTGGAACGGCTGTGGCGTGTCGTGCCTCCTGGCGGTGATGAGGATGGAACTTCCCAGGGTCTGTCTGTCCCCGACGGGAGGCGCGAGGCTTTCCGCGAATTCCTCCCGGCTTTCCCGTCCCATGCGGTACGCGGCCCCGGCCTCGGCTCCGAGGCGGCTGTCCCCCGAACAATCCGCATAGTATCGCGCGCGAACCACAAACAGATCCTCCGTCGAGTTTCTGATTGCGATGAGGCTTTTGATGAAACCGCCGTCCGTCTCGCAGGAGATGAAGCTTGTCTCCAGCAGAAGCGTTATGGGCTTCTCCGAAATCACCTTTTCATAGAGAAGCAGGTCCCACAACGAATAGCATCGGTAGGGGTTTCTCACCGCATCCTCCAGGCGAAGTTCCTCAAGGAGGCCGGATTCGCGGGCCCCGGGACGGTTGCCGTGACAATCGGCGCCGACGATGTGCATTCTGATTTCACTCGAGGCGTTTCCCCCCAAAACCGGACGGTCGTGAATCAGGGCCACCGTGCTTCCGTTCCTGGCGGCGGCAATCGCGGCGCATACCCCGGCCATGCCCCCGCCGACAATCGCAAGATCGACATCAAGTTCGATTTTTTTCAGCTGTCGGCTGCCGCAAAAACAGGTTGCCATGATGGTTGGAAGTCGGTTCTTTGCAAGGAAAGGAATGAACCGCCCGAAGCGTCGAAGGCCGTGATGGTCACGGATCGTCGGATCATCGGGGGCTGGATCGATGTCGGGATACGGGACGAGAAAGGATGCCAGGTCAATCCTGCGGGATGCGGCAAGTTTGCGCCCTTCCCGGAACCGGTCGGATTCCCC
>Ga0065721_10049491_pt1 | contig 32994 bp, 26 predicted proteins | sample Mesricmetagenome_FD_59108 | JGI IMG/M metagenome (GOLD analysis project Ga0065721, IMG submission 59108) | Mesophilic microbial community from rice straw/compost enrichment Sample: eDNA_1 v2 (version 2) | ecosystem: Engineered > Solid waste > Grass > Composting > Bioreactor | place: USA: Davis... | reverse complement strand
GCTTGCGGCCGGCCGGACGGCCGGGGCCGCCGTGCGCTTCCGCGCCGGGGCGGCTCCGGTGCGCGGGCTGCCGCTCGGCGGCCATCTCCACGTGAGCGGAGCGGCGCTCACCGGGGAGCGATTGCGCGCGCTCGACAACGCCGTCGCGCTTCCTCTTCGGCTGCTGGAGCCGCCGGAGGCGAACCGGCGTCGCCCGCGCTACGGCTCGCTGGGCGATTACCGCCCGAAGAGCCACGGGGGCTTCGAGTATCGGACGCCACCGAGCTGGCTCGTGTCCCCGACGTTAACCAGGGGGACGCTGGCGCTCGCCAAGCTTGCGTCGGAGCATTCCCGCGAGCTGGCCGCGGACCGCCCTCTGGATGACGACAGGATGCGGGACGCCTTCTATGGAGGAGAGCGGAGATCGCTGCTGGAAGGAGCGGAGCGAGTCTATCGCTTAATTCGTTCGACCGCTTCTTACTCGCTCTACCAAGAGGATATCGATCCGCTCTTCAAAGCGATTCGAGAGAATCGGCATTGGGACGAGACGACCGACCTGCGCAAGAAGTGGCGCATTCCGTACGCGGCAGGTCCCGATTGAGGCAGCTTCGGCCCGGACGAGGATGTTGGTACTTTCGGTCCGTTGTGGTACCCTTGGAAGAGAGAACGACTCGCTCTGCGGCAGGACGACAGGCATGCGGCGGATGGCAGAACGAATGGGTGAAACGAATGGACGACAGGAACAAGGCCGAACCGGGTACGGGAGACACGGGACGCCGCAAGAACGAGCACATCGAGATTAGCTTGCACGAGGACGTGAACAGCCGTTTGGAATCTGGCGGGTTCGACCGCTATCGCTTCCGTCATCAAGCATTGCCGGAAGTCAGCTTCGAGAGAATCGACACCTCCGCCTCCTTCCTTGGCAGAAGATTGGCCTTCCCGCTGCTGATCAGCTCAATGACGGGAGGCACGGAGGAGGCGGCCCGGATCAACCGGCATTTGGCCGAAGTCGCCGAGAAGAGGGGATGGGCGCTGGCGCTCGGATCCGGAAGGGCCGCATTGGAGAAGGAGGAAGCCATTCCTTCGTTCCAAATGAGACGGCTGGCGCCGTCCGTTCCGATCTTGGCGAACCTCGGAGCCGTTCAGCTCAGCCTCGGCTATGACGCGGACGATTGCCGCAGGCTGGTGGAACTGACGGGAGCGGACGGATTGGTCCTTCATCTCAACGGACTGCAAGAAATCTTTCAGCCGGAGGGCGATACCGACTTCAGCGGATTGCTTCGCCGCATCGAGAAGGTTTGCCGCGAATCCGAATTCCCCGTCGGAGTGAAGGAAGTCGGCTGGGGAATCGACGGCGGCAACGCGAGACGCTTGCTGGAGGCGGGTGTCCGGTTCATCGATGTCGCGGGCGCCGGAGGCACCTCCTGGAGTCAAGTGGAGAAAATGCGGCTGCGGGACGAGGTAAGGAGATTGGCCGCCGACTCCTTCGCGGATTGGGGAATCCCGACGGCGGAGTGCATCGTCGAAGCGCGAAGGGCCGCTCCTTCCTCCTTCCTGATCGGAAGCGGAGGGGTGAAGAGCGGGATCGACGCGGCCAAGGCGCTCGCTCTGGGAGCCGATCTGGCCGGGTTCGGGCGATCGCTGCTCGCACACGCCGTCGATTCCGCGGATAGCCTGGATCTGCGGCTTTCCGTGATCGAATTCGAGCTGAGAGCGGCTATGTTCGGCATCGGAGCCTCCAATCTGTCCGCTCTGCGAACCACCGATCGGCTGACGGCAATAGGTTAACGTTAAGGGTAAGGCTCGGACTTCGAAACTCTCCGTTCTTCTGGCTTCTTCTTCGGAAACGGACGAGACGCAGGCTGAGCTTTTTTGCTATAATAGTAGGATGTTAGAGGATTGATTCATTACTGTCATCGCGAGCCGATCGACGGCGAATGACGAACGGATTGCAACCGTAGGAGGATATCGATGGCCGGTTATACGCCGATGATGCAGCAGTACCTCTCCGTTAAAGCGGATGCGCAGGATGCGCTGCTTTTTTTTCGTTTGGGAGATTTTTATGAGATGTTTTTCGAGGATGCCGTCACGGCGGCCCGCGAGCTCGAGATTACGCTAACGGGGCGCGACGCCGGCCAAGAGGAACGGATTCCGATGTGCGGGGTGCCGTACCATTCCGCGGAAGGATACATAGCAAGACTGGTGGAAAAGGGCTACAAAGTCGCGATCTGCGAGCAAGTCGAGGATCCGGCTACGGCGAAGGGAGTGGTCCGGCGCGAGATCGTCCGAATCGTGACTCCCGGCACCGTCATGGAGACGAAGAGCCTGGGCGAAGGCTCGAACAACTTTATCGTCGCGGCGGCGGAGCAGGGCGGCCGCTTCGGCCTCGCGGCCTGCGACCTGACGACGGGCGAGCTGTACGCGACCTCGTTCCCGGTCTCGAAGGAGACCCTGCTGAACGAGCTCAACGTCTATCGCCCTTCCGAGGCGGTAGGAGATGCCGCTTCCCTTGCCAGACTGAGGGACGAGGCCGCCCGTACCGGCCAAACTCTGCTCTGCACGGAGCGGGAGCGCGTCGAGGATCCGGACGCGCGACTGGCGGCGCAATTCCCGAAGGAGCATTGGGCCGCGCAGGAGAACGTCCGCAAGCTGGCGATCGCCCGTCTGATCGCGTACCTCGGCGAGACGCAGAAGCGTTCGCTCGGCCATCTTCAGACGGTGAAGTTCTACGATCCGAAGCAGTACATGGCGCTCGACGCTTACACCCGCAGGAACCTGGAGCTGACGGAGACCGTCCGCGACCGCTCCCGGAAGGGCTCGCTGCTCTGGCTGCTCGACAAGACGAAGACGGCGATGGGCACCCGGCTATTGAAGCGCTGGATCGACCAGCCGCTGCTCGACCGCGGCTCCATCGAGGAGCGTCTCGATGCCGTCGAAGCGTTGCATGGCCGCTGGATGGAGCGGGAGGAGCTTCGCGAAGAGCTCAAGGAAGTGTACGACCTGGAGCGTCTCGTCGGCCGAATCGCCTACGGAACGGCGAACGCCCGCGATTTGAACGCGCTTAAGGCGTCGCTGCAGCGCATTCCGGCCATCCGGGCCCTCTGCGAGCGGCTGGATTCCGCGCCGCTCGCGAAGCTGGCCGGCGGGTTGGACGATTGTTCCGATCTGGCGGGCGCGATCGAAGCCGCCATCGCCGACGATCCGCCGGTGTCGGTCCGCGAAGGCGGAATCATCCGGACCGGCTACGACGCGAAGCTGGACGAGCTTCATATCGCGAGCAAGAACGGGAAGACCTGGATCGCGGAGCTGGAGAGGCAGGAGCGCGAAGCGACCGGAATCAAGTCGCTGAAGATCGGCTTCAACAAGGTGTTCGGCTATTATCTCGAAGTCACGAGGGCGAATCTCTCGGCCCTTCCCGAGGGCCGGTACGAACGCAAGCAGACCCTGGCGAACGCCGAACGGTTCGTCACCCCCGAGCTCAAGGAGAAGGAAGCTCTCATTCTCGAAGCCGAGGATCGGATGGTCGATCTCGAATATTCCTTGTTCGCCGAGCTGCGGGACCGGATCGCGTCCCAGATTCCGAGGCTGCAGACGCTTGCGGAGCAGATCGCGTCGCTGGACGTTCTACAGTCGTTCGCGGAGGTCGGCTCCGAGAAGAGATATACCCGGCCTAGATTCGATTCCGGCTACGGCCTTAAGGTTAAGGAAGGGCGGCATCCGGTCGTCGAAGCCGTGTCGGAGGGAGTGGCGTTCATTCACAACGACACCTCTCTCACGAAGGAAGACGGTTCGATTCTCCTTATCACCGGCCCGAACATGGCCGGGAAGAGCACTTATATGCGCCAGGTGGCGATGATCTCGATCATGGCCCAGATCGGCTGCTTCGTTCCGGCGAAGCAGGCGGAGCTTCCGCTGATCGACCGCATCTTCACCCGGATCGGCGCGGCCGACGACCTGGTCGGCGGGCAGAGCACGTTCATGGTCGAGATGAAGGACATTCAAGTCATGACGGAGCAGGCGACGGAACGAAGCCTGATCATCATCGACGAGCTGGGACGCGGTACGTCGACGGACGAAGGTATGGCCATCGCCCAAGCCGTCATCGAATACGTTCACGACGCAATCGGCTGCAAGGCGCTCGTCTCCACGCACTTCCATGAGCTCGCCAGGCTCGAGGAAACGCTGCCGTCGCTGCGCAACGGATGCATGGCCGTGAAGGAGAGCGCGGATGGCGTGACCTTCCTGCGCAAGCTGGTGGCCGGAGCCGCGGATTCCAGCTACGGGATTTATTGCGCCCAGCTGGCCGGGTTGCCGCAATCGATCGTCTCCAGAGCCTACCATCTTCTGGAGAGCGCGGCGGCGATCGAGCACGTCGAGAACGTCGCGCCGCCGAAGGTGAATCCGCCTGCTATCCGCGACGGCGAAGCGGTCTATCAAGCTCGGCCGGACGATGCGCCGCCGATCGCCTCGTCTCCGGAACCGGAGCCGGGCATCGTTCAGCTGTCGATTTTCGAAGAGCCCGTTAAGCAAGAGAAAGGGAGAAAGGCATCGCCCGCCGCGGACAAGCTGGCCGATAAGCTTCGCAAGCTGGACATCATGCGAATGACTCCGCTGCAAGCCTTGGAATGGCTCAACGACGCGCGCAATCAACTTATCGAGAACGGAGAGCCTTTATGAATAGTAAAAAACTTCGCCCCGCGCTCCTTTTGCTTACCTTGACCGGCATGCTGGCGAGCGCCGCGCCTTCGGCAACGGCCGCGACGTCTCAGCAAGTCGAGGACGTCAAGCAGATGCTCGAGCAGTACCATCTCGTTTCCCCGTCGGAAGAAGCGCTCAACGATGCCGCCATTCAAGGAATGGTCGATTCGCTGCAGGATCCTTATACGCAATATTTCTCGGAGGAAGAATGGGCCTCTTTTAACAGCAGCCTCGAACAGGAATATGTCGGGATCGGGGTCGTGCTCCAGCAGGACCAGAATCAGATCTTCATCGAGAACGTGATCGACGGAAGCCCGGCCGCCAAAGCGGGCTTGAAGCCGGGAGACGCTCTTCTCTCGGTGAACAACGTGTCCGTTCAAGGCAAGTCGGTCGGCGACGCGATTACCAGCTTATCGGGACTGGAAGGGAGCACGGTCCGGGTCGTCGTGGGACGCAACGGCGCTTCCGTCACGGCCGTCCTGACCAGAAGCAGCTTCCAATACCCGCTGGTCGTCTCGCAGTCGCTCGGTGAGAACGTTCAATATTTGCAACTGACCCAATTCTCGACCGGCGCCGCGAATAAGTTTAAGGAAGAGTTGACGAAGCTGGAGAATTCCGGCATCTCTTCTCTGATTATCGATCTTCGCGATAACGGCGGAGGATACCTGAACGAAGCGCAGGGCATCGCGGCGAACTTTATCAAGGAGGGCGTCCTTGCGCATCTGGTCGACAGTCAGGGAGCCGACGTGCCTCTCGAGATCGAAGGGACGGAGAAGTCCTATCCGGTCTACGTCCTGATCAACGGCTATTCGGCTAGCGCCTCCGAGTTGCTGTCCGGAGCCTTGAGGGATTACGGCGTCGCGAAGCTGATCGGTTCCCGGACTTACGGCAAGGGCGTCGTGCAGCAGCTTCTGCAGGTACCGTCCGGCGGTTATCTGAAGGTGACGAACGAAGAGTATTACACGCCCAAAGGAATTCAAGTCGACAAGAAGGGATTGACTCCGGATATCGCGGTAGACGGCGAGGTTCAGCAGCTGATCGCGGCCATCCGGCAAGCCGGCGGAACGAAGCTGACGCTGACGGCCGGCAAAGGCGCGGTCGTCGTCAACGGAGTCCGCACGTCCTATTCCGACTCGGTCGTTCGCAAGAACGGAACGGCTTTCCTCGATTTGAAGCTTGCCGCCGCCCTCTCCGGAGCGACGTTCGGCTATGAGAAATCGACGCAATCCATCGTTTTTAAGCGCAATAATCAGACCGTCCGCGTGAAATCGAATAAAGCGGGACTTTATATCGCGAACGGAACGACCTACGTAAGTCCGGCGCTGCTGGCTCAATGGGTTCCGGGGCTTCAATCCTCCGATTCGAACGGGCTGCTGAAGCTTAGCTTGTAGGGGATATCGAAAAGCCAGACGCGCGCTAAGAAAGGAGGAACAGGGATGGGAATCATCAAACTGCTGGATGAGCATCTGGCCAACCAGATCGCGGCCGGAGAGGTCGTGGAGAGACCGGCTTCCGTTCTCAAAGAATTGATCGAGAACGCCGTCGACGCCGGAGCCACGACCGTTGACGTGACGGCGGAGGATGGAGGCTTGACGCTGCTTCGTATTGTCGACAACGGTCGCGGCATCGAACCGGACGACCTGCGCACCGCCTTTCAGCGGCACGCCACGAGCAAAATCTCGTCCGGCAAGGATCTGTTCCAGATCGTCACGCTCGGCTTCCGCGGCGAAGCGCTGCCCAGCATCGCGGCCGTCGCCAAAGTCCGCTGCGTCAGCTCGATAGACGACAGCGGATTGGGCAGGGCGATCGAGATCGAGGGCGGCGCTATCAAGAAGGAAGAAGATGCCGCCGCGACGAGAGGAACCGACTTGACGGTGCGGGAGCTGTTCTTCAACACGCCAGCCCGCCTCAAATACATGAGAACGGTGCAGACCGAGCTCGGCCATCTGTCCGACGTGATGTACCGGCAAGCTCTGTCCCGGCCGGATATCGCTTTTACGTTCAGCCATAACGGCTCGACGCTTCTGCGCACGACGGGCAACGGGGACTTGCGGCAGGTGGTAGCGGCCATTTACGGGACCGCTGCCGCCAAGGCTATGGTCGAGGTGAAGTCGGAGCATCTGGACTACAGCCTGACCGGCTTGACGGCCATGCCGCTGGAGACTCGCTCCAATCGGAACGCCATTACCATTCTCGTGAACGGAAGGTACGTGCGAAGCCCGGCGGTCGTGCAGCCTATGCTGCAAGCGTACCATACTCTGCTTCCGATCAATCGCTTTCCGCTTTCGGTGCTGAACCTTAGAATGCACCCTACGCTTGTCGACGTTAACGTGCACCCGGCCAAGCTGGAAGTTCGCTTCAGCAAGGAGACCGAGCTTCGCGCCTTCATCGAGGAAGCGGTGCGCAAGGCGCTCGGGGAACAGACGTACATTCCTTCCGGCGCCGCCGTTCGCGCTCCGAAGACGCAATCCTGGGTGCAGGAGCAGATTCGCTTCCAAGTGAATCCGGAGAAGGATGCAGCAGCCGAACGCCCGAACGACGCTGCCAAGCCCATTCCTTCCGCTTACGACCGTCCGAGCGCTTCCGCTCCGGCATCGTCTTCATTGGAGGATCTCGTGCTCAGGGAAGCTCCGGCTCCGTCCCGCTATTCGGGCGAACCGAAGCCTCAAGAGCAGGGAGAGGCCGCGCGTCCGGCTCCAAGCTACAGTCGTCCGGGCCCGGCAGCGCCGAATTCGGCATCCGGCGGTTCCTCCGTCCAGGCCTATTCGACTTACCGGACTTCCGCGGATCGCCAGAACGCCGAAGCGAAGATTCCGGAGAAGGTGTGGCAAGCGGCATTCTCCGCGCCGGAGAAGGAAGCGAAGCCGGCTCAATTCCCCGAGCTGTATTGGGTAGGTCAAGCGCACGGAACTTATATCGTGGCGCAGAACGAGACCGGGCTCTACCTCATCGACCAGCACGCGGCCCATGAGCGGATTCATTACGAATATTTCTACGAGAAGTTCGGACGCCCCGAGGAGGCGAGCCAGGAGCTGCTGCTTCCGGTGACGCTCGGCTTCGCGCCCGACGAATACGAGGCCATTCGAACCAGAATAAAGTTATTCGAACAAGTCGGCGTATATCTGGAAGAGTTCGGGGGCAATACCTTTATTATCCGAGCGGTGCCCCATTGGCTTCCGGAAGGAGACGAAGCGGACATCGTGCGGGAGATGGCGGAATGGGTCATCAAGGAGCGGGGAGTCGACCTGTTCAAAATTCGCGAGAAGGCGTCCATCCTGTGCTCCTGCAAAGCTTCCATCAAAGCGAACCAAGCGTTGTCCAGGGAAGCCGGCGAGATTCTGATCAAGCGGCTTGGCGCCTGCAGGCAGCCGTTCACCTGCCCGCATGGCCGTCCGATCGTCATCAGCTTCAGCACATACGAGCTGGAGAAAATGTTCAAGCGGGTGATGTAATGATCGTCACGACGATGGAGAAACCGCCCGCGGAAGTGATCGAACGCGCCAAGGGGCTCGCGGAGGAGCTAAGCAGCCGTTACGTTCCGAGAAGACGCGAGACCATACGAGGATTGGAGCGGGCCAAAGCCGACGCCCATGACGGAGTTCTTGTCGTCGGACCGCAGGAGCTGAGGTTCGTTCATGGCGAAGAGCCGCCTCTGTTCTTCCATCCAAGCATGGCGCTCATTCGAGTGAAAAGACTGCGCGAAGGGGATACGGACTCGCTTCTCCGCGCAGCTCGGCCTAGTCCGGGAGATGTCGTTCTGGACGGCACGGCCGGTCTTGCATCGGATGCGTTGGTTCTATCTTATGCGGTGGGCGAGTCCGGCAGAGTCATCGCGTTGGAGGCGTCGAAGGTGCTTCATACGGTCGTTCGCGAAGGGCTCCGTACCTATGACACCGGGATGGATGACGTTAACCGGGCTATGCGCAGAATAGAAACCGTGCACGCCGAGCATTTGGCTTACTTAAAAACGTTGCCGGATCGAAGCGTCGATATCGTCTTCTTCGATCCGATGTTCTCGAGGCCCGTGATGGAGTCGACCTCGATCCTGCCGCTTCGGACGGTCGCTCGCGACGAACGGCTGACTCCGGAGACGGTATCGGAAGCCTTGCGAGTCGCGCGCAAGCGCGTCGTGCTGAAGGAGCATCGGGACAGCAAGGAATTCGGAAGATTGGGCTTCGCGAGGAGCCGGCGAACGGCATCTTCGGTAGCTTACGGAGTGATGGAAGTTAATGACGTTAAATAATTCGGAAGAGATAGTTAAACCTGATTCATTCGAAGCGGATGAAAGGCCGCCGCTCCTGGTGTTGGTCGGTCCGACGGCGGTCGGCAAGACCGCGCTCAGCTTAAAGCTGGCGAAGGCGCTTAACGCCGAGATCATAAGCGGGGATTCGATGCAGGTGTACCGGGGGATGGATATCGGAACCGCGAAGCTTCCTATCGAAGAGCGGGAAGGTGTCCCCCATCACCTGATTGACATATGCGAGCCGTCGGAGACGTTCTCCGCGGCGGACTTCCAAGCCAAGTGCGCGGAGACGATCCGAGACATCCATTCGCGCGGCAAGCTTCCTTTTATCGTAGGGGGAACCGGCCTCTATGTGGAAGCGGTCTGCTACGGCTATCAGTTCCAAGAATACGGAAGCGACGAGGCCTTCCGGAAGCGCATGAGCGAATACGCGAAGCGATTCGGGGCGGAGGCTCTCCACGCGAAGCTCGCGGCCGTCGATCCGGCCTCCGCGGAGAAGCTTCACCCGAACGACGAAAGAAGGGTCATTCGCGCTCTCGAGGTGTTCGAGACGACGGGCCAGCCGCTATCCGAGCTCCAAAGCCAGAGCCGGGGCGACGCCAAGCGTTCCCCGTACAAGCTGTGTCTGATCGGCCTGACGATGGAGCGGGAGAGGCTGTACGACCGCATCAACCAACGCGTCGACCAGATGCTGGAGCAAGGGCTAGTGGAAGAAGTGAAAACCCTGATGTCCCAAGGAGTTCCCGTCTCCTCGGTTGCCCTTCAAGCTCTCGGGTACAAGGAGATTGTCGCCTATCTGACGGGAGAGCTCGATTACGAGTCGGCGGTTACGCTCCTCAAGAGAGACACCAGGCACTTCGCTAAACGGCAATTGTCGTGGTTCCGCCACATGAGAGAATTGCAGTGGGTCGATCTCGATACTCTTCCAAAAAACACCGAACTTTTCAAAGAGATCTGTGGTATAATAGCAGGAAAGTTTCCTTTCGATCTTGAATATACTTGTTCATAATCCATATGGCGATGGGGGTTACCAGTAATGAATAAATCCATAAACATCCAGGATACGTTCCTGAATCAACTGCGCAAAGACAGTGTCCCTGTCACCGTGTATTTGACGAACGGCTTCCAAATCAGAGGAGTGCTGCGCGCCTTCGATAACTTCACGATTATCGTCGACAGCGAAGGACGCCAACAAATGATTTACAAGCACGCGATCAGCACGTTCATGCCTCAGCGCAGCATTTCTCTTCAGCAGCAGGATTCCGGTTCGGACGCCTAAACCGCGCCTGCTCCAGAGGAATAATGAAACTTTTCACCCCTTGATTGCGTCTAACAGAATAGACCGGCCACTCGAACAACCCTTCGAAGGGTTGTTCTTCTTTATGGCGGGGTAGAGAGAGAACAAAAGAGACATCCTGGAGTAAAGGGGAGATTCCATGAAATCCGCAGATCAGACACCCGGTAAACGAAGCAAATCGAACTCGCCCAAGCAAGCAGCCGGCAAAAAGAAGAAGAAACGCGGCAAGGTATGGCTTTGGCTCTTCTTCGTAGCGCTGCTTGGAGTCGTCTGTGCCGTCGTCGGATATTTGCTTGTCATTCTGAACGGGGAGAGAATCCTCAGCAGCAACATCGACAAGCTTAACGATATGGATCAAGCATCGGTCATCGTCGATTCTTCCGGGACGGAGCTGTCCAAGCTGTACGTGTCGGGAGGCAACCGCGAGTACGTCATGATCAAGGACATACCCGAGAATGTGAGAGAAGCGTTCGTAGCGGTCGAGGACAAACGGTTCTACGAGCACAGCGGCATCGACCTCTGGGGCATCGGCCGGGCGCTCGTGAAGGATATTATCGCCCGCAGCGCGGTAGAAGGCGCAAGCACGATCACGCAGCAGGTGGCGAAGAATATCTTCCTGACCGCGGATAAGACTTTATTCCGGAAGGGGACCGAAGCGTCCATCGCCCTGGCGCTCGAGAATCATAAATCCAAGGACGAGATTCTGGAGCTTTATTTGAACCGAATTTACTTCGGGAAGGGACAATGGGGCCTCAAGACGGCGGCGAAGTATTACTTCGACGTGGATGACCTTAACGATCTGAAGACTTGGCAGATCGCGACGCTCGTCGGCATTCCGAAGGCGCCTAACGTCTATAATCCGATCAACAACCCGGAGAAGTCCCTTGAGCGCAGAGGCGTCGTTCTGTCGTTGATGGAAGAGCAAGGCCTCATCACCGAAGCGGAGAAGCAGGAGGCGATGGCAACCGAATATGTCCGCCCGGCTTCGGCGACAAGCAACTCGGAATATACGACCTATATCGATTATGTCGTCGACGAGGCGCAGGAAGTGACCGGTTGGGATGAAGAGAAGCTGCTGACCGGCGGCTATACGATCGTAACGACGATCAACACGGCCGCGCAGAAGGCGATGGAGAAGGAATTCGCGGACGATTCCAACTTCGAGAAGAGCGAGGACGAGACGAAGATCCAAGGCGCGATGGTCATCATGGACCAGCACGACGGTTCGCTTGTCGCCATGGTCGGCGGAAGGGACTACGAGCAGAAAGGCTGGAACCGGGTGACGAAGGCCCGGCAGCCGGGATCGTCCTTCAAGCCGATCGTCTCCTACGGTCCCGCCATCGAGACCGGGGATTACTTCCCATGGTCTATCCTGCGGGACGATAAGACCTGTTACAACAACGGCAAGTACTGCCCGACCGATTCGAACGCGAAGAAATATATCGGAGCGGTCTCGATGGCCGACGCGATCAAGGAATCGCGCAACCAGCCGGCCGTTTGGCTGTTGAACGAGATCGGGGTGAAGACGGGCGTGAACTTCGCGGCCAAGCTCGGCATCGAGCTCGGTTCGGAGGACCGCAACCTCGCGATCGCGCTCGGCGGCTTGACGAACGGGGTTTCGCCGCTGCAGATGGTTACGGCCTACAGCACCTTCGCTAACGGAGGACAGCTGCAGAAGGCGCACAGCATCTCCAAGATCACGGATTCGACCGGCGAGACGGTCTACGAATTCAAGTCCAATGCCAAGCAAGTCATCAAGGAGACGACCGCTTATTACGTCACGGACATCATGAAGGGCGTCGTCTCCGGAGGCACTGGCACGAAGGCGAAGATCAGCGGCCGGACGGTCGCGGGCAAGACGGGAACCACCCAGCTCGGCCTTCCGGGCGTATCCTCCAGCGGCAACCGCGACGTCTGGTTCGTCGGCTACACGCCGGAATGGACGGCGGCGGTCTGGATGGGGTACGACAAGACGGATGAGAAGCATTACGTGAAGAAGAGTAGCGGCCAAGCCGCCGCCTTGTTCTCGAAAGTCATGTCCGCAGGCCTCAAGAACGTGAAGAAGCAGACGTTCCCAACTCCTTCCGAAGTTCAGAAGGAGGAACCGACGGCGCCGAATGCAATCCTGGGCCTTGTCGGCGAGTATAATAGCCAGGACGTATCCGTCGAGCTGAATTGGACGGCCGTCGCCGGCGAAGGACTCACCTATAAGATTTACCGCAAGGACGACGCGGGAACGGACTTCGCGCAGCTCGGCGAGTCGGCCGAACCTTCGTTTACCGACTTGGCGATTCTTCCGGAAGTTACGTATACGTATTACGTGACGGCCTACGACGCGAAGGAGAAGCTGGAGAGCGAGCCGTCCTCCCAGGTGTCGGTCACGGTTACGACGGAGCTCGAATCGTCGCCGCCTCCGGAAGAGAGCCCTCCTCCGAGCGAGGAGCCTTCCGAGCCGCCGGTCGAGCAGCCTACGGAGTCGCCGGGAACGAACCCCGGCGAAGGCGGCGTCAATCCCGGCGAAGGCGGGGTCAATCCGGGCGAATCGGGCGGCTCGGAGACTCCGAGCGAAACTCCGCCTCCAAGTCAATCTCCGTCCCTGCCGGCTAACGGCGGGGATACCGGAACCGGGAACAACGGGAACGGGAACGGCATTGGCAACGGGAACGGAAATGGAAATAGCAATGGGAACGGCAATAACGGAAGCGGGGCTGCAACGGGGGTCACGGCCACCGTCGTAACTCCATGATGAAGCCGAGGGGCAAGCGTACAGCTTGTCCCTCGGCTGTTGTTATCTCTATAATAGGTTGAGATCGACAAGGAGGAATAACGATGAATTGCGCAAGAATCACCACGGAAGAACAATTGAAGCAAGCTCAATACGTGCGCAACGAAGTGTTCGTGAAGGAGCAGCAAGTGGACCCGGAGCTGGAATGGGACGAATACGACGCGTCTCCGGCCGCGTGCCGCCATTATTTGGCGACGGACGAGGACGGAACGCCGATCGGGGCGTCGCGTTGGAAAGAATACGAGCCGGGTATCGCCAAGCTGCAGAGAATCGCGGTGCTGAAGCCTTATCGCGGCCGCTCGGTCGGTCGATTGCTCGTAGAAGCGATGGAAGAAGACGCTCGCCGGGAAGGGTATTCCGGCGCCGTTCTGGATGCCCAATGCTCCGCGGAAGCTTTTTATCATAAGCTCGGCTATAGGACCCTCTCTCCGGACATCTTCCTGGATGCGGGTATTCCGCATGTCCGAATGGGCAAGAACTGGGAGATATAACTCTAAGCAACCTGCGTTCTGACAGATTAGCCTGTCGTTCACTGGTGAGTTAAGGGAACTTGTGGTAAGCTTTGTGTAAATCATTTTCCGGAGACGAAATCAGTCATGAAACGTAAATTTTCAGATAGGGCGAATTGGCGCCGAATTCTCAAGAAGAGCTATGCCTGTATCCCGTACGAAGAGCCGGGCTTCAAGGGCTTTGTCACGTTATACAGAATCCATGAGCTGCGCGACCCCTTATGGAAAGAATACAATGGGCGTAGAATGTGTCTCGCGGATAAAGGTTATTTGTGGATGCAGCATTTTCCCAGGGGCGAGCATTTCGTGGTAACGACGATGTTCGATGACAAAGGCAGAGTCGTGCAATGGTATATTGACATCTGCAAGACGCAAGGGCTGACCGATCAACAGGTTCCTTGGTTCGACGACCTATACCTCGATATTGTCGTTCTTCCCACGGGGGAGACGCTGCTCTTGGACGAGGACGAGCTGGAAGAAGCTCTGGACGACGGCCACATCACGGCAAGGGATTCCGCCATGGCCCAGAAGACGGCGGGGCGGCTGCTCTCCCTGATCCGGCAGAAGCGATTCCCGTTCTTCGAGATGAGCCTGCACCATCGTAAGATGTTCTTGGAGCAGCTCGGCTGGGAGCAAGGAACGAGATGATCCTGAATATCGGCATGCAGAAGCCGTCTGCCCGGCCCCGGGGTAGAAAATACCTGAAGCGGGCCATAGGAATCGCGGCGGCAGGAGCGGCTGCGCTCGTCATCTGGTGCTTATCGTTGTTTATGATCATAAACCGGTATGAAGGCCTTCCGAAGTCGGGAACCCTGCAACCTGCGGATGTCGGAATCGTTCTTGGAGCGAAGCTGTGGCAGGACAAGCCCAGTCCCGCCCTCGAGGAAAGGCTGAATCTCGCGCTGGAGCTTTATCGCTCCGGAGCGTTCGATCGTTTGATCATGTCCGGCGGTCTCGACGTGGAGGGGGACGCAACGTTGACGGAAGCGGAGGGAATGCGCGATTACCTGGTGAGCAAGGGAGTGCCCGAGGAGGCGATCCGTTTGGACTCCGAATCGCACAGCACGTACGAGAACCTGCTCTTCAGCGGAAGGATCATGAAGGAAGAAGGCTGGAACCGAGCGGTGATCATTACGCATCAGTACCACGGCTCCAGAGCTCAGGATATCGCCGAGTTCCTCGATTACGAAGACGTCCAGGTTCAAGTGGCCGATAGCAAGGTGCTCAACATGGCTTACCACCGGACAAGAGAAGTGCTCGCCTATACGAAATGGCTCGGAGAGAAGTGGTTGTTGCATGGAGGCAAGAATCCCGGAATAGATTGAGGTAGCGGCATGGAGCAAGCAAGCGTCGGCCGACTTCAGCTAGGGCGGGGTGATGGCGTTGAACGTTGGCGCGAGATATTCCGAGAACGGGAACCGGGCGGAAGCCCGGCCTTCCAGGCAAATTAACGTCGTACTTAGAAATAACGATGCGGTCGGCGCTTCGGCGGCGGCCTCTTCGGAAACGGCATCGAGATCCATACCGGCGACGGGGCCATGGCTGGAATGGCAGCGGGAGCTAGACAAGATGACGGGGCTCGACAATGTCAAAGCCCTGGTTTACGAGATCTACGCGCTGCTGCAGATCGCTCAATTCCGCAACGATGCGGGGCTGGCGAGCCAAGCTCACGTCTATCATATGATTTTCAAGGGGAATCCGGGAACCGGCAAAACGACCGTGGCGAGGCTGCTCGCGCGGCTGTTTCAAGGAATGGGACTGCTGAGCAAAGGGCATCTTGTCGAGGTGGAGAGGGCGGATCTGGTCGGAGAGTATATCGGACACACCGCTCAGAAGACGAGGGACTTGGTCAAGCGGTCGCTCGGCGGCGTGCTGTTCATCGACGAGGCTTACAGTCTCGCGAGGGGCGGGGAGAAGGACTTCGGGAAGGAAGCGATCGATACTCTCGTCAAGGCGATGGAAGACTATAAGAATCAATTCGTTCTTATCCTCGCAGGCTACACGATGGAGATCGATTTCTTCCTGATGACGAACCCCGGCTTGCCTTCGAGATTCCCGATCCAGATGGAATTTCCGGATTATACGCCCGACCAGCTGATCCAGATCGCCGAAGGGATGGCGAGAGACCGGGAATATACCTGGCTTCCTCAATCCCTGCAGAGGATCCGGCAGTTGATCGTCCAGGAGCGCAACGATTCTCCGTTCCACTTCAGCAATGCCCGATTCGTGCGCAATCTTCTCGAGAGAGCGATACGGAATCAGGCGGTGCGCCTTCTGATGCAGTATCCGGAATCGTCGCCGGGACGCCACGAGCTGATGAGCTTGAAGCCGGAGGATCTGACGGCCGACGAGAGGCGCGGTTAAACGAAGCAGGCAAGACGCAAAACGCAGGACGCCGGTCTCGGCGATCCATTCCACCCCATATTGGAGGCAAAGAATCGAGCGATGAGAGGCTACACATACGATACCGGCGCGGAGATTCAAGAACGGGCATTGTTGGTCAGCTTGGTGACCGACGAGACCCGCCGATCGGGCGCCGATCCGCAGCAATCGCTTGAAGAGCTTGTACAGCTCGCCGAGACGGCAGGCGTCGAGGTCGCGGGTACCGTCATGCAGAATAGGGACGTCCCCGATACCAAGTGGTTTGTCGGGAAGGGCAAGGCGACGGAGCTCAAGGAGATCGTCCTGGGGCAGGAGCTTACGACGGTCATCTTCGACCAGGAGCTGTCCGGCGCCCAGGTGCGCAACCTGGAAGAAGCCCTTGACGCGAAGATAATCGACCGTACGCAGCTCATCCTCGACATCTTCGCCGGAAGGGCGAAGACGCGCGAAGGGATTCTGCAGGTCGAGCTTGCCCAGCTAACCTATTTGCTGCCCCGATTGTCCGGTCAGGGGAAGAATCTCTCCCGTCTCGGGGGAGGAATCGGAACGAGAGGTCCCGGAGAGACGAAGCTGGAGACCGATCGAAGGCACATTCGCAACCGGATCGGCGAGCTGAAGCGCCAGCTCGAGGGCGTTTTGGCTCACCGCAACTTACATAGGGAACGCAGGCGCAAGACCGGAGCCGTCCAAATCGCGCTTGTCGGCTATACGAATGCCGGCAAGTCGACTCTCCTGCGCCAACTGACGAAGGCGGACGTGCTGGCCGAGAACAAGCTGTTCGCGACGCTCGATCCGACCTCTCGCCAGCTTAAGCTGCCCAGCGGCAAAGAAGTGATGTTGACCGACACGGTCGGCTTTATTCAGAACCTTCCTCACGATCTGGTCGCCGCTTTCCGGGCGACGCTGGAGGAGGCGAACGAGGCCGATCTGCTTCTCCATGTCATGGATGCTTCTTCGCCGATGCGCGATCGCCAGAGAGAAGTCGTGGAAGAGGTTCTCGGGGAGCTCGGGGCTTCCGGCAAGCCGACTCTGCTGGTTTACAACAAAATCGATATTTGCTCGCCGTCCGATTTGGGACTGCTGTCGGGCGGGCCGGACGCGATGCGCGTCAGCGCGTTCGATCCGAACGACATGGAGAGGCTGCTCCAGCGCATAGAGGATAAGCTTCTAGGCAGCGTGGCCGATCTTCGCATCCCGGCTTCCCGCGGCGATCTGGCCGCACTCGCTTATCGAGTTGGCGATGTGATATCGAAAGAGACCGAGGACGATTGGCTGCTCCTGACCGTTCGATTAAACGAGAATGATATGGACAAATGGGGCGGGCCTTTGATGCCGTATTTTACGGATAACCATCACCCGCAAGGGTCTGAATAGAGGGAAACGAGGATTGACCTGACGATGAGTAACTGGAATGGGAATTGGGAAAGCTTCGCGAGAGACGCCGAGCTCTCGGCGAAGGAACGGCTGAACGAGGTCGACCGAATCTCGGAAAGCAATCAATGGAAAGTCATCAAGGCATTCCAGAAGCATAAGGTGAGCGACTTCCACTTTAATTCCTCGACGGGTTATGGGTATAACGACCGAGGCCGCGAGGTGCTGGACGAGGTTTATGCGGAGGTGTTCGGGGCGGAATCGGCGATCGTTCGGCCGCATTTCGTGTCCGGAACGCATACGATCGGAATCGCTTTGTTCGGAGTGCTTAGACCGGGCGACGAGATCGTGTTCGTGACGGGCAAGCCTTACGATACCCTTCACAAGGTTCTCGGCCACCCCGGGGACGGAACGGGTTCGCTCGCGGATTGGGGTGTCGGCTTTACGTTCGTGCCTCTGCTCGGGAACGGTCAAGTGGATTGGGAAGGCGTGAAGGCCGCGGTCACCCCTCGAACGAAGGTTTTCGCCATTCAGCGTTCGCGCGGATACGATTGGCGACCTTCGTTCACAATCCAGGACATCGAGGAGATGGTAGGCAAGCTTCGATCGATCAAGGACGACGCCATTATCTTCGCGGACAACTGTTATGGCGAATTCACGGAGGAGCGGGAACCGACGGAGATTGGCGTGGACCTGATTGCGGGCTCGCTGATCAAGAACCCGGGAGGCGGCATCGCCGTAAGTGGAGGGTACATAGCGGGCCGCAAGGATCTCGTCGAGCTGGCCGCTTATCGATTGACGGCTCCCGGCATCGGAGGAGAGGTCGGGGCGATGCTCGGCACGACTCGCTCCATCTACCAAGGTCTCTATCTTGCGCCGCTTCTCGTCGGACAAGCGGTTAAGGGCAGCGTATTCGCGGCTTCGGCTTTCGAACGGCTTGGCTTCGAGACCCATCCGACGTGGAACGATCCGCGCACCGACCTGATCCAAGCGATTCGATTCCGCTCGGCGGAACATTTGATCACATTCGTCCAAGCGGTCCAACGGGCCGCCGCCGTGGATTCTCACGTCGTGCCGGAGCCTTGGGACATGCCGGGGTACGAGAGTCCCGTCATCATGGCCGCCGGGACGTTCATTCAGGGGGGGAGTCTCGAGCTGTCCGCGGACGCTCCGATTCGCGAACCTTACATTGCCTTTATGCAAGGCGGCCTTACCTACGCTCATGTTAAATTGGCGGTACGTCAAGTGATAGAGGACATGCATAGCAGAAAACTACTGTAACGAAAGACGACAAGAGATCGACTTATATCGGCACCGAATTCCGTAATTAAACCTTACATTCATTGACACGTTTGTGGAATGAAGTTACAATGGAAGTGGTTACAAATTAAAGTGTCATAATGGAAGGTTGATACGTATGGCTGGCGATGAGATAAGAAGGAATATGGCGTTATTCCCAATTGGAATCGTCATGAAGCTGACGGACCTGACAGCGCGGCAAATTCGTTACTATGAGCAGCATGAGCTTATCCAACCGGCCCGTACGGCGGGGAACCAACGTATGTTCTCATTCAACGATGTAGAGCGGCTGTTGGAGATCAAAGCTTTAATCGAGAAGGGCGTTAATATCGCAGGCATCAAGCAGGTGATGAATCCGGTCGGCGAAGGCGAAGAGAATGGGACGATCATCAGCGAGCAGTCCGAGGTCAAGCGCCGCGAGATGACGGATTCGCAGCTCCATCGATTGCTGAAGCAGCAGCTGATGGCCGGCAACAAGCGACCGGGACAGGTCTCGCTCATCCAAGGCGAGCTCTCGCGCTTTTTTAAGAACAAATAATCCGGGTTCCGCCTAAACCAAGGAGGATGTCATGAGCAATTACACTCGCGAAGATATTATGAGAATAGCCAAGGAACAGAACGTTCGCTTCGTCCGTCTTCAGTTCACGGACTTGATGGGCATTATCAAGAACGTGGAGATTCCGGTCAGCCAGCTGCCCAAAGCGCTGGACAACAAAATGATGTTCGACGGCTCTTCGATCGAAGGGTACGTGCGCATCGAAGAATCCGATATGTACCTGTATCCGGACTTGGACACGTGGGTCGTATTCCCTTGGGTGACCGAGGACCGCGTCGCCAGATTGATCTGCGATATCTACATGCCGGACGGCACGCCTTTCGCGGGCGACCCGCGCGGCATTCTGAAGCGCGCCCTGCAGGAAGCGGAAGAGATGGGCTTCAGCACGATGAACGTCGGTCCGGAGCCGGAATTCTTCCTGTTCCAGACGGACGACAAGGGCAATCCGACGATGGAGCTGAACGACCAAGGCGGCTATTTCGATCTTGCGCCTACGGACCTCGGCGAGAACTGCCGTCGCGATATCGTTCTGATGCTGGAAGAGATGGGCTTCGAAATCGAGGCTTCTCACCACGAAGTCGCTCCTGGCCAACACGAGATCGACTTCAAGTACGCGGACGCTATTCGGGCCGCCGACCAGATTCAAACGTTCAAGCTCGTCGTCAAGACGATCGCCAGGCAGCATGGCCTTCATGCCACCTTCATGCCGAAGCCGTTGTTCGGCGTGAACGGCTCCGGCATGCACTGCCACCTGTCGTTGTTCCGCGGCAACGAGAACGCGTTCTACGATCAGGCGGATAAGCTCGGCCTGAGCCAAGTCGGACGCCAATTCATGGCGGGCATTCTGAAGCATGCGCGCGGCATGGCGGCGATCACCAACCCGACGATCAACTCCTACAAGCGTCTCGTGCCCGGCTATGAAGCGCCGGTATACGTTGCTTGGTCCGCAAGCAACCGCAGCCCGATGATCCGCATTCCGGCTTCCCGCGGGCTCAGCACGCGCGTCGAAGTCCGCAACCCGGACCCTGCCGCGAACCCTTATCTCGCTCTGGCCGTCATGCTGAAAGCCGGCTTGGACGGAATCCAGAAGAAGGCTCCGCTGCCGGCTCCGGTCGACCGCAACATCTACGTGATGACGGAAGAGGAGCGCGAAGAAGCGGGCATCCCGAGCCTTCCGGGCGATCTGCACGAGGCTCTCGGCGACCTGCTCCGCGACGAAGTGGTCTGCGAAGCGCTCGGCGATCATGCGCTTAGTCACTTCTACGAGATGAAGGAAATCGAGTGGGACATCTATCGCACCCAGATTCACCAATGGGAACGCGATCAGTACATGACGACTTATTAATCGGCATGAATGATAGACGGCTCCAAGCGGTCAACCTAACGTTGACTCTTGGGGCTTTTTTGCAAAGCAGATCCTGCATTCGAAGAACGCACGGACTAGGGGAGCCAGAGAGGAACCAAACTTAAACAGACGAAACAAACGACGTGGAATAAAAACGGGACGTTGGCAGAGATCTCTGCCAACGTCCCGTTCTTGTTTGTTACCGGATGCTGCGGATGAGGCCGATGACCTTGCCCAGGATGCTCACCTTGGTGAGACGGAGGGGCTCCATGCTGCTGTTCTCCGGTTGGAGACGAATATGGTCGCGTTCCTTGTAGAAGGTCTTGACGGTCGCTTCGTCGTCTTCCGTCATCGCGACGACGATGTCGCCGTTGTTGGCGGCTTGCTGCTGGCGGACGATCACGAAGTCGCCGTTGTGGATGCCTGCTTCGATCATGCTGTCCCCCTGAACGGAGAGCATGAACACGTGCTGGTCGCCGACCATGCTGGCCGGAAGTGGATAGTACTCCTCGATGTTCTCCGTAGCCGTAATCGGAACCCCGGCCGTTACCTTGCCGACGAGAGGCACTCGGCGTACGGAGTAGTTGATCTGGACGAGATTCTCGTCCTCTTCGTCAAGAATCTCGATCGCGCGAGGCTTCGTCGGGTCTCGGCGAATGAGTCCTTTCTTCTCCAAGCGGTCCAGATGACCGTGTACGGTCGAGCTGGAGGCTAGTCCAACGGCTTCGCCGATCTCGCGCACGGAAGGGGGATATCCCTTCTCGCGAACCTCGCTCTTTATGAATTCCAGTATCGCAGTCTGGCGATTGGACATCTTAGACACGCCGCCGACCTCCTATAGGATAAGTACATGATGACAAATTATAACACAGAACCGGAGTTCGCACAAACACTCGTTCTCCGGGAACAAATGTTCTAAATTATGGTTGATTCAAACGTATGTTCGTGTTATGATCATACCAGAACAAATGTTTGGAGCGTGAAGAACATGGTACATGTGTGGGAATTAGGTTCAGGCACTCAAACGCAAGCGAATCGGAAGGCGAACGCCGCGAAGGCGCCTTCGTCCGATCGGCATTATATAAGAAATACGAACATCTCCAGAACTTCTTTCCTTACCGGTTGGAAGATGGCTAGATCGCTATTTGTCGTCGCCGCATTCTTCCTATTATTCGTTGGATTCTCGTTCATGAGATCTTTCGCGGATGAGCCGGTATCGGCGGTTCCGGCTGCTAACGAGACGATCGTGATTGCGGATGCCGGAGATACGCTTTGGAGTATCGCTTCGGAGGTCAAGCGAGATGGGATGGACACGAGACAAGCCGTTCATCGTATCATGGAACGCAACGGTCTGTCCGAATCGCAGCTCGATATCGGAGCGCGTCTCATCATACCGGCTGGGGTGGGAGCGGTCGAGGGATCTTGAGGTGTTGTTCTTTGCGGCAGCACCTAGCTATATATCTTATGACTGTGGACTTCCTTCTTTTATATAGAAGGGAGTCTGTTCTGTTTTATTTGAATCATTTTCGGCGCCCGGACGTATTAAGGCAAGGAGACCGAAGCGGTTGTTCGCGGATGGAAGGCTTCTTGACAACGCCCAGAGGTTAATGTCAAAGTAGAAGAGGATTTGTTCAGGAAGGGGAGTGAATACACAACAATGGATAAACTGATAGAGAGAATCAACGAACTCGCCCATAAACATAAAACCGTAGGGCTCACCGAGGAGGAGCAAGCGGAACGCGCCAAGCTTCGCCAGCAATACCTCGAACGGTTCCGGCAAGCCTTCCGTCAACAGCTCGATAATATCGAGATCGTCGACGAACCGCCGACTCCGGGAATCGCTCATTAACCCGACCAATTGATAAGAATTAGAGGAGGCTCCATTCATGTCGCGTTCCTGGGAGCGAATGGTAGAAAAGAATCAGAAACAAATCAACGCCAGGCGCAAGAAGGAAGGCAAAGGCCGAATTTCCGCGCCTGCACAGCAAGTTGACCGATTCAAGGGACGCAGTTATATCGTGCCGATCCTTCTTATCCTTCTGATGGTGTTTTTCGTAACGGTATCCCAGCCGTGGCAGGAAGACTTCGGCCAGAACCAATCTCTGTTCTGGATTACGGTAGGATGTTACTTTCTTCTGGCGATTTTCTACTACCTTCGCCGGCCGTACTTGTCGGTCTCGAAGGATACGCTGGAGACTCGCCGCTTCTCCGGTTACAAGAGATTGAAACCGGCGGAGATTCGGAAGATCGTCGTTCAGCCCGGCTACGTGACGATCGAGACGGTGAAAGGAACCAACTGGGTGTTCTCTAGGTTCATGAATCTGTATCCGATCGAAGCGATGGGCGAGCGCCTTGAAGCGTTCGCGACGGTTAACCACATCGAGTGGGAAAAGAAAAGCAAATAAACGAGACGCGACAGAAGCGAAGAGGAGTACGGGATGACGATCAAGGCGGTATTATTTGACTTGGACGATACTCTGCTGTGGGACGACCGCAGCATCAAGGAAGCCTTCCGCGACACGTGCAAAGTCGCTGCCGAAGTGACGGGCTTAAACGAAGAAGCGCTTGAAGAAGCCGTTCGCAGGGAGGCAAGAGCGCTCTACGAGAGCTATGAGACGTATACCTTCACCCAGATGATCGGAATCAATCCGTTCGAAGGACTTTGGGGCAACTTCACGAAGGGCGAGCATCCGATGTTCCGCAAGATGGAAGCCATCGTGCCGGAATACAGGCGCAATGCCTGGACGAACGGCCTCGCGGCGCTCGGAGTGGACGATCCGGAGCTTGGCCGGAAGCTCGCCGAGTGGTTCCCCGCTCAGAGGAGAAAGCTGCCTTACGTGTACGACGAAACTTTCGCCGTATTGGACGAGCTGAGCGGCTCGTACCGCCTGCTGCTGTTGACGAACGGTTCTCCCGACCTTCAGCAAGAGAAGCTGGACGGGGTTCCGACGCTCATTCCGTACTTCGACGAGATCGTCATCTCCGGCGATTTCGGCGAGGGCAAGCCTTCCCCGCGCCTGTTCGCTCATGCGCTGGAGCGCCTCGGCATCTCGGCCGATGAAGCCGTCATGGTCGGGGACAAGCTGACGACCGACATTCTGGGGGCGAACGGAGCCGGTATCGTGTCGGTTTGGGTCAATCGCCACGGAGCGGTCCGCAACGACGAGATCGTTCCGAAGCATGAGATCTCCGATCTGCAGGAGCTTATTCCCCTCTTAAATAAACTCAATGGGTAAAAAAATCCCCGGCTCAAGAACGCTTATACGCTCTTGAACCGGGGATTTCGCTATTGGCGCTTATTTCGAGAATGCAGGATCCGCGAACGGATGAGCGACCCAGCCTTCGGTCTCGATAAACAAGCGAACCGCTACGACTTTGCGAACGTCCGTCAGCGTAAAGAAGTGAGGGTTGCCTTCCGGAACCGAGATCACGTCGCCGGGGGAGAGGATAACGTCGAAGTAGCCGACTTCGTCGTTGCCCTTGATGACGAAGATGCCTTCGCCCGCCGTGATCGCGCGAACTTCGTCTTCCGTATGCGTATGAACGTTCTCGAACTTCTTCAGCAGTTCTTCGATGTTCGGAGTAGCGTCGGACAGAACGACGATGTCCCACGTCCGATAGCCGCGGCGACCGGCAAGATCCTTGATCTCGGCATCGTAGGCGTCGAGAATTTCTTGCTTGTTCTCGTCGCTCAAGCTGAAGTTCTCCACCAGGTGAGCGGGGAGCTTGCTCGTATCCCAGTGTTCGTAGAGAACTTCAAACGAATTCAGGAACGACCGAACGTTCTCTTCGCCGGTGATCAATTCGCCGGTATTGCGAACTCGAATTTGAGCCATGATATTATTCCTTCTTTCCCAATATGGATTAGTGACTTTATTATAGACCACTTTTCGCCAGATGTCGACCGTTCCCCTCGTGACACCTTTTCGTAAATACTTGATTCTGGTAGTATAGAGGTTAACGATTTTGCAGACGAAGGATGAGGCCTCTAAAATGACTTTAACGTATACGAAACCGTCTTTGCAAGGGGAGCTTAAGAAGCGCATTCTGTTCCTGGACGGCGCGATGGGCACCATGATCCAGCAAGCCAATCTGACGGCCGAGGACTTCGGCGGGGAGGAGCTGGAAGGCTGCAACGAAATGCTGGTCTTGACCCGTCCGGACGTGATCTCGGGCATTCATTCCGCTTATTTGGAAGCGGGTTCCGATATTATAGAGACGAATACTTTCGGCGCGACGGCGGTCGTTCTGGCGGAATACGACATTCCGGAGAAAGCTCGCGAGATCAACCTGGCGGCCGCAAAGCTTGCTAGGGAAGCCTGCGACAAGTATTCGACGCCGGAGAAGCCGCGATACGTCGCCGGCGCTCTGGGACCGACGACGAAGACGCTATCCGTTACGGGCGGCGTTACGTTCGAGCAGCTCATCCGCGATTATAACGAACAGACGGTCGCTCTTATCGAGGGCGGCGTGGATGCGATTCTGATCGAGACGTGCCAAGATACGCTTAACGTGAAGGCGGCCGGCATTGGCGTTAGACAGGCCTTCGAGAGCACGGGCGTCGAGCTGCCCGTCATGATCAGCGGAACGATCGAGCCGATGGGAACGACGCTCGCCGGCCAGAATATCGAATCGTTCTATGTCTCGCTTGAGCACCTTAAGCCGATCTCCGTGGGTCTAAATTGCGCGACGGGGCCGGAATTTATGCGGGATCATATCCGCACCTTGTCCGGCATAGCGGACGTGGCGGTAAGCTGTTATCCGAACGCGGGGCTGCCGGACGAGAACGGTCATTACCACGAATCGCCGGATTCGCTGGCGAAGAAGCTGAAAGCGTTCGCCGACCAGGGCTGGCTCAATATCGCCGGCGGCTGCTGCGGAACGACGCCTGCCCATATCAAAGCGATGGCGGAGGCGATGAAGGACGTCGCCCCGCGCAAGCCGGAAGGTACGCATCCTCCTGCCGTATCGGGCATCGACACGGTCTATATCGAGAACGACGGCCGTCCCTACATGGTCGGGGAGAGAACGAACGTTCTCGGTTCGCGCAAATTCAAGAGATTGATCGCCGAAGGCAAGTACGAGGAAGCTTCGGAGATCGCCCGCGCTCAAGTGAAGACGGGTGCTCACGTTATCGACGTCTGCGTGCAGGACCCGGATCGGGACGAGGCGGAGGACATGAAGCAATTCCTCGAATTCGTCACCAAGAAGGTCAAAGCGCCGCTCATGATCGACACGACGGACCCGTCCGTCATCGAATTGGCGCTCAAATATATTCAAGGCAAGTCGATTATTAACTCCATTAACCTTGAAGATGGAGAAGAGAAGTTCGAGAGAGTCGTTCCGATCATTCATCGCTACGGAGCGGCCGTCGTCGTCGGAACGATCGACGAGCGCGGCCAAGCGATCTCCAGAGAAGACAAGCTGGAGGTGGCGCTTCGTTCTCACGATTTGCTCGTGAACAAATACGGCTTGAAGTCGGAAGATATCATTTTCGACGCGCTCGTGTTCCCGGTCGGCACGGGGGACGAGCAGTACATCGGCTCCGCCAAGGAGACGATCGAAGGCATCCGCTTGATCAAGCAGGCGCTGCCGAAGTGCCAGCAGATTCTCGGCGTCTCCAACATTTCCTTCGGTCTGCCTCCGGCGGGCCGCGAGGTGCTGAACTCCGTCTTCCTGTACGAATGCACGAAGGCGGGCTTGGATTACGCCATCGTCAACACGGAGAAGCTGGAACGCTACGCTTCCATTCCGGAGCATGAGCGCAAGCTGGCGGAAGACCTCCTGTATGAGACGAACGACGCGACTCTCGCGGCTTTCGTGGCCGCTTTCCGCGACAAGAAGGTCGAGAAGAAGGTCAAGGCCGACAACCTGACCCTCGAGCAGCGCCTGGCCAACTACGTGGTCGAAGGAAGCAAGGACGGCTTGCTCCCGGATTTGGACGAAGCGCTGACCAAGTACGCTCCGCTCGACATTATCAACGGCCCCCTCATGGAAGGGATGACCGAGGTCGGCCGCTTGTTCAACAACAACGAGCTTATCGTCGCCGAAGTGCTGCAAAGCGCGGAGGTGATGAAGGCGTCCGTGGCCCATCTCGAGCCGCACATGGAGAAGGCGGATTCCGCGGTGAAGGGCAAGATCATGTTGGCTACCGTTAAGGGCGACGTTCACGACATCGGCAAGAACCTGGTCGAGATCATTCTCTCGAACAACGGATACAAGATCGTGAACCTCGGAATCAAGGTTCCGCCGGATCAGCTTATCGAAGCGTACCATGCCGAGAAGCCGGACGCGATCGGCCTCTCGGGCTTGCTCGTGAAGTCCGCCCAGCAGATGGTGCTGACCGCGCAGGACTTGCGCAGCGCGGGCATCGACGCGCCGATTCTCGTCGGCGGAGCCGCCCTGACGCGCAAATTCACGAAGACGCGGATCGCGCCGGAATACGACGGCGTCGTCCTCTACGCGAAGGATGCGATGGACGGCCTCGATATCGCGAACAGGCTGAGCGATCCCGTTCAGCGCGAGGCCATCGAACAGGAGCATCGGGCCGCGCTCGCGACGCTCGTGGCCGAAGGCGAGCAGAAGAAGGAGCTCCCGGAGCTGACCAGGGCACGGCGTTCCAACATATCCCAGGACGCGCCGGTGTTTACGCCGCCGGATTACGAGCGTCACGTGCTGAGGGATTACCCGCTCGCCCATGTCATGCCTTACGTGAACATGCAGATGCTGCTCGGTCATCACCTAGGCGTCAAGGGCAAGGTGGAAGAGCTGATCGCCGCGGGCGACGAGAAGACCGTTCATCTGAAGGAGACGGTCGAAGGCATCATGCGGGAGGCGCAGCAGACGGGATGGCTGAAGCCTCAAGCGATGTACCGGTTCTTCCCGGCGCAATCGGAAGGTAACGATATTCTCGTTTACGATCCGCAGGACACGAGCAAGGTGCTGAAGCGGTTCTCGTTCCCGCGCCAGCAGGTCGAGCCGTTCCTGTGCCTCGCGGACTTCCTGAAATCCGTGGACAGCGGAATCATGGATACGGTCGGCTTCCTGGTGGTGACGGCGGGTCAAGGCGCCCGCGAGCAAGCGGACAAGTGGAAGGAGAGCGGAGATTACCTGCGCTCCCATGCGCTCTTGTCGACCGCCCTGGAAGTGGCGGAAGGGATGGCGGAGCGGGTTCACCAGATCATGCGCGACAACTGGGGCTTCCCGGATCCCGCGGAGATGACGATGAAGCAGCGGTTCGGAGCCCGTTATCAAGGCATCCGCGTGTCGTTCGGCTATCCGGCGTGCCCGGATCTCGAGGACCAAGGGCCGCTGTTCGAGCTGATGAAGCCCGAAGACATCGGAGTTACGCTCACGGAAGGATTTATGATGGAGCCGGAGGCATCGGTATCGGCAATGGTGTTCGCCCATCCGGAAGCTCAATACTTTAACGTCGATAAGAGTTAACGGCAAACAAGCCCTTGAAATCGCAGGATTGGGCGGGAGAATTCGAGCATAGAAGTAAGTGGTGCCGATATCCCGTCATGAAGACCGAGATTTCCGGAGCGTCCTGCCGCCGCATAAGGCAGGATACGGAGAAAGCGGGCCAAGACGGCCCGCTTTTTTCGCGTTTTGACCCGAACGGATCCCGGTCGGCAAGCTTATTCTTCTTCGGCGAACTCGGTCTCGTCGGCGATTTCTTCCTCGAACCCTTCAACGGCCTGGCGCCGGCGAGCGTTTTTTCTCTTCAACTGCGAGGTTTCCGTTGCGGAGATCTCGTCGGCATGCTCGTCCAAGTAGTCATTCGTTTCGTTGAGGTTGTCCAGCGTATTCGATTTGGCTTCTTGAAGCTTGCGCGCGTTATCGGAACGGTCGTCTGGCTTGCTCATTATTCATCCTCCTGATCGTTGTAAGATTCGTATCCGAAAGGAACGCCGGAGTTCCTTTCCGTCCACTAGGTTGGCAGAAAATCCGAATTCTATCCCTCCCGGCGACGTCGACGATTTATTCGTGCTTTTATCCGATGCTAACAGAAAGGGGTGCGGCATGGATACAGGGTCTCACCTGCTATTCGGGCTGTCGCTCGCGGGGCTGGCTCATCTGAATCCCGCCGTCCAAGGAGACGCCATGTTGTCCGGAGCGATCGTCTGCGCGACGATGATCGGCTCGCACGCTCCGGACTTCGACGCGGTATACCGGCTCCGCGGCATGGATGAATACGTCAAGCATCACCGGGGCTGGAGCCATTCGATTCCCGCGCTGTTCCTGTGGCCGGCGGCGGTCGGAGCCCTGACGGCATGGGGATGGGGGCAAGGGGAGCATCTGGTTCTCCTCCTGCTGTGGTCGCTGATCTCGGTCGTTCTGCATGTCGCGCTGGATTTGACCAATGCTTACGGAGTACGGTGTCTGCTGCCTTTTCGCCGGGAGTGGCTGCACCTCGATTCGCTTTGCTTGACGGATCCGTTTCTGCTGCTCGTGCATCTGATCGCCTCGGCCTTCTGGTTGACCGGTCTTCTCTGGGCATCCGAACCCGGCTTCCTCTTCGTCGCCGCATGGTCGCTATCCGCGCTGTATATCGTCTGGAGGATCGTTCACCACAGTCTGGCCGTTCGCTTGGTCAAGAACGCTTTTCCGAATTGGAGGGCCGTTCACGTTCTCCCGGACCTGCGTTGGTTCCGCTGGCATTATATCGTTCAGACCGAAACGGACTTCTGCATGGGAAGACTCCAAGGGCGCCGGATCGAGCGCTCGGCTGCGCTGCCCAATCAAATCGATCAATCCCATGACTGCGTCAGGGCTTCCATGTCGTTGTCCTACGTGCAAGTGCTGCTGAACTTCGCCAAACGCGCTTACGTGAAGTGGCAGAAGCAGCCCGAGGGAGGCTATCTCGTGACCTGGACCGATTTGAGGTTCTGGAGGGAGAAGGACTGGCCGTTTCGCGTAGAGGTCCGCATGGACGAACAGCTCAATCTCATCGAGCAGAAGGTAGGATGGCACAAGAAAGCTTGGGAGCCGCCGTACGTTTGATAGATCCGATTGGCCAACGGCCGCGCGTCAGCCTTTTGCGTAGAGGCGATGCGCGGCTTATCTTTTCCCGGGAAAGCGCAGGGATCGACAGGCTCGCGGCAACATCTGTCAATGACGTTCGAAATCGGGATCTCCTTCCCGACAAACGTCGCTCCTTGGCACACTCGCTCTAGTCAATCGAACAGATATTCGCTAAACTGAGATATATGTAAAGAGGAGACATGGGCATATATGATCAAGAAAAGAACATTGCCCGAGCTGATCGCGGAGCTTCGGACGAATGAAAATATCGTGAATTGGTACGAAATGCAGCCGGAGGAGGCGAGAACGAGGCCCTTCCCCGAAAGCGTGGATTCGCGAATAACGGCCGCCCTGGAGAGGCGAGGGATCGCCCGGCTGTACACCCACCAGGAGGAGGCTTACCGGCTGGCGTCGGGCGGGGAGAATATCGTGGCGGTGACGCCAACCGCTTCCGGCAAAACGTTGTGCTACAACCTGCCCGTGTTGCAGGCGATAGCCAAGGACGATACGAGCCGGGCGCTTTATTTGTTCCCGACCAAGGCGCTCGCGCAGGATCAAATGAGCGAGCTGAACGAGATCATCAAGGAGATGGGCATCGACATCAAGAGCTTCACCTATGACGGCGATACGTCGCCCACGATTCGGCAGATCGTCCGGAAAGCCGGGCACATCGTCATCACCAACCTCGACATGCTGCATTCCGCGATTCTGCCTCACCATACGAAGTGGGTCAGCCTTTTCGAGAACCTGAAATACATCGTCGTCGACGAGCTGCACACTTATCGGGGCGTGTTCGGAAGCCATGTGGCCAACGTCATTCGCAGGCTGCGAAGAATATGCCGCTTCTACGGGAGCAATCCGGTCTTTATCTGCACGTCGGCGACGATCGCGAACCCGAAGGAATTGGCGGAGCAGCTGACCGGCAGTCCCATGCGGCTTATCGACAACAACGGGGCTCCGCGAGGAAGGAAGCATTTCGTCTTCTACAACCCGCCGATCGTGAACGTTCCTCTCAATATCCGGAAGAGCGCGACGGTCGAGGTCAACCACCTGGCGAAGGAGTTTCTTCGCAACAAAATCCAAACGATCGTATTCGCGAGAAGCCGGGTAAGGGTCGAAATCATCTTAAGCCATATTCAAGAGCTGGTGAAGAACGAGATCGGTTCGAAGTCCATCCGGGGATACCGGGGCGGCTACCTACCCAAGCAGCGGCGAGAGATCGAGAGAGGGCTTAGGGACGGGGAGATCCTCGGCGTCGTGAGCACGAACGCGCTGGAGCTGGGCGTCGACATCGGGCAGCTCCAGGTGTGCGTGATGACCGGCTACCCGGGCAGCATCGCGAGCACTTGGCAGCAAGCCGGGCGAGCCGGACGGCGTCACGGGGAAGCGCTGATCATCATGGTGGCCAGCTCCACTCCGATCGACCAATACATCGTTCAGAACCCGGAGTATTTCTTCGATCGCACCCCCGAATCCGCGCGGATCAACCCGGAGAATCTGATCATTTTGGTGGACCACTTAAGATGCGCGGCGTACGAGCTGCCGTTCAAGGAGACCGAAGAGTTCGGGCCGCTCGACGTGACCGATATCTTGGAGTACCTGCAGGAAGAAAGGGTGCTTCACCGCAACGGGGATACGTTCTATTGGGCCAATCAGTCTTTCCCGGCCAGCGAGATCAGCCTTCGGTCGGCTTCCCAGGAGAACGTCGTGATCGTGGACCAGTCGAACGTCGCCGCGGTCAAGATCATCGGGGAGATGGACCGGTTCAGCGCGATGACCCTCCTGCATGACGAAGCCATCTATTTGCACGAAGGGGTGCAGTACCAAGTCGAGAAGCTGGACTGGGAGAACAAGAAAGCGTACGTACGGGAGGTCGACGTGGAATATTACACCGACGCCAACCTGGCCGTGAACCTGAAGGTGCTGGAGATCGACCGGACGCGAAGCCGGGGGCGGACCGCCGTCCATTACGGCGACGTCGCCGTCAACATGATCCCGACGATCTTCAAGAAAATCAAGCTGACCACGTTCGAAAATATCGGGTCGGGGCCGATCCACTTGCCGGAGGAGGAGCTGCACACGAGCGCGACTTGGCTGGAGCTCACGGAACCGGATCCGGAGCTCGGAACGAAGACGCTGGAGCAGCTGCTGCTCGGAATCGCGAATGTGATGCAGCACATCGTTCCCGTTCTCGTCATGTGCGACCGCAACGACATCCACGTGGCGGCTCAGATCAAGGCGGCCCAGAGCGGGCTTCCGACGATCTTTATTTACGATCATTACCCCGGCGGGATCGGGCTTGCCGAGGACGTGTTCAAACGCTTCGACGAAGTCAAGGACGCGGCCCGGCGCCTGATCCAAAAATGCCCTTGCAAGGATGGATGCCCATCATGTATCGGAACCGAAATCGAAGGAATCGACGGCAAGCGAAAAAGCGTTCAGCTCCTGTCGCTTCTATGACGCGGACGAGGCCGACGATCGAGGCGGGGGTTGCCCCATGAGCAGCCTGAGAGAAAAGCTGTCCCGGCTGAAAGGATTGTCCTCGGGGGCGGAGAAGGAAGCTCGGCCGGTTGAGGAGGCGCCCTCCGCGCCTCCGGCGCTCGAATCGTCCGAACCCGAGGATGGCGGAGCGGCGGCTGAGCCGGCCGCCCATTCAACCGTTCAAGCGGTCACCCAAACGGTCACCCAAGCAACTGCCCAAGCAACCGCTCAAGCAGCCGCCAATGCAGACATTGCAGCCGTTATAGGAGGTGTGCCCGACGATTCCTTACACCCTTCGTTTATTAAACTGGGGATCGTCGAGGAGTCGAATGCGTTCGGCGCGTTCTTGCTGAGACGGATCGAATATCCTCTGGAGCACCGGCACGGAATCTATCCTCTTGGGGCCTTAGTCGATTATGCCGCCTGCTTGAAGCCCGTCGCGTACAGGCAGAATCAAGCCCGTCTTGATTCGGAAGGCCAAGAAAGAATGGCGCCCCGAAAAAAGAAAAAGCTAAGCGTGAAGGACGCGTACAGGCTTCCTTTGCCGGAACCGGAGGATACGGGCAAGGAGCCCGGCGCCATCGAGCCCGGCCGCCTTCTGTTCTTCGACACGGAGACGACGGGGCTGGGAGTCGGCGTCGGCAACGTTCCGTTCATGATCGGCTTCGGGTATTACGACGAGGGGCGCGCCCGGATCGTCGTCGAGCAGACGCTCATTCGCCACCAAGGCGAAGAGAAGGCGATGCTGCAATATTTGCTGGAGCGGATGAACGGGAGAACTCATCTGGTCACCTACAACGGGCGCACGTTCGACTGGCCGGTGCTGACGAGCCGGTTTATCCTGAACGGCTGGAGACCGAACGGGACCGAGCCTTATCATCTGGACTTCCTGCACCCGTCGCGGGCGCTGTGGCGCAATACGCTGGAATCGTGCAGGCTTAGCCGGATCGAAGCGGAGCGCCTCGGCATCGAGCGCCATGAGGACGTGCCGGGTTCGCTCGCGCCCGAGCTGTACGTTCGTT
>Ga0065721_10004269_pt1 | contig 33025 bp, 20 predicted proteins | sample Mesricmetagenome_FD_59108 | JGI IMG/M metagenome (GOLD analysis project Ga0065721, IMG submission 59108) | Mesophilic microbial community from rice straw/compost enrichment Sample: eDNA_1 v2 (version 2) | ecosystem: Engineered > Solid waste > Grass > Composting > Bioreactor | place: USA: Davis... | reverse complement strand
CGCCGGGGGCGCGCCGGCCGACCAGCCGGTCGAGGCGCGGACGGCACCGCCGCCTTCGGCCGGACAGCGGCCTGAGCCGGCCGCGCCGGGCGTGGCGTTGGCTTCGACGCTGCGCGACGAGCGCCCGATTGCGTCGCCTGCGGTGCGCCGCCGCGCCTGGGAGCTTGGCATCGAGCTGAAGGACGTGCCGCCGAGCGGCACCGCCGGCCGCATCGTCCACGCCGACCTCGACGCGTATCTCGCGCGTCAAGGCCGCCGGCCAGCGCTGGCACCGGCCGCGGCGCCGCGCGGCGCCGTCGCCCCGCGCGAGGACATCGAGGCGGTGCCGGTGAGCGGGCTGCGCCGGCGCATCGCGATGAAGATGCAGGAGGCGAAGCGGCGCATCCCGCACTTCAGCTACGTCGAGGAGGTCGATGTCACGGAGGTCGAGGCGCTGCGCGCGGCGCTGAACGCGAAATGGGACAGCGAGCGGCCGCGGCTGACGCTGCTCGCGTTCATCGCGCGCGCGATCGTGCTCGCCTGCGCCGAGTTCCCGCAGCTCAACGCGCGCTTCGACGACGCGGCCGGTGTCGTCACGCGCCACGGCGCGGTGCATCTGGGCGTTGCGACGCAGACCGCGCACGGCCTGATGGTGCCGGTGCTGCGCCATGCCGAGGCGCTCGACCTGTGGGCGATCGCCCGCGAGGTCATGCGCCTGGCCGAGGCGTCGCGCGCCGGGCACGTGACGCGGGACGAGCTCACCGGCTCGACCATCACGCTGACCAGCCTCGGTGCGCTTGGCGGCATCGCGTCCACGCCGATCATCAACCACCCGGAGGTCGCGATCGTGGGCGTCAACCGCATCGTCGAGCGGCCGGCACTGCGCGGCGGCCTCGTCGTGCCGCGGCTGGCGATGAACCTGTCGTCGTCCTTCGACCACCGCGTCATCGACGGCATGGACGCGGCGCGCTTCGTGCAGGCGATCCGCGGCTTCCTGGAACAGCCGGCAACGCTGTTCGTCGGCTGATTCAGGCGGCCGGCACGACAGAACGCGCCGGCGCCGATGGTGGTGACGACTGACCGAAGAAGGAGTACAGCAGCGCCAGCGGCTCCCCGCGGCCCTCACCGGAGGCGAAACCATGAAAAGCGCCTTGTCCAACCAGGATGAACAGCAGCGTCTGGAGCGCGCATTGCGCACGCTCAGCGGCTGCAACCGCGCCTTGTTGCGGGCCACGGAAGAGGCGGCCCTGTTGCAGGAGATCTGCCGCGTGGTGGTCGAGGAGGCGGGCTATTGCCTGGCCCGCGTCGGGCGTGCCGAGCATGACGAGGAGCAGACGATCACGACGCTGGCGCATGCCGGGCGTAGCGCCGCTCCCGATATCGGGGCGATGTGGTGGAGCGACACCGAGCGCGGCCAAAGCGCCACCGGCACGGCCATCCGTACCGGCGCCGAATGCCTGTTCAACGATGTGCAGTCGGAGGCCTACCCCCCCATGTGGCGCGAGTTTGCGCGCCGCCGCGGCCTCGGCTCGGTGCTGGCGCTGCCACTGCACATCGGCGGCGAGTTGTTCGGGGCCTTGAGCATCGGGGCGCCCGAGGCCGACGCTTTCGGCCCCCGCGAACTGCAGGTGCTGCGCGAGGTGGCGGACGATGTCGCCTTCGGGCTGGAGTTTTTGCGGCTGCGCCAGCGGCGCGAGCAGGCCGAAGCCGAGGTGCTGCGCCTGAACCGGGCACTGCGCGTGCGCGCGGCCATCAACCATGCGCTGACCCAGGCGCAAGACGAGAACGTGCTGCTGCAGGAGGTCTGTCGCGTGGCCGTGGAGGAGTGCGGCTACCGGATGGCATGGGTGGGCTACATCGAAGCCGACGAGGCCCGGACGATGCGTCCCATGGCGCACGCCGGCTTCGAGGAGGGCTTCCTGACGCTGCGTCGCAGCCTGGCTGCCTCGAAGATCGGCCGCACCATGGCGGCGTGCCTGGATGCGCAGCGGCCGATGGTGATGCACGACGTCGCCAACAATCCCGCGTACCCGTTCCGCGAGGAGGCGCGCCGGCGCGGCTATGGATCGCTGGTGACGCTGCCCTTGCGGGTCGATGGCGAGTTGGTGGGATCGGTGCAGATCCTGGCGGCGGAGACCGACGGCTTCGACGATCAGGAGGTGCAGCTGCTCACCGCCACGGTTGCCGATCTCGGTTACGGACTGGGCGCGTTGCGCCACCGCCTCAAGGCCGCCGCCGCCGAGGAAACCATCCGGCGCATGGCGTACTTCGACACCGTGACCGGGCTGCCCAACCGGGTGCGCCTGTGCCAGTTGCTGGGCAGCGCCATCGACACGGCACGCGCGGGGCACTGGCCGCTGGCCCTGGTGCGCATCGGCATGGCGCATCTGCAGGAGCTCAACGCGACGCTGGGCAGCTCGGAAGTCGACAAGCTGATGGTGGCCGTGGCCAACCGGCTGCAGCAGGCGGTCGGCGATGTCGGCACGCTGGGCCGCTTGGCCGATGCCGAGTTCGCGGTGCTGATGCCGCGTTCAGGCGCGGAGCAGGCCCTGGTGCTGGCGCAACGGCTCCTGGCCGCGCTCGACGAGCCGGTCGATGTCTCGGGCGTGCTGCTCGATGCGCGATCGAATGCGGGCGTCAGCCTGTTCCCGGGGCATGCCGCGGACGCCGAGGCGCTGTTGCGCCGCGCCGGCATCGCGCTGACGCAGGCGCGCGCCATGGGCACCCCGCTGGTGCTGTTCAAGAGCGGGTTCGACCGCGACTGCGCGCAGCGCCTGGCGCTCATGGGCGACTTGCGCAAGGCCATCGAGCACGACGAGTTGATGCTGTACTGCCAGCCCAAGCTCAAGATCGCTTCCGCGCAGGTCTGCGGCGCCGAGGCGCTCGTGCGCTGGCAGCATGCCCGGCTGGGACAGGTGAACCCTGGCGAGTTCATTGCCCTGGCCGAGCAAACCGGGCTGATCACGCGGCTGACCTACTGGATGCTGGAGGCGGCCCTGCGGCACAGCTACGCCTGGCGCGAGCAGGGGCGGGCACTGCCCTTGTCGGTGAACCTTTCGGCGCGCGACCTGCACGATCCCAAGCTGCTCGGACGCATCGAGGGAGCGCTGGCAACCTGGGGCGCCGAGCCGGACTGGATCGAGTTCGAGCTCACCGAAAGCGCATTGATGCTCGACCCGGCTGCGGCGCTGGAGAAGCTGCAGCAGCTCAAGCGGCTGGACCTGCGAATCGCCATCGACGACTACGGCACCGGCTATTCATCGCTGTCTTACCTGCAGCGCCTGCCGGTGGATGCCATCAAGATCGACCAGACGTTCATCCGGGGCATGAAGCGCGACAGCGACTCGGCGGCCATCGTGCACTCCACGATCGACCTGGCGCACAGCCTGCGCCTGCTGGCCGTTGCCGAGGGCGTGGAGGACGACGAAACCTTCAGCCATCTCGCGGCCATGGCCTGCGACCAGGCGCAGGGCTACTGCATCAGCCGCCCGCTGCCGGCCGAAGAGTTCCAGGGGTGGTGCATGGGCCGGGCTTGAGGGTGCTGACAGACGCCCGGCCGCAGGGGTTCAATCCCAGCGCGGCGCCAGCCCCTGGGGATCGACGAGGCGCTCGCCCCGATCCAGCGTGGCGACGTGGGCCATGTCCTCATCGCTCAGGCGCAGCGCCCGAGCCTGGAGGTTGGAGGCCAGGTGGGCGCGCTGCGTGGAGGAGGGAATCACGGCGTAGCCCAGCTGCAGCGCCCATGCCAGGACCACCTGCGCCGGTGTCGCATGGTGGCGTTGCGCCAGGGCCTGGATGACGGGGTCCTGCAGCACCTTGCCGTAGCCCAGCGTCATGTACGAGGTGACCCGGATACCGGCTGCCCTTGCGGCCTCAACGACCGCGCGGTTCTGCAGATAAGGATGCAGCTCCACCTGGTTGGTGGCGATCACGCCGGGGCCGGCCACGGCCACCGCCTGCCGCATCAGCGCCACGTTGAAGTTCGACACGCCGATCTGGCGCGCGAGGCCTTCGCGCCTGGCCTGTGCCAGGGCCTCCAGGGTTTCGGCGAGAGGCACGGCGCCGTCGGGCGACGGCCAGTGGATCAGCGCCAGGTCCACGTGGTCGGTGCGCAGCTTGTGCAGGCTCTGCTTGAGGCTGGGCACGAGCCGGTCCCGCGACAGGTGCTCGGTCCAGATCTTGGTGGTCAGGAAGAGCTCCTGCCGGGCAATCCCGCTGCCGGCGATGGCCTGGCCCACGGCCTCCTCGTTGTCGTAGATCTGGGCCGTGTCGATGGCGCGGTAGCCGAGCTCCAGCGCGGTGCTCACGGAGTCGATGGCGGCCTGGCCTTTCAGGCGGAAGGTGCCCAGGCCGAAGTCGGGAATGGCTTGCATGGAAGTCCTTGTGGATGGGAATCGGTGGTGAAGGCCCGGCTCAGCAGCGGCTGGGCAGGGCGCCGCATGCGGCGTGGTTCAGGGTGTCGCGGCGGTCCAGGTGTCCGCTGAGCTTGGTCAGCGCCAGGGACAGCAGCACCACCAGCGCGCCGATCCAGGGCGTGTGCATCAGGCCCAGCTGATCGACGATCAGCCCGCCGGCCCAGGCCGCGGACGCGATGCCGAGGTTGAAGGCTGCGATGTTCAGGCCCGAGGCCACGTCCACGGCCTGGGGCTCGAAGCGCTCGGCCTGCTGGACCACGTACACCTGCAACCCCGGCACGTTGCCGAAGGCCACGGCGCCCCAGGCCAGCACCGTCAGCACCACCAGCCAGGGGTTGTGCGCCGTGAAGGTCAGCAAAAGCAGCACGCCGGCCAGCGCCGCGAAGATCAGCTGCAGGGCCGGGATCGGTCCTTGGCGGTCGGCCAGTCGGCCACCCCATACGTTGCCGATCGCCACGGAGACGCCGTAGGCCAGCAGCACCCACGCCACGGCGCCCTGGCTGAAGCCGGAGACGTCCTGCAGGATCGGCGCGAGGAATGTGAAGGGAATGAACGAGCCGCCGTAGCCGATGGCCGTCTTCGCGTACACCAGCAGCAGCCGTGGTTGCGCCAGCACCCGGGCCTGGCTGCGCAGCGAGGCCGGCGGCGCGTGCCGGATGCCGCGCGGCACGGCGAGCAGGCTGGCCAGGAAGGCCAGCAGGCCCAGCGCGGCGACGGCCAGGAAGGTCTCGCGCCAGCCGAAGTGCTGGCCGATGAAGGTGCCCAGCGGCACGCCGGTGACCAGTGCCACCGTCAGCCCGGTGAACATGGTGGCGATGGCGCTGGCGGCCTTGTCCTTGGCGACCAGGCTGGTGGCGATGGTCGAGCCGATGGAGAAGAACACGCCGTGCGCCAGCCCGGTGAGCACCCGCGCGAGGACCAGCGATTCGTAGCCCGGCGCCTGCCACGCGAGCAGGTTGCCCGTGGTGAACAGCGCCATCAGCGCCAGCAGCAGCGTCTTGCGCGGCAGGCGTCCGGTGAGGGCGGTGAGCACGGGCGCGCCGATGGCGACGCCCAGCGCGTAGAGGCTGACCAGCAGGCCGGCCGAGGGCAGGCTGACCTGTAGGTCGGCGGCGATGGTCGGGATGAGGCCGACGATGACGAATTCCGTCGTTCCTATGGCGAATGCGCTGACGGTGAGCGCGAGCAATGCAAGGGGCACGGGTAGCTCCAACAACAGGTTGGGCGCCACTGTGGGCCTGCATGTCCTGTGGAAACAGCCGTGCCGGGACAGATGATTCTTGACGCCGAGTCAAGAGCGTCGATCAGTCGGTCACAGGCTTGCGCGCGCGGCCCCTGGCGGGCGCGGCCTCACGCAGCTCCTCGTCCAGGGACAGCCGCTCGCTCAAGAAGTCCAGGAAGCAGGTGATGCGCGCGGCCAGCTGGGCATTGCGGTAATAGACCGCGTTGATGGGTTGGCGCACTTCCAGCGTGTGCGGCTCCAGCAGCTGCACCAGGCGGCCCTGCCGACGGTCGGCCTGCGTCATGAAGTCGGAGAGGCAGGCGATGCCCAAGCCCTGCAGCGCGAGCTGGCGCAGCGTCTCGCCGCTGGAGGCGGTGAGCGTGGGCACGATGGGCCATTCATCGCCATGCTCGCCGCGCAGCGGCCAGCGGTTGAGCGACTCAGGCTGGGTGAAGCCCAGCAGCACGTGGCGCGTGAGGGCGGCAATGGTGGCGGGCTGCCCGTGGCGCTCGATGTAGGCGGGGCTGGCCAGCACCCGGATGCGGCTGCTGGCCAGCGGCCGGGCGTGCAGCGTGGAGTCCTGCAGCGCACCGATGCGGATGGCGATGTCGGTACGCCGCTCCAGCAGGTCGATGTTGAGGTCGTCCGTGTCCAGCTCGAGACGAATGCGCGGGTACTTCAGGTGGAAGGCCGGGAGCAACGGCACGATGGCGTGCAGCATGAAAGGCGTCGCGGCATTGACGCGCAGGCGGCCTGCGGGCTGGCGTCGGCGCGCGGCCATCTGTTCCTCGGCCTGGGCCACCGCGGCCAGGATCGCGCGGGCATGGCCGAGGAAAGCCGCGCCTTCGTCGGTGATGGCTATGCGCCGCGTCGTGCGCCGCAGCAGCGTGGTCTCCAGCTTGCGCTCCAGCCGGCCCAGGGCGCGGCTGATGCCGGAGACGGTCTGGTCCAGCTGCTCGGCCGCGGCGGTGATTGAGCCGGTGTCCACGACGGTGGTGAAGGCCTGCAGCTCTTCGAGGGTGGTCTTCATGGGAGGGCCTTGGTGCCGGCGCGGCATCATGGCATCGCGGGCAGGGCCCGGTCACGCTGGTTGCCTCCGCGCCCACGGCTCGATCAACCTCGCGCCCCGAGGGAAGGCCAATGCCGACTCAACCATGACGCCGGTGCGCGGCGATGGACCCAGGGCAGCCATGAGGCCGCCAGTGCGTGCTCGGCTACATCGGGCCGCTCAGGGCTGTGGCAACGCCAGGCGGCCTTGTGCGTGGCGAGCGGAAGCGGGTCGTTGCAGTCCGTACAGGCAGGCGCCTGAATGGCACTCGTCCGTGCGCAGCTCCCTTGGCCGTCGCGGTCCGGTGATCTGGGAGCCAGCGACTGCCCATGCAGCTTGCCGATGCTGTGCCGCCTCGAATCCCGGGTGGGAGGAAAAGCGCACGTCCTTCGCGTAGTTATCAGCCACAATGGACTTGGCCGACAGCAATACGGCTGCTCCAACAAGGCCGATACATAGCGCCGTCGGCACAAAGAAAAGGCAATCCCTCGCGAAAAGAGCCGCTTCGACAACGGCATTCAAATGCCTGCTCAAAACCACCTCCCCATTAAAAATCTATTTCTATTTCGCGTTGTCGGTGCCCATTGCAAGATTCCGGGCGAAGCGCGAGTTTCAATACGTTATCTCAAAACGTACCTTTTGAATCCAAAAATTACTCCATTCGGCTGATACCGTCAACCATGAGCCCTTGGACGAGGTGTGTGGCTTGACAATGATGGTTAAAAACCATCAGCGGGTGGTTGCATAAATAGGATTTTGGTGCTGCGGTGATCGTAAGTTGCTGACACATATGAGCTTGATCATGGAAAAATTTTTATGTGGCTGGGTTTTGGAGTCGTGGTTTTGATTTGCGGCCCCCCTCAATCAAGGGGTGTTTTGGTTCTTATTTAATTGGCTGAAAGCAAGTCGCCAACACCAAATGCGCCTGCGTTATTTCCGCTCTTCGCTGGCAGAGCCGCTGGCGCTCATAGGCAACTCAGCAGAGGCATGTGGTTTCGGCGCACACTCCCCCGCCAGCGCGTGCCACCGCCTGGGAACGGGTTTTGCACCCCGGTGGGCCGCTGATGTGGAAGCAGCTTGTTCGAAAGGCCTCTGATGAAACGCACGTTGACAGTCCTGGGCATGCTTACCGCAGGTGCGGCAGCGCTGTACTTGGGCGACCCTCAACATGGCCGCCGCCGCAGGGCGGCGTTGCAACGCCAGGTCGCCGAGGCGGCCCAGGAGGCGGCGGAGGCCATGGAAGGTGCAGGCAGCCAGGCGCTGGACCGCCTGCAGGAACTCGGCCATGAGAGCCGGCAGTCGGGCCGTCAAGCCGCGGACCGGTTGCAGGCATGGGCCGATGAGGGCCGGCATGCCGGGCGCAGGACCTGGTACCGGGCCAAAGCCCTGGCCCGCGAAGGCCGGGACAGGCTTTCGGCTCGGCATGGCGCCGAAGCGCTGGAGCCGGGCCGCTCGGGCATGGGCCGCCCGCTGCTGGCAGCCCTGGGCGGCATTGCCATTGGAGCCGCAGCCATGCTGCTGCTCGACCCGCAGCAGCGCAGCCGGCGCTGGGCACAGGTACGTGACCAGGCCTTGCGCCTGGGCCGCAGCGGCGCAGGCCTCGTCGGCGTGGATCCGGGCGACCTGGGCGAGCGTGCCAGGGGGTTGGCCTCGCGCGCGGCCGGTCTGCTGCAGCGCAACCCGCCGGACGACACCGTGCTCGTGCAGCGCGTGCGCGCCGCGCTGGAGCGCTCGCTGTCGCATCCGGATGCGATTCGAGTAACGGCGGACTCAGGCTGTGTCAGCCTTGGTGGCGCGGTGCTCGCGGAAGAGCTGGCCCGGTTGTTCGAGTGCGTGGCTTCGGTGCGCGGCGTGCGCAGGGTCCAGGAAGCGGGACTGGCGGTGCACGCCTCGGCCGACGAGGTGCCGGCGCTCCAAGGCGGCGCATCCCGCAGCGCCGACGCCGTTTCCCTGCAGGTGTACGACTCCCCAGGGCCGCGGCTGGCGGCCCTGGCCGGCGGCGCGGCGCTGGTGCTCTATGGGGCCTCGCGGCGTGGCCTTCCCGGCCTGGTCGCCGCTACCGCGGGCCTGGGGCTGGCTCTGCGGGCCGCACGCAACGAGGGCTTGCGCGAGCAGACCGCCCGGCTGGTACCCAGGATGAATTCGCTGGTCCAGCGCGTCCGTCCGTCACGGGAGAGCGAGCCGACGGAGTTGCCGCCAGTGGGCCTGCCAGTGCAGGGCGGTGGCGCATCGCTGCATTGAAGCCGCACGGGGCCGCAGCGGAACGGTTGCCTGGGCCGCCGACCTTAAGATGCCCGCCCAATACCTGTTTGCGCGTCCCGCGCCGTGACCCCGAGCCCGTCACGGCATCTGGTCTGAAAAACCGGGCTCCCAGAACAGTCAGGCCTATCCGTGAGTACTGCCTACACGCTTTTCAGCCAGGTATTCAGCCTGCACTCGGTCTTCTCCGACGCCATGCTCAACGGTGTCTGCTCGACGGCCCTGCAGGAGCTGGAATTCTGCGCAACGGCCTCTGCATTCGGGCTCCTCGTTGCCGTTGCGGCCGCGCTCATGCTGCTGGTGCCGGCGATCGCTGGAGCTGTCATGGACGACGGCGAACTGGCGGGCATTGCCGGTCTAGGATTCGCCAGCATCTTCGTGCTCGGCCGCCAGTCTCGCCGCTGCGCGAGCTGGCGGGCGCTGACCCATGCTTGCCAGCCGCTGTCGCGCGACCTCAACGAGCTCACCACGTCCGTGGCGGCGCAAGCGGAGGTGCAGGAACTCGCGTTCCTGTCCCCTGGCGCGCGCGAATACCTGGAGCGGGTGCGCGCTCAACGCGCTCTGCGCTGGGGCGACCTGTGGGTGGCTCGTGACCTGGCATGGCAGCCCGCCGAGGCTCGCAGGAATGGCGAGACGGGGCTTTCGCTGCGGCATGCAATCGCCTGAGCGTTCTCGCTGGCATTGTCGCCGGGGGGCCCCGTGCCGTGAGGACCTGCTTGGGGGCACTGCTGGCGGCGCGGTAGACAGGCGCCGGCCCGCCTGACGCCACGACCGGGTTCAGTTCGGCAACATGAAGCCGGCGAAGAAGTCCACCAGCGCCTGGTGCGCCTGCAGCGGCAGCACGTGAGCGATGTACTGGTCGGGGCGCACCACGACCAGGGCGCCCTGTGCGCGGTCGATGCCCCGCAGATCGAAGATGTCCGGACCGTTCTTCACATCCGGACAGAACACCTTCTCGTAGTCGCGCAGGCCGTAGCGTCCCTTGGGCGGCAGCAGCAGGGCAGGCAGGGATTCGAGCGCCAGCGCGCGGTGTCCCTGCTGGAAGACGGCTCGCAGATCGAACACCGCGTCGATGTCCTGGCCCGGGCCGGTGTACCTGCGTACCGGCGAGTCCGGCGATGCCTCCAGGAAACTGCACAGGGCGTGGATACCCGCTTGGGCGTCCAGCGGGTCGTTGGCGCCGGCAAAGGCGTAGAGACGCCAGCGGCCATCGGCCTTGCCGGCATGGCCCAACTGCACCGGCCTGGCATCCGCAAGGCGCAGCACCGGCGCCGAGTGGAAGCGCGTGCCGATCACGAATCCGGCGGCCAGGTGCTGGTGCGTGGCTTCGCCGCGGATGATGGAAGGGCGGTAGTGCGTGCCCATGCCGGCCGTGAAGCGGCCGTGCCGCTCGAAATAGGTCTGGAACTCCTTCGGGTCCACGCCTTCGGATTCGCCGCTGGCCACTTGCCTGGCGCGATCGCTGAACATCTTGGCCCACTCGCGATCGAAGTCGATCAGTTCCTGCGCAACGACCTGGCGCTCGGCCGAATAGGTGTGCAGCAGCGCCGGCGCGCACTGCCGGCGCAGCACTGCGGCCAGCTTCCATCCCAGGTTGAAGCTGTCCTGCATCGAGAAGTTCATGCCCTGGCCGGCCTTGGGACTGTGGGTATGGCAGGCGTCGCCGGCGATGAACACGTGCGGCAGGCGTGCGCCGGGCTGCTGCGTTGGCACGTCGTCGTACTTGTCGCAGATGCGCTGGCCGATCTCGTAGACCGACCACCAGGGCACCTCCTTCACCTCCAGCCGGTAGGGGTGCAGGATGCGCTGCGCCGTGGCGATGAGCTGGTCGAGCGTGATCCCGCGGTGGGCGACCCGTTCCTCTTCGCCCAGTTTGTCCATCTCCACGTACAGCCGCACCAGGTAGCCGCCTTCGCGCGGAATCACCAGCAGGTTGCCATGGGCGGACTGCACGGCGGCCTTGTAGCGGATGTCGGGGAAGTCCGTCACGGCCAGCACATCCATCACGCCCCAGGCCTGGTTGGCGGAGTCGCCGACCAGTTGCCGGCCGATGGACTTGCGCACCGCGCTGCGCGCGCCGTCACAGCCCACGACGAAGCGCGCCCGCACCGTTTCCACCTGGCCCGCATGGGCCTCGTCGGTTCGCTCCATCCGCACGGTGACCGGGTAATCCGCGGCCTCTTGGTCCACCATGACATCGAGCAGGCGGCGCGAGTAGTGCGGCTCCAGCCGGCTCGGCGAGTTGCGCATGACATCGAGATAGAAGTCGTGCACCCGCGCCTGGTTCAGCACCACGTGGGGAAACTCCGACAGCCCATCCTCCGTGTCCTGCACCCGGCCATGGCGCACGACGTTGCCGGGCTCCCTCTCGTCCGGCTTCCAGAAGGTCACTTCGTTGATCCAGCAGGCTTCCTTGAGCACCCGCTCGCTGAAGCCGAAGGCCTCGAACATCTCCATGGTCCGGCAGGCAATGCCGTCCGCCTGCCCCAGCTGCAGCGGGCCGTCCTTCTGCTCGACGATGCAGGTGTGGATGTCGGGGAACGCGGCAAGCTGCGCCGCCAGGGTCAGGCCGGCGGGGCCGCAGCCCACGATCAGCACGTCCGCTTGTGCCGGCGCCGCGTCCGTGTGCCGGGCAGCCAGGGCAGACGCTTCGGACACGTGCGGATCGCCCGGCTTGAAGCCATTCAGGTGGAACTGCATCTCTTCTCCTGTCGGCCTCAGGCTGTCTGCTGGAGGACGTTTCCTTCAGGCGGAGCAACCGCGGTACCCACAGGCCAGGGCCTTTCCGGGGCGTTGATGCAATACAACATACTCGAATAAGCCGTCTCGCTACCGCGCGTGCCGTGGCGGTTTGAGCTTCGGCTCAGGGAAAAACAGGGCCGTGCAGGGAGGGAAACGCTGGGCTCAGGTATGTTGCCAATGCGGTTGTGCGTGCACGCAAATTCCCCAACGCCACCGCAGTGGAACTTCACCTGCGCAAGCCGCGCCCTATCCCAGGCTACGCAGTGCAGCAGTCCGGACGGCCACAGCCGCCATTTGTTGCCAACGCATCAGCCTTGCGATAGGACTCCAACCGTGCGGCAAGGAAAGCCCGTTCTTCAACGGGCAGGTGCTGCTCACGCAGCTGGCGCTCAAGCGCACTCAAGGCCGCGGCGGAAATGCGCTGCAGCTTGCGGCGCACGATGGATTCGACGCCGCAGCCGGCTTGAATTTCTGGTTCTTGCATGCGTGTACCACACGGGACTGATGAGCACCGGCACGGTCAACTCGACCGAGGTGCTGAACCGGTCACCGAAGGTGTTCGAAAGGAATGTCGTCAACTCGGCCGTTGCGACGGACACTGCCATCACTGACTCGGCCTGGCTACACGAAGCTTGTGTCGTGCAGCATTGGAAAACCGTGAATTCTTGCCGCCATTGCCAGCTTGGTCTATTCGGGGTTCCCTGGAGAAGTCGTATGACGGCAGCGCGCCATTCAAGCGGTGCGAAACGGCGCGTGGTGGGACTCGGTAGCCGCCTCGGTTTGGGACCGTGCTACCGAGTCGGTGGCAGCATCGGCCACTGAGCGGGCCGCCGGCTCCGGCTATCGCCGGCTTGACGCGGCGCCGGAGCAGTCCCGATATCACGGACTCGGACCGGCGCTTTGGCGAGCACTCCCCGTGCTCCATGAAGAAAGGAAGTTCCCCCATGAGAACCAGGTCCACGATCGCTGCGAGGCCGCGATGAGCCGACCGCACCCGCCCCTCAACACGGTCCAACCCGACCTGGGCAGCGCGCGTCCGGGCTGGGACGGCGACGACCTGATGGCGCTGCTCGTCCCCGAGCCCGACGAGGCCGGCGTGCTGACGAGCCAGCGCGCCGCGGCCAATTCCAACGGTGCCATCTTCGGTGGCCAACTCATCGGCCAGGCCTTGATGGCGGCCGCCCATGGGCTGTCGGCCAAGCTGGCGGCACACAGCCTGCAGTTGAACTTCCTGGCACCCGGGCTGACCGACAGGCCGCTGCAGTTCGATGTGCGGCGCCTGCTGTCAGGGCTGAACTTCACGACCCAGCAGGTGCTGGGCCGCCAGGGCGAGCGCCTGGTGTTCAGCGCCCATGTGTCCTTCCATCGTGGCGAGCCCGGGCCGGAGTTCGCGCCGGCGCTGCCCCACGGCGTGGCGGAACCCGAGTCGCTGCCCACGCTGCGTGAAGCGGTACAGCGCTTTGCCGACCGCATCGACCCGGCGGCCCGCGAGCGCATCAGCGCTTCCCGCACGCTGGAACTGCGCCCGCTGGACGCCGAGCGCTTCCTGCTGCAACGCGAGCCCTCGGGCACCGTGCGCTACTGGATCCGTGCCAGCGGCCCCCTGCCCGACCAGCCCTGCCTGCACCAGGCGGCGCTGGGTTACCTCTCGGACTACTGGTTCCCGATGGCGGCGCTGTCGCCACACCTGGGCGTGAAGGTCGGCACCGGGCTGTACGCGGCCAGCCTCAACCACGCGCTGTGGTTCCATGCACCGGTGCAGGCCGACGACTGGTTGCTGGTGGAGGCCCAGGCGGCTTCCACCACCCAGGCCCGTGGCCTCACCCAAGGCAAGGTCTGGAACCGCCGCGGCACACTGGTGGCGAGCGTGGCCCAGGAGAGCCTGTTCCGCGGCTGGGTCGAGCAAGGCGGCACGCTCACTGCGCCCTACCACGCCGGCCGGGCAGGCGATGCGGCCCTGCCCCTCAAGCCACGACGCGGATGAGGCCCAGGCCTCGCGGGACCGCTTCCGCGTCGCGGTGCCGAAGCCGTGCACGGCACCGCGTCATCCGTTGAGGAAGCAATATCGCCGTGCCCCCTGCCGGCACCGAGGCCACCGCGCGAAACGCGAGAGCCGACCCCGGACCACAATGGCCGGCTCATGAAAACGCTCATCGTGGCTGAGAAGCCTTCCGTGGCCGCCGACATTGCCCAGGCGCTGGGCGGCTTCACGCGCCGGGGCGGCTACTTCGAGCGCAGCGACCTGCTGGTGGCCTCGGCCCGCGGGCACCTGGTGCAGCTGGGCGTGCGCAAGGACGACGATCCCGGCTTCAACCTGGCGCGGCTGCCCGTCATCCCGCAGCGTTTCGCGCTGGAGGCCCTGCCGGACTCCAGGCAGGTGCTCGAGCTGCTGCGCCAGCTGGCCAGCCGCCCCGACGTGGACCGCCTGGTCAACGCCTGTGATGCCGGGCGCGAGGGCGAGCTGATCTTTCGCCTCATCGTCGAGTACCTGCGCCTGCGCAAGCCCATCGAGCGCATGTGGCTGCAGACCATGACTTCCACTGGCATCAAGCAGGCCTATGCCCACCGGCGCAGCGACGCCGACATGCGAGCGCTGGCCGCCGCGGCCCGCTCCCGGGCCGAAGCCGACTGGCTCGTGGGCGTCAACGCCACGCGCGCGCTGACCAAGGCCAACCTCGTGGCCCCAGGCGAGCTGGTGTCGGCCGGCCGGGTCCAGACGCCCACGCTCGCCTTGCTGGTGGACCGCGAGCAGGAGATCCGCACCTTCGAGCCGCGGGACTTCTGGGAGGTGATCGCCACGCTGTCCGTGGCGGCCGGCTCCTGGCAGGCCAAGTGGTTCGACCCGGCCTTCAAGCCCGGCGACGACCCGGCGGCCCGGGCCGATCGCACCTTCGACCGCGCCGTGGCCGAGGCCGTGCAGCAAGCCTGCAGCGGTGTTGCGCCCAGCTCGGTGGAGGACAGTTCTAAACCCGTGCGGCGCCACCCGCCCAAGCTCTACGACCTGACGACGCTGCAGCGGGACGCGAACGCGCGCTACGGCCTTTCCGCCAAGACCACGCTGGCCCTGGCGCAAGCGCTGTACGAGCGGCACAAGGTCCTGACCTACCCGCGCACCGATTCGAACCACCTGCCCGAGGACTACCCGGCCAAGGTCGCCAAGGTGCTGCAGCTGCTGCCGGAAAGCTTCCAGCCCTTCGCGCAGGCCATCCTGAACCACGGCTGGGCCACGCCGCGCCATCCGGTCTTCGACAACCGCAAGATCTCCGACCACTTCGCCATCATCCCCACCGGCAAGGCACCGGCGGACCTCTCCGAGGCCGAGGGCCGGATCTACGAGCTGGTGGTGCGCCGCTTCCTGGCCGCCTTCCACCCGGCGGCCGAGTACCTGGAGACGACGCGCCTGGCAGTGATCGCCGGGCACCGTTTCCGTGCCACGGGCCGCGTGCTGGTGTCGGCGGGCTGGCTGGCGGTGTACGGGGGCGAAGCCGCCGCCGTCGGCAAGGAAAAGGACAAGGGCAAGGACGCCGACAAGGAGCCCGTGAACCTGCCGGCCATGCGCCCCGGCGAGCCGGTGTCCAACGACGCGGTCACGGTGCGCACCGGCCAGACCACGCCCCCGCCCCGCTTTACCGAAGCTTCGCTGCTCGCGGCCATGGAGAACGCCGGCCGGCTGGTGGATGACGACGCGCTTGCCGCGGCGATGAAGGAACGGGGCCTGGGCACGCCAGCCACCCGGGCCAACACGATCGAGGAGCTGCTGTCGCAGAAGAAGCACTACATCGAGCGGCACAGGAAGGAGCTCGTGCCGACCGAAAAGGGCATCCGGCTCATCCAGGCACTGCGGGAAAACGGGCTGGTGTCCCTGGCCTCCCCGGAGCTCACCGGCGAATGGGAGTCCCGGCTGGCGCGCATCGAGCGGGGCCAGGAGACGCGCGAGGCGTTCATGGCCGGCATCGCCAGCACCACGCAAGACCTCGTGCAGCGCATCCGGGCCAAGGCCGTGGCCACGCCGGCGGGAAGCGGCAGCGGCGGCGGCACCGACACGGACATCCCCTGCCGCTGTGGGCAGGCCAGGCTGCAGGAGCGGCCCCGGAGCTGGAGCTGCCCGAACTGCGGGCTCACTGTCTGGAAGGAGATCGCTGGCCGCAAGACGCGCAAGACCGACGTCAAGGCGCTTTGCAAGGCCGGCCACACCGCGGTGCTGGACGGCTTCACCAGCAAGGCGGGCAACAAGTTCTCGGCCGCACTGCGCCTGGTTGCCGGCCCTGGCGGGGGCAAGGTGGAGTTCGCTTTCGATGATCCCAAGCCGGCGCCGAACGACGGTGCCGCCCAAGCCCCGTCCCGGCGACACCGGCGCGATGCCGGGGAGCCAGGCAACGGGCGCCCGAGCCGTCCGGCGCTCCGGTAGCCCTGCCGCGCCTCCCGCTGCACACGTTCCGGATCGCGGCGCCGACCCCAGGTCACGCCGGCGATCCGGACTCGTCTTCCGCATGGGCCGTGGGAAACGGCAGCTTCACGTTGAACGTGCTGCCCACGCCCGGCCGGCTTTCCAGGGTCAGCGTGCCGCCCATCATGCTCACCAGCCGCCGCACGATGGACAGCCCCAGGCCCGTGCCGCCGAAGCGGCGCGTCGTGGAGCTGTCGGCCTGCGTGAAGGGCTCGAAGATGCGCCCTTGCTGCTCGGGTGAAACCCCGATACCGGTATCCGCGACGCTGATGAGCACCAGCACCCGGCCGGGCTCGGCCACCGGCACACGCACGCGCAGCGCCACGCTGCCGCTGGCCGTGAACTTCACCGCGTTGGACAGCAGGTTCAACAGCACCTGGCGCAGCCGCAGCGGATCGCCCACGAGGCGCCGCGGCAGCTCCGGCGCGACATCGGTGTCCAGCGTCAAGGCCTTGGCATCGGCTTGCGGCCGTACCAGTGCCAGCACGGTGCCCAGCAGCGGCAGCGGCTCGAAGACCACGGCTTCCAGGCGCATCTCGCCGGCCTCGATGCGCGAGAGGTCCAGCACGTCGTTCACCAGCGCCAGCAGTTGCTCGCCGGCGGCGTGGATATGGCCCACGAAGCGGCCCACGTCCTCAGGCAACTCGCGTTGCTGCAGCAACTGGCTCAGGCCGATCACGGCGTTGAGCGGCGTGCGGATCTCGTGGCTCATGTGAGCCAGGAACGCGCTCTTGGCATGGGTGGCGGCCTCGGCCGCGTCGCGCGCCGCGGCCAACTCGTCGGTGCGCTCCCGCACCCGCTGCTCCAGCGTGGCGTTGAGGGCCTGGAGCTGCATTTCCGCCTGCTTGCGTTCGGTGATGTCCAGGTTGACACCCACCATGCGCAGCGCGCGTCCCTGCCCATCGCGCACGACCTGCGCGCGTCCCAGCATCCAGCGCAGTTCGCCATCGGCGCGCACCAGCCGCATCTCCATCTCGAAGGTGGCGCCGCCTTCCAGCGCCTGGACCACCGCCGCTTCAACCGCGGCGCGGTCCTGCGCATGCACCATGGCCAGGAAGGTTTCGCCGCGTGCCAGGCCGTCCTCGCGCACCGGCAGGCCCAGCAATTCAAACATCTGCGCATTCCAGTGCGCCTCGCCCGTGGACAGCTCCCAGTCCCACACGCCCATGCGTCCGGCGGTGAGCGCGATGTCCAGCCGCAACTGCGCCTGCGCCAACTGCTGCGTGCGCTCCTGCAAGGCTTCATTGGCGCGGCGCTGCTGGTCGATGTCGTCCAAGACCATGAGCGCCCCGGTGACGGACCCCAGGCCATGGCGCACCGGCGTGGCCACCGCGCGGATCCAGACCTGGCGGCCGTCCGGCCGGTGGTAGAGCAGTTCCAGCTCGGCCCGTGTCTCGCCCGCGAGCGCGCGTGCCAGCACATGCTCGCCGGCCTGCACGCGGCGGCCATCGGGATGGAAGGCGGGGTAGGCGCCGTAATCCCGCACGCGGTGCCCATCGGGTGCCGGGTGGCCGAGGATGGCCTCGACCTGGCGGTTGGCCTTGACGACATGCCCGTCAGGCGCCTCGGCGAAAGCCAGCCCCACCGGCGCGGCCTCGAAGATGGCCCGCAGCAAGTCCTCGCTGGCGCGCAGCCGCTCGGCGGCTTCACGCCGGGCCGAGACGTCCTGGAAATACACGCCAAGCCCGTGCGGAGCGGGATAGGCCCTCACCTCCAGCCACATGCCCAGCCGCGGATAAAAGGCCTCGAATGCCGCCGGCTCGCCCTGCGCCATGGCGCGGCGGTACAGCCGCTCGAACACCGTCCCGACGATGTCCGGGAAGACGTCCCACACCACACGGCCCAGCACTTCCCCGCGTGCCGCGCCCATCGCCGCCAGCGCGCGGTCGTTGACGTAGGTGAAGCGCCAGTCGCGGTCCAGCGCGAAGAAGGCATCGCTGATCGCTGCCAGCATGGACTCCACCTGCGCGCGGGCCGCGTGCTCAGCCTCGTACATGCGCGCGCGCTCCAGCGCCTGGGCGCACAGCTGTGCCAGCGCCCCCAGGTAGCCGAGCTCGCCCTCGCTCATTGCATGGTCGTGGTCCCAGTCGAAGGTCACGAAGCCGAGCACCGTGACCTCCTGCTTCCCCGGATGGGCCAAGGCCGTTGACAGCAGCAGCGGGAACGTGGCCGTGGCGCGGTAGTTGCCGACCTCCACGACCTCGCCCAGCGCCGGATAGCGCGCCGCCAGCTCCGCGCCCGAGCTGATGACCACCGGCTGGCGCTGCGCCATGGCGTCGCCCGCTGGCGTCGGCGCGTCGGCCGGGATGCGCCGCCAGGCCCGCACGACCACCTCGCCGTAACCGATGGCCGCCAGCAACTCCATCGTGTCGTCCGGACGCGCGCCATCGACGAGCCGGTACACCGAGCCCTGGCTGGCGCCAATGGAGCGCACGCCCGCCTGCAGGGTCGCCATGGCCACCTGCTGCGGCGTGCGCGCTGCCGACAGCGTGGCCGTGAGCCCCTGCAGCTGCTCGATGCGCTCGCGCGCCAGCATCTCGGCGACCAGCAGTTTCTCGCGCTCCATTTCAGCGGCGCGCAGCGCGGTGACGTCCAGGGCGACCACCACGCCGCCGACCAGGCGGCCCCGCGCGTCGCGCACCGGCGCGGCGCTGTTGAGGAGGAAGCGGGTGGGACCGGCACCGAAAGGCTGGCATTGCACGAGCTGGCCGCGCACCACCTCGCCGTACAGCAGTGAGCGCGCCAGCGCCCATTCGTGCGCCTGAACGCGCTCCCCGCTGTCCGCGTGCCAGGCCACCCATTGGCCGTACTGCTGCCAGCTGGCGGTGTCGGGCGGCCCGCCCCACAGCGCACGGTGCGCGGCGTTGTCACGGGTGAGCCGGCCCTGCGCGTCGGCGATGGCCACGCCCACGGGCAGCGCGTCCAGCACCGCGCTCAGGTGGGCCTCGCTCGCGTCACGCGCCCGCTCCGCCCGCGCCCGCTCCACGGCCGCCCACAGGCGCTCGCACACCTGCTCCGCCAGCGCAACGTCGCTGGCCGTCCACTCGCGCGGCTCGGGATGGTGGATGAATAGCAGCGCCACCAGGCGCCCATGCTTGACCAGCGGCACGTCCAGGATGCTGCGGGTGTGGATGCCGCCGTAGGCCGCCACCACCTCGGCCGCGCTGGTGCGCGCATCGAGCCGGACGTCGCGGATGGCCACCGTGCGCCCAGCCTCGATGTCGCCCAGGTAAGCCGGTCCGAAATCCGGCAGGCGCCAGGTGCCGACCACCGAGGGGATGCGCCCGTCGTTCCAGTCCCGATGCACCGTGATGCAGGGCGGCGCGCCGTCGATCTCGCCATAGCCGACCTGCGCCACGCCCAGGTGCGCACCCAGCGCGGCCGTGGCGGCGTCCATCTGGTCCTGCGGCTCGGCCAGGTCGCGCAGGTTCTCGGTCATGGTGAGCAGGAAACGCGCGTGCTGCTCCTGCTCGGCCAGCGCCTGCTCGGCGCGCACCATCTCGTCCACGTCGGTGGCCGAGCCGACCCAGCCGACGAGCGCGCCCGCCGCGTCGTGCCTGGGCACCACATGCACCAGATGCCAGCGCCATTGCCCGTCATGGCGGCGAATGCGCCGGCGCGAGGAGAACTCGACGCCCTCGGCGATCCGCTGCACCCATTGGGCCTGTGCGGCGGCCAGGTCCTCGGGATGAAGGAGCGGGTGCCAGCCTTGAGCGGCCAACTGCCGCGGCGTCAGGCCGCTGTATCGCGACCAGCCCGCGCTGGCCCAGACATTGGCGCCGCGGGCATCGGCCTCGAACACCAGGTTGGGCAGGGCGTCAACCAGGCTCTGGAAGCGGCAACACGGCATGCAGCTCTCGTGACAGCCTTGATGAAGACCGCAGGTTACCCACGCCGGCAGGCTCAGCGCGCCCGAACGGCCGGGCCCGGAACGTCAAATCCGTAACGTTTCAGGCGAGGCTGCCGGAGGCTGCGCGCCTGGCGCCGTCGTCCGCCCGCTCGGCCGGCCCGGCCCTGAGCAGCCGCAGTCCGTTGGCCACCACGATCAGCGTCGCGCCCATGTCGGCGAACACCGCCATCCACATCGTGGCCGAGCCGAACACCGCCAGCACGAAGAACACGGCCTTCACGCCGATGGCGAACGTGATGTTCTGCCACAGCACGGCGCGCGTGAGGCGCGAGAGCCGGATGGTCTCCGGGATGCGGCGCAGGTCGTCGTTCATCACCACCACGTCGGCCGCCTCCATGGCCGTGTCGGTGCCCGCCGCGCCCATGGCGATGCCGATGTCCGCGCGCGCCAGCGCCGGCGCGTCGTTGATGCCGTCACCCACCATCGCCACCGCGCCGCGCCGGCGCAGCGCCTCCACGGCGGCGAGCTTGTCCTCGGGCAGCAAGTTGGCGCGCACCTCGCCGATGCCGGCCTGCCGCGCGATGGTCTGCCCCGTGGCGGCGTTGTCGCCCGTGAGCAGCACGGGCGTGACGCCCAGCGCGCGCAGTTGCGCCACCGCCTCGCGCGAGCCGGCCTTGATCGTGTCGGCCACGGCGAACACCGCCAGCACGCCGTCGTCGCCCATGAGCAGCGTGAGGCTGCGCCCCTGCGCCTCCTGGGCCTGCAGCCGCTGCTCCAGCGCGGCGCTGCACTGCCCGCGCTCCTCGGCCAGGCGATGGTTGCCCAGCACGACGCGCCGGCCCTCGACCACGCCTTCCACGCCCCGCCCGGCCAGGGCCTTGAACGCCGTGACGCTGTTGCCCCGAAGCGCCAGGCCCTGCGCGATGGCTTGCGACACCGGGTGGTCCGAGCGCGCGGCCAGGCTCGCGGCCACCCGCGCGTTGGCGTCGCGCTCGCCTTGCAGGCTCTCCCAGTGCACGAGCTTCGGGCGGCCTTCCGTGAGGGTGCCGGTCTTGTCCAGCGCCACAGTCTTGATCTCCCGGGCCTGCTCCAGGTAGGTGCCGCCCTTGACCAGCACGCCGCGCCGCGCCGCCGCGGCCAGCGCGCTGACCACCGTCACCGGCGTGGAGATCACCAGCGCGCAAGGGCAGCCGATGACCAGCAGCACCAGCGCCTTGTACAGCCCTTGGGTCCAGGTCGCGCCGGTGAGCCACGGCAGCAGCACGGCGGTGGCCAGGGCCAGCGCGAAGATGGCCGGGGTGTAGACCTGCGAGAAGCGGTCCACGAAGCGCTGTGTCGGCGCCCGCGCGCTCTGCGCCTGCTCGACGGCGTGGATGATGCGCGCCAGCGTGCTGCCGGAGGCCGGGGCCGTCACGCGCAGCTCGATCTCGCCGGTCTGGTTCACGCTGCCCGCGAAGACGACATCGCCCGGCGCCTTGTCCACCGGGATGCTTTCGCCGGTGACGGGGGCCTGGTTCAAAGCGCTGCTGCCCCGCGTGACGACGCCGTCCAGCGGCACGCGCTCGCCCGGGCGGATGCGCACCGTGTCGCCCACCGCCACCACGGCGGCGGCAACCACGCGCCAGGCGCCGTCGGCCTGGCGCACGTCGGCCTCTTCGGGCGCCAGCGCCATGAGCGTGCGGATCGCGTCGCGGGCCCGGTCCGCGGCGCGCGCCTCGACCAGCTCGGCAATACCGTAGAGCGCCATCACCATGGCGGCCTCGGGCCACTGGCCGATGAGGAAGGCACCAGTGACGGCCACCGACATCAGCGCGTTGATGGTGAGCCGGCCACGGCGCAGCGCCGCGAAGCCCTTGGCGTAGGTTTCCAGGCCCGACAGCGCGATGGCGGCCAGCGCCAGCGCCATGCCGGTGGCCTCGAAGGCCAGGGTGTGCGGAGCGAACAGCTCGATGCCTTCGGCCAGCAGGGCCAGCGCGAGGGCCAGCGCCAGGCGCGGGAGGCCTGAAGGCGCGTCGTGGCCGTGGTGCTCCTCCTTCGCCGGGGCGCTGTCCTCCGATGGCGGCTGCAGCGGCTGGGGGTTGAAGCCGGCGCCGGTGATGGCCTCCAGCGCCCGCGGCAGCACCTGCGCCGGAGCGGTGATGGCCAGCGTGCGCGCGCCGAGCTGGAAGCTCAGGGCGTGGATGCCGCTGACGCCTTCGAGCGCGCGGCGGATCTCGGCCTCCTCGACCGGGCAGTCCATGGTCGGGATGCGGTAGACGGTCGTACCGGCACGCGGCGTCGGCCTGGGCACGGCGATGACGGTTGCGCTGGCGGCCGGGGCGGCGCCGCAGCACGCGCCACCGCTGCACGAAGAAGTGGAGTCCTGGGGCTTCATGGGGGCTGTTCCGATCTGCCACCATTGAAAACCCTGTAGCAGGTACAGAGTCAAACACCGCGGCCACGGTGCGCGAAGGGGATCATGACGATGAAGATTTCCGAACTCGCCAGCGCCACCGGCACGCCGGTGGAGACCATCCGCTTCTACGAGCGCGAGGGGCTGTTGCCCATGCCCGAGCGCGCTGACAACAACTACCGTGTCTACGGGCCAGCGCACGTGGAGCGCCTGGCCTTCGTGCGGCACTGCCGCAACCTGGACATGACGCTCGACGAGATCCGGGTGCTGCTGCGCTACAAGGACGCGCCGCAGGAGCACTGCGACGAGGTCAACGCGTTGCTGGACGAGCACATCGGCCACGTGGCGCAGCGCATCCGCGAGCTGCGCTCGCTGGAGAAGGCGCTCAAGGAGCTGCGCCGGCAATGCGGCCAAGCGCAGCTCGCGCGCGACTGCGGCATCCTCCACGGGCTCTCGCAGCCGGCCAAGCAGGCGCCGTCACCCCGTCCGCAGCCGGTAGGCCACCTCAAAGGCAGCCACTGAAAAGCCGAGGTCTATGGCGTCCCTGCGCTGCAGTGCGCGGCCTCCCTGGCGTTTGCCCGGCCCATCGAGGCCCCGCCTGCAGCAGCAACGCGTGATGGCCGTGAGCGCGTCTCGGCTCCGGCGCGCTGCGCCGCACTGCCCAGACGGTGCAGCGTTGCCAGCGCACCGCGGTACAGCGCCCGGCGTTCGCGCAGGACCGGCGCTCCCGGTTCACGCACGTGGCGCGCAATGGCATCGACCTGGAGCTGGTCGGCCAGCTCGTTGAGGCCGCGCTGGTGCCACAGCCAGGCCGCCACCAGGCAAGCCTCCTGCGGCCGCGCCACCAGCTCGGGCTCCTGCTCGTAAGGCCGCCCCAGCGCGGCGCCGGCGTCGCGGTACGCCGCGCGGCCGAGCAGCCGGATCAGCCCGCGGCCCCGGTAGCGCCAGCCGTCGCCGCTGGCGACATCGCCATTGCCGTAACGGCCGGCATAGACGGTATTGGCCAGCAGCTGCGGCGCCCCGATCAGCTGATCGGCCTCGTCCACATCCGGCACGCGCTCGGGCCACATGGCATGGATGCGTTCGGGCGAGCGGTAGAGCAGGCCCTGCTCCATGGCGACGAAGCCGCGGCTGTCACAGGCGCATTGCGACACGAACGCGGCCAGGCGGGCCGGGGTGTGGATGCCGAAGCGCTCGCACGCCTGCTTCAGCAGCGGGGCAAAGACGGTGGCGATGCGGGGCGTGATGCCCGTCGCCTTGAGCATGGTGTTGAGAATGGAATGCAAAGCCATGAGACGTGGCAGCCGGGCTGCGATGTCGTGCGGGTGGAAAGCGGTACGGGAGACCTGGCCGGCGCAGCACGGGCATGCGGCACCACCGGTCTCCGGTCCACCAGGGCGATGGGAAAAGCGAGCTCTTCCTTGCGTCAGGCCGCTCGGATCAGGGAAGAGGAGCGTCGATGGCTACAGCCGCGCGAAGCTCGGCACGGTGCCGCCCGCGCGCTGCACACCGGCTGCAGCCATCGCGGCGGACGCCAGGTCCTGGGCGTCGGGCCAGCGGTAGGTCCGCGTGAGCGTGCGGCCGTCGCTGGCACGGCAGCGGCCGTGGCTGGGCACCAGGCCGGACTCGGACAGCAACTCGAACACCTTCACGGCCTCGGTCAGGCGCGTGGTCTCGACCACGTGCACGAGGTCGCCGTAGCCGTCCTCGATGCCGATGCGAATGGGCCTGGCTTCGGGATCGGCCGGCGGCTGGTGTCTCTGGAGTTCCAGCAGACGCAGCCGCAGCTCGATGCAGTCAGGCCAGTTGATGGTGCCCAGCGACAGCTCGGGGACTCGAAATGCGATCTTCGATTTGTGGGTACTGCTCATGCCGGGACATTTGCAATCCCGAGGCCCGCCGCGGGCATTGCGCTCCCGGGTCGTTTCCTCGCTGACCCGGGTTCGGCAGAGGGAACTTTGGCGGTCGGCGCTGCGGATCGCTCTGGCGCTGGACCTCGGTTCCCTGGATCGTGACAGCCCATCAGGGCCGGCCCGGCCGGCCTACGACGCCTCGCGGTTGCTGGCGAAGAAGCGCAGCAACCACGAGCGAAGCGCGGGCGCCTGCCACTGCCCCGCGTCCAGTCGCGAGCGCAGCAGCGGGGTGAGTTGTACGCCTCGGGCCACCAAGTCCTCGCGCAGCCGCTGCAGCCACCGGAACTGCTGCTCGCGCGATAGCGCGGCAAAGGCCCGCTCCGCCTCCGCCAGCTTGTCCTGCTCCGGCGTTGCCATCGGCTGTGCCGCGGGTGCGGCCGGCGCGGGCAGCCCCGGGTTGGCGTCCCCCGCCCTCCGCTTGTCCGGTACACCGCCGAGGAGCCACTTCAGGTAGGAGAGCCGGTTGACGATGGGCGTCTTGGCCGAGGCCACGTGCTGTGCCAGCGTCTCCAGTGCGAGCGCCACCGCCTCCTGCCCGTAGCGCTCGGCCAGGACGTCGAAGTCCTGCTCACGGATGTCCAGCGCCAGCGCCCTGCCCTGCACCGTCACGTCCACCGGAAGCCCGGCCTCGAGTGCCGCGACACGCTGCTGGTCCTTGCGCCGAACCAGGAACTGCACCTCGCCGGAGAACTTCCCGTTCTTCTTGTGCTCCACGAGCTCGATCTCGATTTCGGAGAGCTCGTTGATGTTGCGCACCGCGGGCGCCACGAACTCATTCTTGAACTTGCGCCACTCCCGCAGCTTGGACTGGTCGGTGCCGCGCAACACGGGCAGCCACCAGGTCCAGTCCTGACGCACCGTGCGGCCCACGCTCTGGTAGCGCGCGCAGATCTCGTACAGCGCCACGGCGCAGTAGGTCCCCAGCCGGGCAACGGTTTCCAGGTTGACCTGGGCCCAGCGCTCGGGGTCGAGCATCTGGCGCTTGATGGCCGGCGGATACCACCACCGCACCCAGTTCTCGCGCCCGACCTTGTAGAAGTCCGCCTGCGACAGCAGCGTGAAGATCTGCTCCCGTTCCGCTTCGCCCGGCATGACGTCCCCGGGCGAGAGCTGCCGCCACTCGATGATGGTGGTCATCATCTCCTTGAGGTAGCGCTTGGCCGAGGCGGTGGCGGAACTGTCGGTACCGGCGTGGTAGAGGATGGCATGCAGCGGCGCGGCATAGCCCTCCTCCCGCGTGTCACCCGCGGATTGCGCCAGCCGCCCCATGACGTTGTAGACCTTGCGTGCCGTGACGGTGAGCGAACGGTTGACCGGCACGATGGCCAGCACCGACACCGGCTTGTTGAACGCGGTCTCCGCTTCTTGCAGCTGCGCCGGCCGGGGATGGGGGGACATGGAACACAAGTATATGTCCAAGGACTCTTGGACAAGACAAGGCATGTGCCGCGCAGCACCCGCATGGTCCACATGACTGAAAAAACCGGACGAAAGTGCGCCTGAGCCCCATGTGGCTCACCTCAACTTATCCACAGTCCGGCCATTTCTCGTTTTGCCTTGCCTGAAAAGCCCGGACACTTGGACTGAAAACCCCGGACAAATTGACAGGAAAAGCCGGACACTTGGACTGAAAACCCCGGACATACGATCTCTGCAAGTGCTTGTCACAAAAGGGTAAAAACCACTTATCCACAGGCCTAAATGTATTAAAGAGGTTTAAAGACTTCTTAAAGCGGAAGTTTTGAGCAAGAAAACTGTGAACCCTGCTACAGGCAGCAATGCTCAGCATTAGATGCAGAAATGGCGTGCCTCTGCAAATTCTGCATCCCCTCATAGAATGCAGCGACATGTGTCGTGCCCTGCTGAAGGAGAAAAGACTTGGAAGCTATCCAGCTTGCCGCCACGGAAGACATCACGTTGCCGTCCATCCTGGAACAGGCCGAGCGAGTGAAGGACGTCGTGGCTTACGCGCGCGAAACGATGCTGGCTCCTACCCAGCGCAAGAAGCCCCCGGTGTTCTCGACCGCCAAGCTCATGGAACTCACCGGGCTGCAGAAGCCGCAGGTGGACTACAGGCTGCGGCGTGGTGAACTGCCCAGCGGCCGGCTCACGCCCAGCGGGGCCCGCCGCGAGTTCACGCTGAACGAAACCAGGGTGTGGGTTCGCGAAAGCCGGCGCAACGAACTGCGTCCCGCCAGCGCCACGGCCATCACCATCGCCATCGGCAATTTCAAGGGGGGGGTCAGCAAGACGACCACGGCAGCAACCTTGGCGCAGGGGCTGAGCCTGCGGGGCCACAGCGTGCTGCTCATCGACTGCGACCCGCAGGGCAGTCTCACCACGCTCATGGGCATCCTGCCGGATTCCGAAGTGGAGTTGGACGACACCGTGATGCCGCTGTTTTCGGGCAAGCAGCCGGACATCACCTATGCGGTACGCAGCACGTATTGGGACGGTATCGACCTGGTGGCCGCCGCGCCCGTCCTGTTCGGCGCGGAGTTCGCGTTGCCGGCCCGGCAGACACAGGAGCCGGGTTTCGAGTTCTGGAGCGTGCTCGACTACGGTCTGGACGCGGTGCGCGAGAAGTACGACTTCATCATCATCGACACGCCCCCTGCCCTGTCGTACACGACGATCAACGCGCTGATGGCGGCCAACGGAATCATCATGCCGCTGCCGCCCAACCCGCTGGACTTCGCATCCTCGGCCCAGTTCTGGGACTTGTTCGGCGACCTCACGAACCAGCTCATCACGCAGCGCGGGGGGCATAAATCCTTTGCCTTCGTGGACGTGCTGCCCACCAAGGTCGAGTCCACCGATCAGACGAGTCTGCTGGTGAAGAAGTGGATGGCTTCGGCCTACGGCGACAAGCTCGTAAGCGTCGAGATCCCCAAGACCGCGGCGGCCAACGCTTCGAGCGCGGAGTTCGGCACGGTCTACGACCAGATCGAGAGCGGCTCCGCCCGGACCTTCAAGCGGGCCACCGATGCCTATGACCGGCTGGTCGAACTGATCGAGGACCAAGCGCAGATGTTCTGGCACAAGCAGCTCAGCCAGGGCGGAGGCGCGTGATGGTGACGAGGAAGAAGGGCCACGACGTCGACTGGAGCAACGTTCCGCGCCGTGTGGTGGCGACGGCTGGCGCCTCGGCTGCGGCGCCGGTGGTGCCGCCGTCCCCGGCTCCAGCAGCCCCTGCGGTGCCAGTGGCGGAGCCCGTGCCGGTGGCTCCCGTGCCCGCGCCGGCTCCCGCCGCGGTTGCCAAGCCCAGGACTGGGCCGGGCTACAACGCGCTGCAGATCTTCACCGGCAACGCGCTGCAGGAGCGCATCGCCGAGCTGGAGGAGGAAGTCCGCCGCGTGAGCGGGCAGCGTGGCGCGGTCGCGCTCGATCCGCGCAGCATCGCACCGAGCCGCTGGGCCAACCGCCACGAGACTTCCTATGCCGGCAAGGCGTACGAAGAGCTCAAGGCGGAGATCAGGGATGCGGGTGCGAACGTGCAGCCGATCATGGTGCGGCCCATGCCTTCGCCGAAAGACGGCGGCCCGCAATACGAGATCGTGTTTGGGCATCGGCGCCATCGGGCCTGCCTGGAGGGCGGCGTACCCGTACACGCCGTCATCAGGGAGGTCAGTGACCAAGAGCTCTTCGGCTTCATGGAGCGCGAGAACCGCACGCGTCAAAACCTCTCGGCCTACGAGCAGGGGATGATGTACCGGCGGGCGCTCGACGAGGGCCTGTTCCCGTCGCTGCGCCAGCTTGCGGCCCATATCGGCAGGGACCATGGCGATCTTTCCAAGGCACTGCGCATTGCCGCGCTCCCTCCCGAGGTCGTCGCCGCCTTCGCGTCGCCCAACGACATCCAGTTCCGCTGGGCTTCCGTTCTCACGGACGCACTGGAGCGAGACCGCGCAGCGGTCCTGCGCGTTGCCGCGGATCCACTGCTCAAGGAACTGCCGCCCCGCCGGGTTTTCGAAGCGCTCACCGGCAAGGGTGGTGGACCGTCCACCACCCCATCGGCCCGCAGGACGGTGGAGGACGCTTCTACCGCGTCCGATCCGGCGCCGCAGCGCTTCGAGCTGGGCAAGGGCAGGGCGCTGGTCGTGCGCAAGGCCGGCAACCGGATGGTGCTGGAGCTGGACGGCGCATCCGTGCCGCCGGAACGTTGGGCAGAGCTGGCGTCCAAGCTGGGCAGGCTGCTTCGCTAGGCACGCATTAGCGCAGTGGTGGACCGTCCACCACTGCATGGGCAGTTTCGCCGGACAGAGCACGTGCCCGCGTCCCATGTGCCCGGTTCAGTCGTGCCTTGCGTGGGTGGGTGGTGGACGGTCCACCACTGCGCGGTGGAGGACAGCGCCGGTCAGGGGAAGGGTGGTGGACCGTCCACCACCGCCTGGCCAGGGCCGCAGGACTGGGCATGCATCGCCTGCCCGCTTCAATCAGCTCTTGCGTGATCCCGTGGTGGACGGTCCACCACCGTGCAGTGACATGCCTCCCGCCGCCGCTATGGCCTTGGTAGCGCCTCTCTTGGGAGGGTGGTGGACCGTCCACCACTTCACGCCAAGGCGGCGGCGCGTCCCCCGCTGTCGCGGACGCCCAGCTTTGGAATTGGCCTTCAAAAACCGCCCTTGGATTAGTGCCCTTATCTAGACCCAGCAAAAAGCCGGGGCAAGTCGGTGTGCTGAGGCTTCAGGTGAAGCAGTGCCCGAGGTGCTGCCGCGGCCGAACATCACCTCGTTGTATCCGGCTACGCTGGCTGCTGCGCACCTGCTGCAGTACCGGGAACGGGTTGACGAATCCGCTCTTGCGAAACGCCGTCCACGCGGACGCGCTTGCCTGCTTGATGTCGCCGTCCACCAGCAAGACCCCTTGCCCTAGGCGTGCACGCCCTGCGGCGAGGTTCACTGCGGTTGTCGTCTTGCCGGTGCCGCCCTTCTCAGCTACCACTGCCAAGATCTGGCGTTCCCCTGTGTCAAATTTGATACGGTCTTTCCTGTGGCTCTGTGCTACGGATTAGCACGGTTGCCGGCCGATTCCCTTGAATACCGTTGATTTTCGCTCTTAGTGCGTATCAGTATCATGCGGACCACCCATTCAAATTTGATACGCAAATGGCAACTATCAGGGGTGACATTGACACCACGTACTTAACGCAGCAGCGCGACGCATTCGCCTCCGGCCTTGTGGCGAAGGTCGGGCCGAATGCATACAGCGTGTGGATGGCAATCAAGAGCCACGCGGACTGGAACACGGGTGAGGCGTGGTGCGGCGTGCGCCGCATTGCTGAGATGGCCGGCATGTCGCCCATGACAGCTCAGCGGGCCATCAAGGCACTGCTGAGCGAGCACCTGCTGCGCGTCGTACGCAAGGACGGCCAGAAGGTGATTTACATCGCGCGCGAGCGCATGGACGTTCGCCTGGGGGCGATCAAGGTGGCGACGATCGCTATCGACTATGTGCCCAACAGCATGCGTGAGCGCTTGGCCGAGATGAAGGAGCGCGCCAGCCGCGGGGAGCTGATCGACTTGGGTAGCGATGACGTGCATGCCTACTACTCGATCATCCCGAACCCGGACGCCAAGCACGATCCAGCCTCCGGCCACTACGTTGGGCGCATTCGCGCTGATGACGTACCTGTCCACGAGGATTTGGACAGTTCCCGTCTGCCACAAAATGCGGCAACCGTGCTAATTGGTAGCACGGAAAAGCGTTGAACCGTGCTACCAGCTAGCACGGTTTCCGCCAAACCGTGCTAGCTGGTAGCACAGAACAATATAGATATTGAATCCAACAATACGCCGCTCGCTGTGCAAAACCTGTGCAGGCCCGCAGAGGGCCGACCAGAAGAAAAACAGCCCTCCAGGGCTGCTTTGTGGACAACTCGCTGCACCACGGCGGGGCTACCCCCGCGAAGGGCGATAGTCTCCGTAATCCGTGGTCGGGTGCAGAAGGGTTCCAGCACGGCGACCGCGCCGACAGCCGCAAACAGGCCAAGGAACGCCACGAACGCGCGCGCTGCTTCGGTCCTTCGGCGATGTCGAAAGACGCCCGCGCGAACGCGCCCAGCAGGTAGATGAGGCCGAATCCCGGGGCCGCTGCCGATCCGCGCCGGAAGCCCTTGCCCCGGCTTCCGCTACGCTGCCCAGCACACGCGCGCGACACCATCGCGCCGAGGAGCCTGCGGATGACGAACAGACCGCGCGAGCCGCTGCGCCTGCATGTCCCGGAGCCGAATGCGCGCCCCGGGCAGCACACCGATTTCTCCTACCTGCACCTGTTCCCGGCTGGCGTCGCGCGCCGGCCACCGATCGACGTCGCGCCGGCCGACACCGCCGACTTGAGCTATGCGCTGGTGCGCGTGCTCGACGACGATGGTCGCGCGGTCGGCCCCTGGGCGCCCGTTGCAGACGTCGCGCTGCTCAAGCGCGGCCTCGTCGCGATGCTGCGCACCCGCGCCTTCGACGCGAAGATGTTGACCGCGCAGCGGCAGAAGAAGATCTCGTTCTACATGCACGTGCCTCGGCGAGGAAGCCATCGCGACCGCGCACGCGCTGGCGCTCGAAGCGGGCGACATGTGCTTCCCGACCTATCGCCAGCAGGGACTGCTGCTCGCGCGCGACGACATCCCGATGGCCGAGCTGATGTGCCAGCTCATGAGCAACGAGCGCGACCCGATGAAGGGCCGCCAGCTGCCGGTGATGTACTCGTACAAGCGCGCCGGCTTCTTCACGATCTCGGGCAACCTGGCAACGCAGTTCATCCAAGCGGTCGGCTGGGCGATGGCGTCGGCGATCAAGGGCGACACGAAGATCGCCTCCGGCTGGATCGGCGACGGCGCGACCGCGGAGGCCGACTTCCACACCGCGCTGACCTTCGCCCACGTCTACCGCGCGCCGGTGATCCTCAACGTCGTCAACAACCAGTGGGCGATCTCGACCTTCCAGGCGATCGCCGGCGGCGAGGCGACGACCTTCGCCGCGCGCGGCGTCGGTTGCGGCATCGCCAGCCTGCGCGTTGACGGCAACGACTTCCTCGCGGTGCTCGCGGCATCGCGCTGGGCCGCCGAGCGGGCGCGCAGCAACCTCGGCCCGACGCTGATCGAGTGGGTGACCTACCGCGCCGGCGCGCATTCGACCTCCGACGACCCGTCGCGCTACCGGCCCGCCGATGACTGGGAGCACTTCCCGCTGGGCGACCCGATCGAGCGGCTCAAGCGCCACCTGATCGTGCTCGGCGTCTGGAGCGACGACGAGCACGAGCGCACGCGCAAGGCCCTCGAAGCGGAGGTCGCGGCGGCCCAGAAGGAGGCGGAACGCCATGGGACGCTGCTCGACGGCCACATCCCCCCGCTGGAGTCGATGTTCGAGGACGTCTTCGCGTCCATGCCGCCGCACCTGCGCGACCAGCTGCGCCAGGCGCGCGAGGCCGAGGCGGCGCGGCGCGCCGGCAAGGAGGCCTGAGATGGCGCGGATGACGATGATCCAGGCGCTGCGTTCGGCGATGGACGTGATGCTCGAGCGCGATCCGAACGTCGTGATCTTCGGCGAGGACGTCGGCTACTTCGGCGGCGTGTTCCGCTGCACCGAAGGGCTGCAGGCGAAGTACGGCCGCTCGCGGGTCTTCGACGCGCCGATCTCCGAGGGCGGGCTGGTCGGCGTGGCGGTCGGCATGGGTGCCTACGGGCTGCGGCCGGTCGTCGAGGTGCAGTTCGCCGACTACTTCTACCCCGCCTCGGACCAGATCGTTTCCGAGGCGGCGCGGCTGCGCTACCGCTCGGCCGGCGACTTCACGGCGCCGCTCACCATCCGCATGCCCTGCGGCGGCGGCATCTACGGCGGACAGACGCACAGCCAGAGCCCGGAGGCGCTGTTCACGCATGTCTGCGGGATCCGCACCGTGATGCCGTCGACGCCTTACGACGCGAAGGGGCTGCTGATCGCGTCCATCGAGTGCGACGACCCGGTCATCTTCCTGGAGCCCAAGCGGCTCTACAACGGACCCTTCGACGGCTATCCCGACAAGCCGGTCGTGCCGTGGGCCAAGCACCCGGCCAGCGAGGTGCCCGAGGGCCACTACACGGTGCCGCTGGAATCGGCGGCGGTGTTCCGCCCCGGGCGCGACGTCACCGTGCTCGCCTACGGCACGATGGTCTTCGTCTCGGAGGCGGCGGCGCTGGCAAGCGGCGTCGATGCCGAGATCATCGACCTGCGCAGCCTCTGGCCGCTGGACCTGCCGGCCATCGTCGAGTCGGTGAGGAAGACGCGGCGCTGCGTGGTCGTCCACGAGGCGACGCGCACCAGCGGTTTCGGCGCGGAGCTGGTGGCACTGGTGCAGGAGCACTGCTTCTACCACCTGGAGGCGCCGATCGAGCGCGTCACCGGCTGGGACACGCCGTACCCGCACGCGCTGGAATGGGCCTATTTTCCGGGCCCGGCGCGCGTTGCCGCCGCGCTGCGCCGCGTGATGGAGGACTGAGCATGGCTGCACGCGTCGTCAAGGTGCCGGACGTTGGCGAGGGCATCGCCGAGGTCGAGGTCGTCGAGTGGCATGTGAAGCCGGGCGACGAGGTCGCCGAGGAGCAGACACTCGCGACCCTGATGACCGACAAGGCCTCGATCGAGATTCCTTCGCCGGTCGCGGGCCGCGTTGCCGAGATCGGCGGCGAGGTCGGGGAACTGCTCGCGGTCGGCTCGATGCTGGTGCGCTTTGACGACACGGCGGGCGGCGAAGCGGGCGCGGCCGACCGGCTGCCGGCCGCCGG